>Ga0308157_10001976_pt1 | contig 37227 bp, 33 predicted proteins | sample PhyBR1_FD_201035 | JGI IMG/M metagenome (GOLD analysis project Ga0308157, IMG submission 201035) | Phyllosphere microbial communities from UC Gill Tract Community Farm, Albany, California, United States - DLSLB.R1 | ecosystem: Host-associated > Plants > Phyllosphere > Unclassified | place: USA... | reverse complement strand
GGTCACGCCGCTCATCAGCGCTTCCTCGATCTGCTGCGGGCAGATGAAGTGGATATGCGTGTCGACGCCGCCGGCGGTGATGATCATACCCTCGCCCGCAATGATCTCGGTCGCGCCGCCGATCGCCATCGTCACATTCGGCTGGATGTCCGGGTTGCCGGCCTTGCCGATGCCGGCGATGACACCATTCTTCAAGCCGATATCCGCCTTGACGATGCCCCAGTGGTCGATGATCACCACATTCGTAATCACCGTATCCATCACCTCCGCCGCCACGCGCTGCGACTGGCCCATGCCGTCGCGGATCACCTTGCCGCCGCCGAATTTCACTTCTTCGCCGTAGGTTGCGTAGTCTTTTTCGATTTCGATAAACAGTTCAGTGTCGGCCAGGCGGATGCGGTCGCCCGTGGTCGGGCCGAACATCTCCGCGTAGGCGCGGCGCGAGATTGTTACCATATCAGCTCAGCTTTCCCATGACCTTGCCATTGAAGCCATATACTTCCTGGTCGCCGTCCAGCTTCACCAGTTCCACGGTGCGCTGCTGGCCCGGCTCGAAACGCACGGCGGTGCCGGCGGCGATATTCAGGCGCATGCCGTAAGCCTTCCAGCGTTCCAGCTTGAGCACCGAGTTGACTTCAAAAAAATGAAAATGCGAGCCTACCTGCACCGGCCGGTCGCCCTGGTTGACGACCACTGCGGTGACAGTTTCACGGCCCTCGTTCAGAGGGATCTCGCCCTCTTCAAGCTTGTATTCACCTGGAATCATGATGAACTCCTTTATGGGATGGGGTTGTGGACAGTCACAAGCTTGCTCCCATCTGGGAACGTCGCTTCGACCTGGATGTCAGGGATCATTTCAGGGATACCCTCCATGACGTCGGCACGCGTGAGTATGCGCGTGCCGTCGGACATCAGTTCTGCGACAGTTTTGCCGTCGCGGGCGCCTTCCATGATGGCGCAGGTAATCAGCGCCACCGCTTCCGGGTAGTTCAACTTCAGGCCGCGTGCCTTGCGGCGTTCCGCCACCAGGCCTGCGGTAAAAATCAACAGCTTATCTTTTTCGCGTGGCGTCAAGTCCATGTCGTGTTTGCTCTTTCAGGTTTGCCAGATGCGCGGCGTCACCGCCTCGCGCTGCAACAGGTAGGGGCGCAGGCGGCGCCAAACGGCCAGCATCAGGTGGCGCGCGGTTTCGCTGTCGTCGCCCAGGTGGCGTGCCACCAGCACGCCCTTGGTCTGTGTGACGCCGAAGATATGTTCGCCATCGGCGGCGATGTCGGCGCGGATCTCGTTCAGCACCGACGCAGGCAAGGGTTTGCCGGCCGCGATCAGCGTCGCGCAGACGGTGTGTCCCTTCAGCGCCAGCGGACTATCGAGGCGGCCGCCGATCATGTCACCCTGCTCCCACCAGATCAGCCGTCCCTCGCGGCGGATGCTGCTGCGCTGGCGGATGCGGCCGGTGTTGAATATCTCGCCCGAGCCGCGCCGGCCCATGCACAGGATCTCGCAGCCGAGGAAGGTGGCGCCCTCTGCCAGCTCCACGTCCTGCTCCAGCAGCACGTCTGCCGTATCGAAGAAGATTGTTTCCTGCGGCAGCCATTCAAGCGCCGCGTCCTGGTTGACATGCAGGTGCACCGACTGCCGCGATACCTTGCCATTCGCCTTGTACCACTTGGCCGCGCCGGGCGTGGTGATGAAGGCATGTGCGCGGTTGCCGACGCCGATATCGATTTCCAGCTGGTCGCCACCGACCACGCCGCCCGGTGGGTGGACGATGATGGCCTGGCAGACCTTGCGGTCTTCCGGGTACAGCGCCTTCTGCACGCGCAGCGGGCCGTAGTGGAGCTTGTCCAGCAGCCGCGTGGTGCCGCCATCGTCGGCAAAGCCCAGCGTGAGGCTGGCCTGCCAGGCGCTATGGCTAGCGGCAAGGTCACGCGATATCGTGCAGTCGGGCATGGCAGCAAGGACGTTTAAATAATGTTCTGTCGTATGCAATCACCATGCCAGCGTAAAGCCTTGTCACCCGGTGTGGCACGCACCACAAGCTCGCACCACGCACCGCGATGGTGCAAATAAGCTCTCACACTCGCCGCCAAAAGCTTTTTCTCGTGCAACAAAATTCGCCTGTTGTAAAAAAGTGCCGAGCAGCAAATAATTTTTGCGTTTTCTACGCTGCCAAAAGTATTGCCGCCTTTTGCAAAAGCACGATTTAAACAGTTGAGGAATAATTTGCTTCATTGAAGCGCGGAAATAAAAGTTGTTAAAGACGCGTAACCAACTACCTCAACAGGAGATCATCATGAAGCGCACAATCGTCACCCGCGTTGCACTTGCAGCCGCGTTGGGCGCAGCAATGCTGCCAATGCTGAGCGGTGCCGCCAGCAAAACCCAGACCTTCGACGTCACGCTGAAGATCATCGCCGACTGCGTCATCGCCACCAACCCACTGGACTTCGGCCAGTCGCAAGGTGTGCTGGCTACCGCCGTCAGCGTCAACACCACGCTGAACATCACTTGCACCAACACCACGCCTTACAATATCGGCCTGAACGCCGGCACCGGCACCGGCTCCAGCACGAGCGCACGCGTGATGAGTGGCACCGGCGGCAATACCAGCACCGTCGCCTTCAATCTGTATCAGGCCTCAGGCACGACCAACTGGGGCAACATCCAGGGCACCGATACCAAATCCAGCACCGGCACCGGCGCTTCGCAAATCCACACTGTCTATGGCGTCGTGCCAGTACAGACCACGCCGCAGCCAGATACGTATAAATCGACGATCACCGCCACGGTGTCGTTCTAAGCCTCACACTCCCCTCCGCCGCCAGCCCCACACCAGCTGACGACGCGACAAGCAGTCTTCTCCAGCGCCCAAGCCCGCGCTAAAGCTTCCCTTAGTCTCGAAAAGTACCGCCCCAACGTAGCGGCCAGTTCATATCGTTTTGCGCCACCACATTGGAGAACACCATGGAACGTACCGTATTCGCCCGCATCGCCGCCGCAGCCACCATCCTTGCCATGCTTGCCCCGCAAATCGGCGGCGCAGCCGTCTACAGCAGCGCCAAGACCAACAACTTCGACGTCACGCTAAAAATTGTGGCCGACTGCACCATCGCCGCCAATCCGCTGGACTTCGGCCAGTCGCAAGGCGTGCTGAATACTGCAGTCAACGTCAATACCACGTTGCAGGTCACCTGCACCAACACCACGCCATACAACGTTGGCCTGAATGCCGGCACCGGCTCGGGCTCCACCGTCGCCGCGCGCCTGATGAGTGGCACCGGCGGCAACACCAGCACCGTGGCCTTCAACCTGAGCACCACCGCCGGCGGCAGCACCTGGGGCAACACCCAGGGCACGGACACCTTGTCCGGCACCGGCACCGGCAGCGTGCAAAACCTGACCGTCTACGGCGCTGTGCCAGCGCAGACCACGCCGCAGCCGGACGTCTACAAATCCACCATCACCGCCACCGTCTACTTCTGATTATTGAAACCGGCGCAAGGGAGCTTTGATCCTGACGCTATTGGTGCGCGCGTTGCGCGTCCCCATACTGTCTGCTTCTGGAATGAAAACCACAGGAGCAGGACATGAAAGTATTCGTCACCGGCGCGGCCGGGTTTATCGGCAGCGCGATTGCGGCAGGGCTGGTCAAGGCTGGCCATGAGGTCGTGGGTCTGGTGCGCAAGCCAGAGCAGCTGGAAGAAGTAAAGAAAATCGGCGTCACCGGCGTACTCGGTGCGCTGGACAACCGCGAACTGCTGATCGCGCAGGCGCGCGCGGCGGACGCCGTCATCAACGCCGCCAGCAGCGACAATCGCGTCGCGGTTGAAGCATTTGTCGACGCCCTCGCTGGCTCAGGCAAGGTATTCCTGCACACCAGCGGATCGAGCATCGTCGGCGATGCCTCGGGCGGTGAAGGCACGGAGCAAATTTACTACGAAGACCAGTTGCCCGCACCGACCGCCGACAAGGCGGCGCGCGTCGCCATCGACAATCTGGTGCTGGATGCGGCCAATCAGGGCGTGCGCTCGGCGGTGCTGTGCAATACGCTGATCTACGGCCACGGCGCGCTGCCGCGCGATTCGGTGCAGCTGCCGCGCCTGTTGAAGCAGGCACGCAAGAGCGGCATCGTACGCCACGTCGGCCCGGGCCGCAATATCTGGTCCAACGTGCACATCGACGACGTGGTCGACCTGTACCTGCTGGCGCTGGACAAGACCGAAGCCGGCACCTTCTACTTCGTCGAAAGTGGCGAAGCCTCGTTCCGCGACATGAGCAGCGCGATTGCCAAGGCGCTCGGCCTCGGCGAACCACAGGACTGGCCGCTGGAACAGGCCAAGGAAGAATGGGGCTACGAAATGGCCTCGTACGGCCTGGGCTCGAACAGCCGCGTGCGCGGCGCTCGCGCACGCAAGCTGGGCTGGCGACCACACCGCCCACAGGTGCTGGACTGGATCGCCAACGACATGCTACGCGCCTGAACTGTTACTCCAGGTCGGGATACGGGCTCTTGCCGCCTTCAGCGATGAACTGGTCGACCCGCGCTTCCAGCACCGGCAGCGGTACTGAACCCAGTTGCAGCACCGTGTCGTGGAAGTTGCGGATGTCGAATTTCTGGCCCAGCGCCTTCTCGGCTTTCTTGCGTGCGTTGATGATGCTCATCTCGCCCAGGTAGTAGGACAGCGCCTGGCCCGGCCAGGAAATATAGCGGTCCACTTCGGTTTCGATCTCGTGGTTCGACAGCGCGGTGTTCTCGCGCAGGTAGTCCTGCGCCTGCTTGCGGGTCCAGCCCTTGCTGTGGACACCGGTGTCGACCACCAGGCGCGAGGCGCGCCAGGCCTGGTAACTCAGCATGCCGAAGGTTTCATACGGCGTTTCGTACATGCCCATTTCCGCGCCCAGGCGCTCGGTGTACAGCGCCCAGCCCTCGCCATAGGCAGAGATATAAGCGTTGCGGAATGGCGGACGGCCCTTCTGCTCCAGCGCGATCGGCATCTGGAAAGCGTGGCCCGGCGCCGATTCGTGCAGCGTCAGCGCCGGCATGCTGTACAGCGCGCGCGACGGCAGATTGTAGGTGTTGACCAGATAGACGCCCGGACCGCCACGGCCCGAGGTGTAGAACGGCGCTTGGTCGTCCGGCACCGGGATCACGGCGAAGCGGCGGCGCGGCAGGTAGCCGAAATATTTCGATACCTTGGCGTCGAACTTCTTGGCCACCCAGGCAGAACGCATCAGCAGTTCTTCCGGCGTCTTGGCGTAGAACTGCGGATCGGTGCGCAGGAATTGCAGGAAGGCCGGCAGGTCGCCCTCGAACTTGACCTGCTTGATCACGTCCAGCATCTCGGCGCGGATCTTGGCCATTTCTTCCAGGCCGATGTTGTGGATCTGGTCCGCCGTCATCGTGGTGGTGGTGAATTCCACGATCTTCGACTGGTAGTAGGCTTTACCGTCCGGCAGGCTCTCGGCCGCCAGCTCTTCACGCGACGCCGGCACATATTCTTCGCGCATGAATTTCAGCAGCGATTTGTGGGCCGGGACCACGCTCGTTTCGATCGCCTTGACCGCCTGCGCGCGCAGCTCTTCCTTCAGCGCGTCCGGCATCGAGGCCGGCATCTCCTTGAACGGCATGTAGAACACCGAGTCCTGCGGCGTTTTCGCGTCGATCACGGAGGTGATCGACGCGTCGCGGCCCACCAGCGTGATTTTCGGCGGCGTGAAGCCGCGCGCGATACCGGCGCGCATATTGACGATTTCGTCGTTGAAGTAGCGCGGCACATCGGCCAGCTGCTTGATGTAGGCGCGATATTCCTTTTCCTTGGTCATCGGCCGGCGCGCGGTATAGGTCATATTCGACCAGAACGCCGTGTCGGCGTTCAGCGGCTTTTCATAATCCTTGAATTCCTGGGCGGCGATGAAGGCAGCGATCTGCGCCTTGTACACCTGATAGTTGATGCGTTCCGGTGCCGACAGGCGGGCTTCCTTGACGCCGCCCAGCTTCTTCATCACGTCCTGCCAATAGGCCAGGCGCTGCTTCTGGGTGGCGGCATCGATGCGTGGCAGCGTCGACGACACGCCGCTGTTGTCGTCATCCTCGCCGTCTTCCTGTTTCTGGCTAATGCGCCATTTCCATTCCTGGGTGTAGATGGCCTTGAACTGCGCATCCGACGGACCAGGCTTGACGGCAGGTGCAGCGGCATTGGCTGCGCTCAAACACAACAACATGCATGCACCGGCGATCGCGGTGCTGAACTTCTTTTCCATAACGCTCCAGAGAAAAGGTGGATTACATTTCCAATAAATTACGGCGTTCCCGCAATAGCGCGGTAAAACCTTCGGCATTGAGCGGACGGCTGAAATAGTAACCCTGCATCTCGTCGCAACCGCGACCGGTCAGGAACTGCATCTGCTCGCGGGTCTCCACACCTTCCGCTATCACCCGCATATTCAAATTGTGTGCCAGCGAGATGACCGACAGCGCAATCGCCGCGTCGGCGCTATTGGTGGTGACGTCATCGACGAAGGATTTGTCGATTTTCAGCACGTCGATGGGGAAGCGTTTCAGGTAGCTCAGGCTTGAATAGCCGGTGCCGAAGTCGTCCAGCGAGATGCTGACGCCGATGTCCTTCAGGCGGCGCAGCGCCTCCACGGCTTTATTGGGATCGCCCATCACCGTGCCTTCAGTGATCTCCAGGCCCAGATATTCAGGCGCCACGCCGAATTTGCGCAACGTGGTTTCCACGTAGGGCACCGTGGCGTCATTGGCAAACTGCCCGGCCGCCAGGTTGACCGCCACCTTGATCTTGCCCAGGCCCTGGTCGTGCCACACCTTCATTTGTGCGCACACGCTCTCCAGCACCCACTCGCCGATCGAGTTGACCAGGCCATATTCCTCGGCCAGCGGAATGAAGCGGTTCGGCGGCACCTTGCCCAATACTGCACTATTCCAGCGCAACAATGCCTCAGCACCGACCACGGCGCCCGTTTTCAGGCACACCTGCGGCTGATAATGCACCTCGAATTCATCCCGGGCGATGGCGCCGCGCAGCTGGCTCTGGATCGCCAGCTTGTCGCGGATTTCCGCATCCATGCGCTCGGTGAAGAAAGCGTAGTTGTCACGGCCGATTTCCTTGGCGCGGAACAGCGCTGTATCGGCGTTGCGCACCAGTTCATCGAAACTGTCGCCATCGGTCAGGCTGACGGCAATGCCGATGCTGGAGGTGACGGTAATCTGCTGGCCGTCGATCACCAGCTCCTTGCGCAAGCCGGCCAGGATGTTCTGCGCCAGCGCCATGGTGGCGCCCAGTTGCGGATCGTCGGCAATGATGATCTGGAATTCATCGCCGCCCTGGCGCGTGACGGTGTCGCCTTCGCGCACGGTCTCGCTCAGGTACCTGGACACCACCTGCAAGGCCTTGTCGCCCATGTCGTGGCCATACGAGTCGTTGATGCTCTTGAAGCGATCCAGATCCAGGCACATGACGGCCACGCAGCGGCCTTCGCGGCGGGCGGCGTTGAGCGTCTGGGCAAAGCGCTGGCGCGCCAGCAGGCGGTTTGGCAGCCCGGTCAAGGCATCGTGGTTGGACAGGAAATCGATCAGGTGCTGCTCGGCCTTGCGCTCGCTGATGTCCATGAACACCGCCACGTGATTGATCACGTGGCCCTTCTCGTCGCGCACCACCGAAGCGCTCAGCAGGCCCGGATAGGTGTCGCCGTTCTTGCGGCGGGCCATGATCTCGCCCGACCAGTGGCCGGTCTTCATCACAGACTGCACCATGGCGTCGAAGGAACTGGTGTCCTGGTCGCCGGCATGCAGCAGGCCGATGCTCTCGCCCAGCACTTCCTTGGCGGTATAGCCGGAAATCTGCGTGAAAGCGGGATTGGTGGCGACGATGCGCGCATCGCGGTCGGTGACGACGATGGCGTCCTGGGTCGCCTCAAACACCTGGCTGGCCAGGCGCAGGAATTCCTCGTTGGCGCGGCGCTGTTCGACTTCCTTCGCCAGTTCGGCGGTGCGCTCGGCCACCCGCTCTTCCAGCAGCGCGCGTTCCTCGGCCAGCGCCTTCTGCGCGCGGCCCAGGCGCACATGGGCGTCGGTGCGGGCCAGGATTTCCTCGGCCTGGAAAGGCTTGGCGACAAAATCCACCGCGCCCAGCGCGAAGCCGCGCACCTTGTCGTCTGTGTCGTGCTGCGCCGACAGGAAGATCACCGGTACCTGGCTCAGTTCCGGCGTCGCCTTCAGGCGGCGGCAGACCTCAAAGCCGTCGATGCCGGGCATGCGCACGTCCAGCAAAATCAGCTCCGGCGGCCGCGATTGCGCCGTCCACAGCGCCAGCTCGCCATTTGGCGCCTGGCGCACGTAGTAACCGGCTTCTGTCAGCAGGTCGCTCAGCAGCTTGAGCGAGGCTGGCGTGTCTTCCACGATCAGCACTTCGCCCTTGGTGTGTTGTTCCGACAAATCCCGGTGCATGTAAAAGTCTCTCGCCTATTTAAAGGTTGCTCTCGCTATCATATACCGGTCAGGCCAGTGGTTCCAATTCATTATCCGCCTGGTCCAGCAAGGCGCATAGCTGCGGGTACTGGTGCAACTGCACCATATGCTCGATACGGGCCACCACATCAGCCAGCCCGCGCGGCAAGGGCTCCAGCAGCAGCGCCACGCGCGCCAGGTTCAGTTCCTGCAAGGCGACCTTCAATTCGCCGCGCAGCGCCGGGTCCAGACGTTTCAGGTCACCGCTGTCCAGCGGCGCGTGCAACGCCCGGCGCGCGGCCACGCGGTGGCGGCGCACGAACTGCAGGTTCAGCTGCTGCTCCAGCACTGCGTACAACTGTTCCTGCTCGACCGGCTTGCGCATGAACTCATCGGCGCCGGCAGCCAGCGCTGCCTCGCGCTCTTCGGCAAAGGCGGAGGCGGTCAGCATCACGATGCCAGGCTGCGGGCCATCCGTATTGGCGCGGATCTTGCGCGTGGCGCTGATGCCGTCCAGCGCCGGCATGCGCCAGTCCATGAATACCAGGTCCGGCTGCCACACATCGACCATGGCCAATGCCTGTACGCCATCTCCGACCACGGCGACATCGAAGCCGAGCGGCTTGAGCAGGCTTTCCATCAGCGCGCAGCCGTCGGCATTGTCATCGGCCACCAGTACACGGCGGCGCTGCTGCGGCTCCAGCGGGCTGACTTCGTCCTGGTGTACCATCGGCGCTTCATCCGTCACCTGCACCGCGACGGTAAAGTAGAAGGTCGCGCCCTCGCCCACCGTCGATTGCAGCGCCAGCGTGCCGCCCATCAGTTGCACGAATTCGCGCGAGATGGTCAGGCCCAGGCCCGTGCCCTCTTTCGCGCCCGGCCCGTCGGCCTGGATGAACGGCTCGAACACGCGCGCCTGGTCCTCTTCCGCGATGCCGGGGCCATTGTCGATGACGGCAAAAGCCAGCTCGCACTGGCCGTTGCGCGACATGCCGCGTACCTTCAGCGTCACCTTGCCCTGCGCGGTGAACTTGACCGCGTTGGACATCAGGTTCAGCAACACCTGGCGCAGCTTGGTGCCGTCGACACGCGCACTGGCCGGCAGGCCGACGCTGTCCAGCACCAGCTCGACGCCACTTTGCACCGCGCGCATGCTGACCATGTCCATCACTTCCTGCAGCATGTCGTTCAGGTGGAGCACTTCGGTTTGCAGCACGGCGCGGCCGGCTTCGATCTTGGACAGTTCGAGGATATCGTTAATCAGCGTCAGCAGATGCTGGCCGGAGCGATGGATGATCGCCAGGTTGCGCTTCTCTTCCGGCAGCATGTTCTTCGAATCGGCCATCAGCCGCGAGAAGCCGATCACGGAATTCAGCGGCGTGCGCAGCTCGTGACTCATATTGGCCAGGAAGGTCGACTTGGCGCGGTTGGCCGTCTGCGCCTGGCGCACCGCCACCGACAGCGCGTTGGTGCGCTCCGCCACCAGGTCTTCCAGGTGAATGCGATGACGACGCAATTCCTGCTCCGCCATGCGGCTGGCGGTGACGTCGTAGTTGACGCCGACCATGCGCATCGCGTGGCCGTCGCGGTCGCGGAAGGTCATGCCGTCCGCTTTCATGTAATGCACCGAACCGTCCGGCCAGATCAGCCGATACTCGATATCGAATTCGGCGGTGCCGTTGAGCGCCTGCTGCAACAGCATCTCGGTCGGCACCGAGTCGTCCGGATGCACCATCTTGCGCCAGGCCTCGAACGGATTATCCAGCTTGCGGCCTTCCATGCCGTGCAGGCGGTACATCTGCTCGTCCCACACCATCTGGCTGGAAACGATATCCCAGTCCCAGATGCCGATGGCGGCCGCACTGGAGGCAATCTGCAAACGCTCCTCGCTGGCGTGCATGGCGACGTAGCGGCTTTCCATCAGCCGCACCATCTCGCGGATCGACGCATTCAGGGTTTTCAGTTCGCCGGAGTACCAGTCGCGCGGCGGCGCCGCGCCGGGATTCTGGCCAGCCTTGACGCTGGCCGCATAGCGCTCGATATTCGTCAGCGGCTTGAGGATCAGCTGCCACAGCAGCAGGTAGAGGCTGAGCACCAGCGTCACGTCCAGCACAAAAATCAGGCCGGCGATGGTATACAGGCGCTGGCGCAGCTGTTCGATCAGCAGCGCTGGCGAGGCGTAGACTGTGATGGTGCCGATATTCTGCCCACCGGCGACGATCGGCCGTTGCTCGGACAGCAGCTCGGGATCGGACGGCAGCCGCTCGGCCGGCACCAGCTGCGCCTGTGCGTTACGGGTCAGGATGAAAGGACGGTTGCTGGCCACAGGCGCCACCGCGCTGGCGTGCAGGTCGCGGTTGCTCAAGCCGCTCTTCATGATGGTGACGATCTGCGTTTCGTCAAAATTCCAGGCCGGCAGCGCCACCGCAGCGGCCAGTTCATCGGCGCTGTTGGCCAGCGTCTTGCGCAGTTGCTCCCAGCGCTGCACGCGTTCCTGCTGATAGAAGTACAGCGCAAAAGTCGTCAGTACCAGCGTCACCACGGCGGTCAGCGTCACGCTGACAAATACGGCGATAGACATTTTTCCTGCACGGCGGGCAAGTCGGACCAACATCGGAAACCATTCTTCGGGGGTTAATCTGCGCAGTTACTACTCGGATCATAGGTTCAAAATGCGATGAAGTCCATGCATATTTGCGGCTAAGCAACATCCCTACTACTATGTAATTGATCTGATGCATTGGCCGCACTCAGGAACAGCTTGCCGTTCAGTTGCTGCAACAACGTACTATTACGTAGGCGGTCCATGACCGGCCCCTTGACCTCGGCCAGGTGCATGCCGATTGCGCGCCGCTTCAGGCTCTGGTTGAGCTCCGCCAGTGCCATCAGCGCCGTGGTGTCGATCGAACTGACCGCCGACATCACCAGCACCAGATCGCGTGCGCTCTGGTGAGTGGCCAGTTCGCACTCAATGCGTTCATTGACCGCCTCCACATTGCCGAAGAACAGATTGGCGTCGATGCGCAGCATCAGGAATTCCGGCTGCGTCTCGGCCGGATAGCGCTCGATGTTGCGAAAATGTTCGGTGCCGGCGATACGGCCCAGCACCGCGATGTGCGGGCGGCTGGCGCGCCAGATCAACGTACCCATCGACAGTGCCACGCCGATGATCACGCCGGCCTCCACGCCCATCACCAGTACGCCGAGACAAGTGGCCACCCAGGCCAGCGCATCGCCGCGGTCATATTCCCAGGCGGTACGCAGGATGCCCATCTCCAGCATGCCCAGCACGGCGACGATGATGGTGGCGGCCAGCACCGGCATCGGCAGCAGCGCCAGCCAGCCGGTCGGCAGCAGCAGCGCGCAGGCCAGCAGCACCGCGGTGATCAGACTGGCCAGCGGCGTGTTGGCGCCGGCGGCGAAATTGACGGCGGAACGCGACAGGCTGCCGGTCACCGGGAAGCCGCCGGACAGCGCACTGGCCACATTGGCCGCGCCGAGGCCAACCAGCTCATGATTGCTGACCAGCTTTTCATTGCGCTTCAGCGCCAGCGCCTGCGCGCCGGACATCGACAGCAGGAACACCATGAAGCCGATCAGCAGCCCCGGTTGCAGCAAGACGCCCCAATGCTGGCTGGACGAGGCCAGGTTCAACTGCGGCAGCCCGGCCGGCACCAGGCCGGTGGTGCGCACACCCATCTCCGCCAGGCTGGTACACGACATCAGCGCGATGCCCGCCAGCACCACCATCATCGGCGCCAGCTTGGCGGCGATATCGGCCGCCACCGCCGGCACGCCGCAGCGCTTCAGCAACGCCGACAGATACTGGCGCGCCAACACCAGCAGCACCAGCGAGCCGACGCCCAGCACCGCGCTCGGCAGGTGCACCTGTGGCAGTGCAGCGCCCAGCAGCGTATGCAGCTGATCGTAGGCGATGACGATCGCCGAGCCGACGGTAAAGCCGCTCATCACCGGGCGCGAGAAGAAATTGGCGAGGAAACCCATGCGCAACAGGCCGCACAGCAGCAGCACGGTGCCGGACACCAGCGCCAGCTGCGCCGCCAGCACGCCGGCCAGCGCCGAACCGGCCGGCGCCAGCGGGCCAATGACAGCGGCGGTCATCAGCGAAATAATCGCCATCGGGCCGACCGACTGGGTCATGCTGCTGCCGAACAGGGCATACACGATGGGCGGCACAATGCTGGCGTAAATCCCGACCACCGGCGGCAATCCGGCCACGATGGCGTAGGCCATGCCCTGCGGGATCATCATCATCGCCACCACCAGCCCGGCGCTGATGTCGCCTGGGAGTTGATCACGCCGGTAGTGTTTCAGCCATTGCAGCATTGTTGTTCCACTGGTACAGAAAGGCGGTAGTTTATCGCAAATACGTTTACCAAATTAGCTTATCCGAAAATCTCATAAGCAAATCTTGCAGACGAGTGAGATTCTGATAGAATTACGCTATACAACTCGTTTGACGCAACTCAAAAAGCAATCGTCAATCTGTCGTCGGCCCAAACAAATTGCCGGCAGTTACTCACACTGTCCACAATTTATTGGAGTCCGCGTCATGCGCATCGTCTCATCCCTTCTGCTGTCCCTGTCCGCTGTTGCCGCCCTGAGCGGTGGTGTTGCCCATGCGACGACCAACCTGGTCACCAATGGCAATTTCGAAACCACAACCAACGGCAGCAACAAACAACTGTCCTCCAGCATCGTCAGCGATGACAAGCGCACCACGCTGAGTGGCTGGACCAGCAGCAACGGCAACGACGGCGGCTATAACTTCGTCCTCAACAGCAATATCGCCAATACCTGGGATTCCGCCATCTGGCTGAAAAGCGAGAACAACGGCTGGGCCACATCGGCCAACGGCGGCAATATCTTTGCCTCGGACTCGCAATACTGGCCAGGCGTGCTGTCGCAAACTGTCAGCGGCCTGACCGCCGGCAGCCAGTACACGCTGACCTTTGATTCGGCGCTGGCGCAGCAAGTCGGCTTTGACGGCGCCAACAGCGGCAACTACTGGCAAGTCGCGTTCGGCAACAGCACGCAGAACAGCAGCGCGCTGAACATCGCCAGCGGCGGCTTCAGCGGCTGGAACACCTCCAGCATGACCTTTACCGCCACCGGCGCCACGCAAGTGCTGTCCTTCCTGGCGCAAGGCTCGCCGGGCGCGCCACCGTTCCTGCTGCTGGACAGCGTATCGCTGACCGCCGCTGTTCCGGAGCCGTCGACCTGGGGCATGCTGGCCGTGGGTCTGGGCCTGATCGGCTTTGCCGCGCGCCGCCGCGCTGTCGCCCGCGCCTGAGTTGAACTGGCCCGCCGTGCTGCCATCTCCTGCTGAATTCATCGCCGCCGTGCTGCGCCTCAGCGTCTGGCTGGTGCTGCTGACGATCTTGTTCGTGCCATTGGAGCGCTGGTTCGGCGCGCGCCACGAAGCCCGTTCGCGCCGTGAACAGCTGCACAATCTGGCCTATTACGTGATGAGCAGCCTGGTGCCGGTGATCGTACTGAGCATCCCGGCGGCGCTGCTGGCGGTGATGGCGCAGCATGTGGTGCCGGCCTGGCTGACGTCGGTGGTGCAGGCATTGCCGCTGGCGGCGCGCATCGCGCTGGTGTTTGTGGTCGGCGAGATCGGCTTCTACTGGGGTCATCGGCTCAGTCACGAATTGCCCTGGCTGTGGCGCTTCCACGCGGTGCATCACAGCACCGAGCATATGCACTTCCTCGCCAACACGCGCACGCATCCGGTCGACATGGTCGTGACCCGTTTGTTTGGCCTGGTGCCGTTGTACTTGCTGGGCCTCGCCGGCCCGAGCGTTGCAGGCAGCGGCGCGCCAGCCTTGTTGCTGGTGCTCGGCACGCTGTGGGGATTCTTCATCCACGCCAACCTGCGCTGGCGTCTCGGCCCGCTGGAATGGCTGGTGGCCACGCCGGCCTTCCATCACTGGCACCACAGCCGCAACGACCACATCAACCGCAACTACGCCTCCACGCTGCCGCTGCTCGACCGCGTGTTCGGCACCCACTACCTGCCGCCGCACTGGCCAGCCGAATACGGCACCGACACGCCGCAAGCCGCCAGCCTGTCCGGCCAGTTGCTTGATCCGCTGCTTGATCCGCTACTGAAGCGCTGAGCGGCGCTTCAGCCGAGCATTTTGGCGCGGCCTTTGGCGTCAAGCGTCATGACGACGAGCCGGTCACCGTTGCGGACATTGACTTTCTGACCGGGATTGCCACGCAGCTGAAGCTGGCGCAGCTTGCCCTGTGACCAATCGAGATCCAGCTCAATGCCGCCACGGGCGCGGATGCCGCGCGCCGAGCCTTCAGGCCAGGCTTGCGGCAAAGCTGCCAGCAGACGGATTTCGCCACCCCACGATTGCACCAGCATTTCCAGAATCGCCGCCGCGCCGCCGAAATTGCCATCGATCTGGAATGGCGGATGGGCGTCGAACATGTTCGGGTAGGTGCGCTCGGGGCCGAGCAGCCCTTGCAGGATCGCATAGGCGCGCTCGCCTTCGCCCATGCGCGTCCACAGCGCCAGACGCCATGCGGTGGCCCAGCCGGTGGATTTGTCGCCCCGCGTATTCAGCGTGACCTTGGCCGCCGCCACCAGCGCCGGTGTGTCACGTACATTGATTTGCTCGCTCGGGTAGACACCATACAGATGCGAGACATGGCGGTGCTGCTGCTCTGGCGCACCGGCATCCCAGTCTTCCAGCCATTCCTGCAATTGCCCCTGCGCGCCGATGCGGTCTGCCGGCAGGCGCACACGCCTGGCTTCCAGTTCAGCGGCGAAGGCGGTGTCGGTTTCGCCCAGCAGCGCGTGCGCCTTGAGGGTCCAATCGAACAGGTCGCGGATAATCTGGCGATCCATGGCCGGACCGGCGCATGTCGCCACACCCTTGTGATGCTCGTTTTCCGGCGAGATCGACGGTGATGTCACCAGCCCCCTGCCCTGCGGGTCCTCCACCAGCGTATCGACAAAGAACAGCGATGCACCTTTCAGCAGCGGATAAATGCGGCGCAGGTAGGCCTGGTCTGGATTGTAGTCATAGTGATCCCACAGGGCCTGACATAGCCAGGCGCCGCCGCACGGCCACATTCCCCACAGCGGCCCATCGATCGGCGCGGCGGCGCGCCACAGGTCGGTGTTATGGTGCGCCATCCAGCCGCGCGCGCCGTAACCTTTGCTGGCGGTGACGGCGCCGGTCACGCTCAAGTCTTCCACCATGCGCAGCAAAGGTTCCACGCACTCGCCGATATTGGCCGATTCCGCCGGCCAGTAATTCATTTGCGTGTTGATGTTGATGGTGTACTTGCCGCCCCACGGTGGATTGACACCCTCGTTCCACAAGCCCTGCAGGTTGGCCGGCTGGCTGCCCGGCCGCGACGACGACAGCAGCAGGTAGCGGCCGTATTGCACATACAGGGCCGCCAGCCCGGCATCCGCCTGCTGCTCGGCGACTGCGATGCGCTGATTGGTCGGGCGCGGATCGGCGGCGCCAGCGCCCAGCCGCAACGACAGCCGGCGGAACAACATCTGGTGCGCATGCACATGCGCGCTGCGCAAGCGCGCATACGGCTTGGCCGCAGCCGCCATGGTCTGCGCACGCACAGTCTGCACCGGGTCGCCACTGACATCGGCGTAGTGGACATAGCTGGTCGCTGCGGCCACCAGCAGTGTTACCGTGGTGGCGTTGCGCACTTCAATACGATCCTCGCGCGGCGTGATGGCGCCATCGCCCAGCGCCTGCACGCGCACCGCATAACGCAGTGCTGCGGGAATGCCGGCGGCGGCCTCGTTGCGGCCCTCGATCAGCAGCGCATCGGCGCCATCGGCACGCACCGACAAGCCTGCCGGCCGCTCGGCGGAGCGCAGCGGCTCGCGGTAATCCCATGGCATCGGCGCGGCTGTGGTAGCGGCCTTGGCGCCGGTGTAGTCGGTGGCGCCGTAACTGGCCTTCAGCGGATGGCGATAGCCGAGATCGAAATTCAGCAAGCCATTGGTGGCGGTCAGGCGTATCGCTATCACCTGATCCGGCACGCTGGCGAAGACTTCGCGCTTGTGCTGCGTTTTGCCGTCACTGAAACGGGTGGAGGTGATGGCGGTGTCCAGGTCCAGCCAGCGCCGGTAGGCTGTGCCGCCGTTGACGCCCTGGAAGTCCAGCAGCAAATCGCCGGCCGCGCCGTAAGGCATCTGCGTTTTCGGAATGCCCATCATCGATGACGAAATCAGCTCCGCCGCCTCGCTGAACTTTTCCTGATCGATCAGCGCCCGCACCTGCGGCAAAGCTGCCAGCGAACGCGGATTGTTCGGATCATACGGACCGCCGGCAAACAGCGTGTCCTCATTCAGCTGGATGCGCTCCTGCGCGATGCGCCCAAAACACATGGCGCCAAGACGGCCATTCCCGACCGGCAGCGCCTCGACCCACTGGGCCGCTCCCTGCTCGTACCACAAGGACAGCGCTTCCTGCGCCCCGCGCGTGGTGGCCTGCACGGCAGCCCGCGCCAATCCGGGAAAAGCCGCAGCCAATCCCGCCGTGATCATGAAACTGCGTCGTGTCGTCTCCATGCGCCCTATTCTGCGCGAGGCAGGGCGAATTCTCAATAACGAAATTCACCAAGCCGGGCACGAAATTGTGCACTCAGCCCGGCAGCGCGTCCCGCACCGCGTCCAGGATCTCCAGCGACAACGCTTCGTCGTCCACCGCGCGCGACAACACGATGGCGCCGATCATCGACGCGTACTTGGCCAGCGCCTGCTTGCGCTGTTCGGTCGCATCCGCACCTGGCATCAGCTGTTCCAGCACCGCCAGCTGGCCGCGCGCGCCTTCGGTCATCGCATGGCGCGCCTTGGGACCGAGACGGGCGACGTCCGCCCCCAGCGCCGTCACCGAGCAGCCCTTCTCCGGATGGTCGCGGTGCTGCGCGGTCAGATAGCCGTCGCCGATTTTTTCCAGCGCCGTGTCCCGCCCTTCGGTGACATAGCCTTCCCAGCGTTCGACCGATTTTTTCAACGCGTGTGCCGCCGCTTCGGCCAGCAGATCCTCTTTCGAGGCGAAATGACCGTAAAAACCGCCGTGCGTCAGGCCGGCGCCCTTCATCAGGTCCGCCACGCCGATGCCGTCGTAGCCTTTTTCACGGAACAGCCGCGCTGCCGTTTCAACGATGCGCTCACGGTTGAGCGCCACTTGCTCCCTGCTGACTTTCATAGTCGACTCCCACCTCTCATCGATGGACATTATACATTACAAGCGTAATGTATCAATCATTGCGATCATCCCTCGATCCCGCCTGCTCGACGACGTCATTCTCGGCTGCGCCTATCCGAATCTTCGCAGGGCAACAACCTGGCGCGCATCGTCTCGCTGCTGGCCGGCTTCCCGCGCGAGGTCAGCGCCATGACCATCAACCGTTTCTGCGGCTCGTCGGTGTCCGCCGTCCACATTGCCGCCGCTGACCGACGGCGCATCGGCGGCCGTTATGCGCTGGCCGCGCAGTGCATCGGCGGTGGCCAGGGCATCGCCACCATCCTGGAGAAAATCTAGGCCGCCGCCAGTTCGATGCAATTGCGGCCCGCGCGCTTGGCGCGGTGCAGCGCTGTGTCGAGACGATCCAGCACGGCGGCGCCGGCCTCCTCCGGCCCCACCTCGGCCACGCCCAGGCTGACGCTGAGCGTGGCGCCATGGCCGGCGCCAGGCAAATCGGCGTCACTGAGGGCGCCGCGCAGCTTCTCCGCCAGCCGCAGCGCGTCGGCCGAGGTGGTGTGAGTGGCGACGATCAGGAATTCCTCGCCGCGCATGCGCGCCAGCGTATCCGAAGTGCGCAGGCGGTCGGTCACCGTTTCGGCGATCTTGCGCAGCGCGCCGTCACCCACAGGCGAACCGTATAAATCATTCGAGGAACTGAAGCTGCCGACATCCAGCGACAGCACCGCCAGCGGCAAGCCGTAACGGCGCGCGCGGCGGATTTCGTTGTCCAGCGTGTCCTCGCCGGCGCGGCGGTTGGCGGCGCCGGTCGCCGCATCGACGGTGCTCAACTGCGACAACTGGCCGGACAGCGCATCGTTACGGTGCTTTAACTCGCTCATGCCGAGGCCAAAGCTGACGAATTGCGCCATGCTGGCAAAGCAGGCGAACTGCTCGCGCGAGAAGGTGATGTGGCGGTCGAACATCAGGCAGATGGCGCCCACCTCCGGGCCGCCGGCCTCGGCGCGCAGCGGCAACGCCAGCACCATGCGGACATTGCGGTCATGTAGCGCCATCGCCAGTTCCGGATCGCCGGCCTTTTCCGGCGCATCGAGCAGGATCATTTCGCCGCGCGATACCGCCATCAGCGGCGGGAACACATCGCGCAGCGGCGATTGCAGCAGACGGTCACGCCGTTGCAGCAGCCGGCCCAGGTCGAGGTGGTTGCGTGCTTCCTGCTCGATCAGTTGCAGGTCGCCGCGTTCCTTCATGTGCAGCACCGCCGTGTGGCGGACGCCGGGGAAGTTACACAGCGCCAGGCAGATTTGCGACGCCATCAGCGACGCCATGTCGATGCCCGCCAGGGCGCGCTGCAGGCTGCGCTGCACGCCCAGCAGGTCGCGCAATTCCTTTTCCTTGTCCAGTAACTCCTGCTGCGCGAAAGCGGCGGGATCATCCGGCACCGCCAGCGCCTGGCGTACCGCTTGCTGGATTTCGTCGTCCAGCATCGGGCAAATACGGTAGTGGAAGGCGCCGTAAGCCATCAGCTCCGGCACCCAGGCACTGTGCTCGTAAGGACATAGCAGCAAAATCGGCGCGCCAGCGCGGCCGCGTATCAGGGCGCCGACGCCAGCCAGTTCGCTCAACTTGTCAAAACCGGTCAGGTCGAGGACCAGCAAATCGGCCTCGCGCCTGGCAAGGGAGGCGACGGCGGCGTCTACATGCTCACACAACGTCAGTTGGGAAAACATCTCTCCACAACATGAGCGGAAATCGGTGCGGCGCTCGGCACTGGGACTGAAAAACACACCCGTACTGCTCGACCGGCTGTAAACGTCCGACATGGTATAACTCCCTAATATAGTTTTGGTTTCTATTGTCTCTGCCGCCAGTTTGCCATAACGTTCATAATTAGCAATCTTTTTGCATTATTTTTATGTGTGTCCGCGCACTGTCGGCGCGGCTGACGGCCTCAATACTGTTCTCTTGGAATTCAAGGAGAACACCATGTCGCAATCAGAAAACAAGGCCGACCAGGGCTCGGCCAGCCTGCAGCGCGAGATTCAGCAGCGCCAGGACCAGGTGGACCAGCAAGGTCCGCGCGCCAGCACCGTGAGCAAGGACAAGGAAGCGGTACAGACCAGCGATCACCAATATCCCGGCACGCCGCTGCCGGCTCAGCACCTGGAGAAACCGGGCCTGGAAGCGGAGATGCAACAGAAACCGGAATTCCTGGCGCCCGACTACTGCGGCAGCGGCAAGCTGGCCGGCATGGCGGCTTTGATTACCGGCGGTGACTCCGGCATCGGCCGCGCCGTGGCGGTACTGTACGCGCGCGAAGGCGCGGATGTGGCCATCGTCTACCTGAACGAAGACAAGGATGCGGAAGACACCAAGCGCTATGTGGAGGCGGAAGGCCAGAGCTGCCTGCTGATCCGCGGCGACGTGACCGATCCGTCCTTCTGCCGCGATGCGGCGCACCAGGCGCAGGAGCGGTTTGGCCGGCTGGATATCCTGGTCAATAACGCCGCCTTCCAGGAGCATGCGGAAAAGCTGACCGATCTGACCGAGGACCGCTTCGACCTGACCATGAAGACCAATGTGTATGGCTACTTCCACATGGCCAAGGCGGCGCTGCCGTACCTGAAGCGCGGCGCGTCCATCATCAATACCGGTTCGGTGACCGGCTTGCAGGGTTCGGAGCATCTGCTCGACTATTCAACCACCAAGGGCGCAATTCATGCGTTCACCAAATCGCTGGCCTCCAATCTGCTGGAACAGGGCATCCGCGTAAATGCGGTGGCGCCGGGGCCGGTGTGGACGCCGCTGAATCCCGCCGACCAATCGCCAGAGAAGATTGCCAAGTTCGGCTCGCAGACGGACTACAAACGTCCGGCGCAGCCGCAAGAACTGTCGCCATCATATGTATTCCTGGCGGCGCCCTGCTGCTCCAGCTACATCACCGGGATCGTGCTGCCGGTGACTGGCTCGGTGGGTGGTTAGACATGGCTGCGCGCGCGTTGTGGAAAGGGGCGATCAGCTTTGGTCTGGTCTATATTCCGGTCGAGATGTACAGCGCCGTGCAGGAGCACGACCTGGACCTGACCATGCTGGACCGGCGCGATTTTTCGCCGATTGGCTACAAGCGCTATAACAAGAAGACCGGCAAGGAAGTCACCTGGGACGACATCGTCAAGGGTTACGAGTATGAGGACAACGAATACGTGGTGCTGTCGGATGAAGACCTGAAGCGCGCTAACGTGGAGGCGACGCAGACCATCGATATCGTCGCCTTCGTCGAGGCGGCCGATGTGCCGCTGACGTATTTCGAAACGCCCTACTACCTTGCACCTTCGCGCGGCGGCAACAAGGTGTACGCACTGTTGCGCGAGACCTTGCGCAAGGCCGGCAAGATCGGCATTGCCCACGTGGTGATGCGCACCAAGCAGCATCTGTGCGCCTTGGTCTGCGTGGAAGACAAGATCGTGCTCAACACGCTGCGCTACGCCACCGAGATACGCGACGCCGAGGAGTTGAAGCTGCCGCCAGCAACCCTGAAGGCGGCCGGCATCACCGACAAGGAACTGAAGATGGCATTGTCGCTGGTTGACGGTATGAGCGAGGAATGGAAGCCTGAGCAGTATCACGACACCTATAAAGAGGACGTGATGGCAATGGTCAAGAAGAAGATCAAGGCTGGGCAGACCAAAACGATTACCGCGCCGGAGGCCGAGCCGAGCGCACCGAAGTCCTCCAATGTGGTCGACCTGGTGGCGCTGCTGCAAAATAGCCTGGGCAAGCGAGGCGGCAAAGCGGCGCCGGCCAAGTCGCGCGCCGCTGCGGAAGATGAAGAGGAACAAGAGGCCAAGCCGAAAGCGCGCTCCAGCACCACCCGCAGCAGCACCTCATCGACCTCTCGCGCCAAGAGCGCCACCAAGGCCACTGCAAAAACTCCAGCGACCGTCGCCAAGCGCAAGCCCGCCGCCAGCCGCAAAGCGGCATAGCGGTGGCCCGGTGGCCCGGTGGCCCGGCTGCTCGGCTGGCCGGCTGGCCGGCTGGCCGGCTGCTCGGCTGCTCGGCTGCTCGGCTGCTCGGCTGCTCGGCGGCGCCCAATCTCGGCGCCGGCCGGGCACCTGTCAATTCTTGCCAGGCTTGAATTTCATCAGCTTCATTGCCGGCGCCAGACCTTTGGCTGCTTTGGCGTAGCCGTCCCACGGCGCGTTGCCCACATCAAGGCGTGTGTGGACGTTGGTGACGTTCCACTGGTCCGCGCTCTGCAAGCCATCCAGCTCGTCCCAGGTAATCGGCACCGAAATGCCAAGGCCGGGCCGCGTGCGTGCCGACCAGGCGCATACCGTGGTCGCACCCCGCCCGTTGCGCAGATAGTCGATAAATATCTTGCCAACGCGGTTGCTCGGGCCGCTCTTCACCACAAAGCGGTCCGGGATGGCTTCCGCCATGTGCGCGACAATCGCCTGCGAGAAGGCCTTGACATCATCCCATCCATAGTTAGGCTTGATTGGCACCACAACGTGCAGTCCTTTGCCGCCGCTGGTCTTCAGGAAGGCCGGCAGTTCCAGCTCGGTGAGGAATGCGCGCATCAGTTGCGCCGCCTCCTTGATCTGATCCCAGGTCACGTTCTTGCCGGGATCGAGATCGAAGATCATGCGGTTGGGCTTTTCATAACTGGTGGCGACGGCATTTTGCGTATGCAGTTCAATCACGTTCATTTGTGCGGCGGACAGCAGCCCTTCTTCGCTCGGCACCTCCAGCATCGGCGGATGATCCGGGTCCAGTGACTGCTTGAGTTGTTTGACGCCCGGCATGCGCGACACCTCGGCATGCTTCTGGAAGAACAGCTCACCGCCGACGCCTTCCGGCGCGCGCACCAGCGATACCGGCCGTCCTTTCAGGTGTGGAATCATCAATGACGACACCAGCGCGTAGTAGCGTATCAGCGTGATCTTGGTAGCGCCGCTTTGCTTGTCGATGACGCGGTCGGGATTGGTGACTTTCAGCGACTTGGGCAGCTTGCCCTCGATGGTGGTCTGCATGTCTGGTTTCTCCTTGACGTGTTGCGGCGTCTCGCGGGTGATGCTGGCTGCCCGCTTGTCCTTGCGCAGTCCCTGGAAGACCGAATGGCGGATCGAACCTGAGTGCGTCCATTCGCCGAAACTGACTTCCGCCACCAGCGTTGGCTTGAGCCAGTGTGCTTTCTTGTCGATGTCGCGGCTGGGCGCGAACGGGCTTTTATCGGCGTGGAGCTTTTCCATCTTCGCCTTCAGGTCTTGCAGCGAGGTGGCGTTGAAGCCGCTGCCGACATTGCCGGCGTATTGCAGCTTGCCCTCTGCATCGTAAGTACCTAGCAGCAGCGAGCCGAAGCCAGTGCGGGAGCCTTGCGGATCGGTGTAGCCGCCGATGACAAATTCCTGACGTTGGCCGCATTTCAGCTTGATCCAGGTGCCAGCACGGCGTGCGGTGTAGCGCGAATCCTTGCGCTTGCCGATGATGCCTTCAAGGCCCATCTGGCAGGCGGCGGCAATCATGTCCTGCGGCGGCGCATTGAGTGCGGTGCTGAAACGGACGTTCCCGGATTCGCGTTTGACCATGATCTCCTGCAGGACGGCGCGTCGCTCTTCCAGCGGCAGATCACGCAGGTCATGGCCCTTGTGGAAGGCAATATCGAACAGGAAGTAGACGATGTCGCCTGGTGCGTTTTCGTCGAAAGCGTTTTGCAGCAAGCCGAAATCGGGGCGGCCATTTTCATCGTGGACGACGATTTCGCCGTCATACCAGCCAGGCGGGAATTTCAGCTTGGCGAGCTGGTTGCGCAGCGGTTGCAGCTTATGGGTCCAGTCGTTGCCGTTGCGGGTGATCAGGCGGATGTCCTTGCCGTCGATGCGCGCCAACAGACGGTAGCCGTCGAACTTGACCTCGAACAGCCAGTCCTCCGCCATTGCCGGCGGGCCGTCGACCAGCGTGGCCAGTTGCGGCGACAGCGTTTCCGGCATCTCAGCCTTGGGCGCCTTCGCGACATCTTTCGCCACCGCGCGCGCGGCAGCCGCAGGGCTGGCGGCAGCAGGCGCGGTCGTGGCAGGCATCGGCAGCGCTTTCACGCTGTCCGGCATTTCGTCGACCACGCTGAACTCATCGGCCGGCCGGGCGTATTCATCGTTCTCCTTGATCAGCAGCCAGGGTTCCTGCTTTTCACCCTTGCCGCGCATGCGCACCAGCACCCAGCGGCCATGCATCTTGTGGCCGTGGATTTCAAATTTCAGGTTGCCGGCCTTGAGCGCCTTGCGCGGATCGTCGAGCGGATGCCAGGTGCCCTTGTCCCAGATAATCACCTTGCCGGCGCCGTACTGCTTGGGCGGTATCGTGCCTTCAAAGTCGTTATAGGAAATGGGATGGTCTTCTACGTGCACCGCCATGCGCTTGTCGTGCGTATCGTAGCTGGGCCCCTTGGGCACGGCCCAGCTCATCATCACGCCGTCCAGCTCCAGGCGGAAGTCGTAGTGCAGCCGGGTAGCCCAGTGCTTCTGGATGACAAACGTCAGCGCCTCCCTGCCCTCTGCGCCGCCTTCGGCGGGTTCGGGCGTGATGGCGAAATTGCGTTTGGCCTTGTAGGTCTTGAGCGAGTCTTTCATCCGTTCAGACTATGCCCGTCGTCGCGCGAGAACCGTGCGCTGGCGAACATGTAAGCGATTGTAAAGGCCGTCAACGCAACGTTTTGGCGTCGCGTTTTTTGCTCAGAGACGCGGGAATTGTCCCGGGCCCGAAACCTTCAAAGGATTGAATCATGACTAAAGTAATCGCTACCCTGATCGCCGGCCTGTTCGCAACCGCTGCATTTGCCCAGACGCCTGCTCCCGCCACTACCAAAGCCGAAGCAAAAGAAGCCAAGACCGCTGCCAAGGCAGAAGCCAAGGAAACCAAGGCTGAGATCAAGGCGGAAGCCAAGACCGCCAAGGTAGAAGCCGACGCCAAGAAAGACGTCGCTGTCGCCAAGGCTGAAGAGAAAGCCGACAAGGCTGATGCACACGCCAAAGCCGCCAAGACCAAAACCAAGGCACACGCCAAGGCCGAAAAAGCCGAAACCACTCCTGCCCCAGTCGCAAGCAAATAAGTCACCCGTCGGTCCGGCGAAAGCCGGCGTGACAAAAAAAAGCGGACCTCGCGGTCCGCTTTTCTGCGTTACGTTTTTACCTTACTTAAGCATCACTGCTGCGCAACCACCGGCGCTGCGCCGGCGGCATCCCAGCCGCCGCCCAGTGCACGGATCAGCGCCACGGTGGTGACCGCGCGATTGCCACGCAGTTGCACCGCGTTGCGTTCCACGGTCGCCAGATTACGCTGCGCGTCCAGCAGGTCGAGATAGCTCGAACGGCCAGCCGTGTACAGCTTTTGCGCCAGGTCCGCCGAGCGGCGTGCGGACACCACCGCATCTTCAATCTGCACCGTCTGGCCAGCCAGAATACGCAGGCCCGCCAGATTGTCTTCCACTTCCGCAAACGCCGTCAGCACGCTTTGACGATACGTACCCACCGATTCCTCCAGCGCTGCTTCGCTGCGCGTGATGTTGGCGCGGTTACGGCCACCATCGATCACCGGCAGCGACAAGGCCGCGCCCAGCAGCCACGAGCGGCTGCTCCACTTGAAGACGTCAGCCACCGTACCACCCGACACACCGCCCGCATTCGCGTTCAGCATCAGCGACGGGAACATCGCCGAACGCGCCACGCCGATACGGGCATTGGCGGCTTCCATCGCGCGCTGTGCGGCGGCGATGTCCGGGCGACGCTCCAGCAGCGACGATGGCAGACCGGCTGGAATCGCCGGCATCAGCGTGCCATCCAGCAGCGGGCTGTTGCCAGCGGTGTAGCTGGCAGCCGGCTTGCCCAGCAGGACAGCCAGCGCATGCTCGGTGGTCACACGCTGACGCTGCAGACCGATGGCTTCAGCGCGAGCGGTTGCCAGTTCAGTCTTGGCGCGCGACAGATCGAATTCGCCGATGTCGCCCAGGTCGAAACGACGCTGGTTGACCTTGACGTTCTCTTCGCGGGTCTGCACCGTGCGGTTCAGCGTTTCCAGCTCGGCGTCAGTGGCACGCAGACGGAAATAAGTCTGCGCCACGTCAGCCTGCACGGCCAGCAGCACCGAGCGGTAATTCGCTTCCACCGATGCGGCATCGCCACGCGCTGCCGCCACATTCGACGATACGCGGCCGAACAGGTCCACCTCGTAGCTTGCCGTCAGATTGGCGCTAAACACCTTGGCCGGATCGACCGGCGTACCGGCCGGCAGGCCGGCTTCGACCGGCGACTGGCGCAGGCGCTGCGCGCCAGCGTTGAGGCCAACTTGCGGAATGCGGTCCGCCTCGGCAATGCCGGCAATGGCGCGCGCCTGCTTGACGCGGGCCGCAGCCACCGCCAGGTTGGCGTTGGCGCGCGTGGCTTCGTTGACCAGTTCATTCAGCGCCGGATCATTGAAAGCCAGCCACCACTCGCCGCGCGGCTGCGCTTCGGCGGCTTGCGCCGCTTTCCACGTGCTGCCATCGGCGGCGGTCTTCACCTGTGCGTCAGGAAGCTGAGACTCCTTGAACGCGGTCGGCACGTCCATCGCAGGTTGCTTGAACTCCGGCGCTGCGCATGCGGTCATCAGCAGCGCCGCCAGGATGGGCGCTACGCCCTTGGCGATCATATGCAGCTTGTTCATCAGTGATTTCCTTCCAGTTTTACCGCAGCGGCGTCACCATCCACGGCAGGTTTTTTCTTCTCCAGCTTGACCGCCAGCTTGCGCAGCAGGACGTAGAACACCGGCGTCAGGAACAGGCCGAAGAAGGTCACGCCCAGCATGCCGGCAAACACCGCCACACCCATCGCATGACGCATTTCCGAACCGGCGCCATGCGAGAACACCAGTGGCAGCACGCCCATGATGAATGCGATCGAGGTCATCAGGATCGGACGCAGACGCAGGCGGCAGGCTTCCAGCGCGGCTTCGACGATGGTACGGCCATGGTGCTCCAGCTCCCGTGCAAACTCCACGATCAGAATCGCATTCTTCGACGCCAGCCCCACCAGCACGAACAATGCAATCTGGGTGAAGACGTTGTTATCGCCGTGGGTCAGTTTCACACCCACCAGTGCGCAGAAGATCGACATCGGCACGATCAGGATCACCGCCAGCGGCAGGGTCCAGCTTTCGTATTGCGCAGCCAGCACCAGGAACACCAGCAGCACGCACAGCGGGAACACGTAGATCATGGTGTTACCCGACAGGATGTCCTGGTAAACCAGTTCGGTCCATTCGTAGCCAATCCCCTTCGGCAGCACTTCGTTGACGATCTTGGTCATTTCAGCCTGCGCTTCACCCGTCGAAACGCCAGGTGCGGCGCCGCCGTTGATTTCAGCTGCCACGTAAGCGTTGTAGCGCTGTACGCGATCCGGGCCATAGCTATCCTTGACGCGCATCAGCGACGACAGCGGAATCATTTCGCCCTTGTTGTTGCGGACTTTCAGCTGGGCGATATCTTCAGCGTGCGAACGGAACTGCTTGTCAGCCTGGACGCGCACCTGATAGGTACGGCCGAACTGGTTGAAGTCATTCACGTACAGCGAACCCAGATTGATCTGCAAGGTCTGGTAAATCGTTTGCAGTGGCACGCCCAGTTGCTTGGCTTTCTGGCGATCGATGTCAGCGAACAGCTGCGGCACATTGATCTGGTAGCTGGAGAACACGCCAGCCAGTTTCGGATTCTGCCAGGCCTTCATCTGCACCGCTTGCACGGCTTTGTACAGCTCATCGTAGCCAAGGTTGTCGCGGTCTTCGATCATCAGCTTGAAGCCGCCGGTCGTACCCAGGCCGCTCACCGGTGGCGGCGACAGCACCAGCACGAAGGCGCCTTCGATTGCACCCATGCGCTTGTTCATCTCAGCGGCAATCGCTTCCGCCGTCTCGCCAGACTTGCGCTCGCCGAATGGCTTCAGGCCGAGGAACACGATACCGGCATTAGGCGCATTGGTGAAGCCGTTGATCGACAGGCCAGGGAACGAGATCGAGTTGTCGACGCCAGGAATGTCGGTGGCGATTTCCGACATCTTGCGGATCACGGCATCGGTGCGGTCCAGCGAGGCTGCATCAGGCAGCTGGGCGAAGCCGATCAGGTAGCCCTTGTCCTGCGGTGGCACGAAGCCCGGCGGCACGATCTTGAACATGAAACCTGCTGCGACAGCCAGCAGTGCGTAGACGATCAGCGACCCGCCTTTGCGTTTCAGTGCAGCCTTGACACCACTTTCGTAGCCATGCGAGGCACGGTTGAAGAAGCGGTTAAACCAGCGGAAGAAGCGGCCGAAGACCTTGTCCATGCCACGGGTCAGCGCATCTTTCGGTGCATCGTGAGGTTTCAGCAGCACGGCCGACAGCGCAGGCGCCAGCGTCAGCGAGCTGAATGCCGAGATCACGGTCGAAATCGCGATGGTCAGGGCGAATTGCTTGTAGAACTGGCCCGACAGACCGGAGACGAAGGCGATCGGCACGAACACCGCGCACAGCACCAGTGCAATCGCGATAATCGGACCACTCACCTCTTTCATCGCCTGGATGGTCGCGTCATGCGGCGACAAGCCGTTTTCGATATTCCGCTCGACGTTCTCCACCACCACGATCGCATCATCGACCACGATACCGATCGCCAGCACCAGGCCAAACAGCGACAAGGTGTTGATCGAGAAGCCGAAGCCCAGCATCACGGCAAACGTACCGACCACCGATACCGGCACGGCCAGCAGCGGAATCAGCGACGCGCGCCAGGTTTGCAGGAAGATGATCACCACCAGTGCCACCAGAATGATCGCTTCGACCAGGGTGTGGATCACGGCGTCAATCGACTCCCGCACGAATTGGGTCGGGTCGTATACAACACTGTATTCGACGCCTTCCGGGAAATCTTTCGACAGGCGGGCCATGGTGGCACGCACGTCAGCCGACAGTTGCAGCGCGTTGGCGTTAGGCGCTTCGAAAATAGGAATCGCCACCGCCGATTTGTTGTTCAGCAGCGAACGCAGCGCATACGAGTTGCCGCCCATTTCAAGCCGCGCCACATCCTTCAGCAACGTGACCGCCCCATCGGCGTTGGTCTTCAGGATGATGTTGCCGAATTCCTCAGGCGTCTGCAGACGGCCCTGGGTATTCACGGTCAGCTGGAAGTCCGCGCCTTCGGCAGGACCCTGGCCGATCACACCGGCGGCAACCTGCACGTTTTGCTCGCGCACCGCGTCCACGACGTCGCCGGCGGTCAGGCCGCGCTGCGCTACTTTCTGTGGATCGAGCCAGACACGCATGGCGTAGTCGCCGGAACCGAACAGCTGCACCTCGCCCATGCCAGGCAGGCGCGCCAGCTGGTCCTTGACGTTCAACACCGCGTAGTTACGCAGATACAGGTCGTCGTAACGGCCGTTCGGCGAATTCAGGTGGACCACCATGGTCAGATTCGGCGACGACTTCACGGTCGTTACACCGATCTGGCGCACTTCTTCCGGCAGGCGTGGCAGCGCGCGTTGAACGCGGTTCTGCACCTGGGTTTCAGCTTGCTCGACGTTGGTGCCGATCTTGAAAGTCACGGTCAGCGCCATCGCGCCGTCCGAGGTATTTTGCGAGGACATGTACAGCATGTTCTCGACGCCGTTGATCTGCTCCTCCAGCGGCGCAGCCACGGTTTCAGCGATGATCTTCGGATTCGCGCCCGGATACTGTGCGCGCACCACGATCGATGGCGGCACCACATCCGGATACTCCGAGATCGGCAGCTTGAAGATCGATATCAAGCCAGCGACGAAGATAACAATCGACAGTACCGCCGCAAAAATCGGCTTGTCGACAAAAAATCGAGAGATATTCATTTTTAATTATTCCTTGGTAGTGCCCGTTTTCTTATCGGCGGCAGCTATTTTTTGTTCTTTTTTCGCCGCCATTTCTGCGGCCAGCGGGTCGGCGTCCATCGGCACGATGTTCGGCGTGATCGGTGCGCCCGGTTTCACGCGCTGCAGGCCGTTGACGACGATTTTCTCGCCTGGTTTCAGACCATCACGCACGATGCGCAGGCCGTCAACTTGCTGGCCCAGCGTGACCGGACGGTACTCGGCCTTGTTGTCCTTGCCGACCACGAACACGAACTTGCGGTTCTGGTCGGTGTTGACAGCTCGGTCATTGATCAGCAGCGTCGACTTGGCGCCGGTGCTGCCGGCCAGCTGAACGCGGGCGAACAGGCCTGGCACCAGGATGCCGTCGGTGTTGGCCAGGATGGCGCGCATGCGTACCGAACCGCTGCGTGGATCGAGCTGGTTGTCGACGAATTCCAGCTTGCCTTCATGCGGGAAGCCGGTTTCGTTGGCCAGGCCGATTTTTACTACCGCCGGTTTGCCCTGGTGGGCGGCGGCGCCAACGCGCAGATAGGTGTCTTCGTCACCGTCGAACGAGGCGTAGATCTGGTCCAGCGACACCACCGAAGTCAGCACCGCAGTCTGGTCGACCAGGTTGCCCAGGGTGATTTCCGCTTTCGAAACGCGGCCGTTGATCGGCGAGGTGACTTGCGTGTAGCTCAGGTTCAGCTTGGCGTTTTCGTACTGCGCCTGAGCGGCGCGGGCGTCGGCGTCCAGCTGCTTGTAGCCCGATGCCGAGGCGTCGTATTCGCGCTGGGCGATGGCTTTGTCGGCCAGCAGTTTTTCAGCGCGGGTCAGTTCGACCTTGGCCAGATCGGCCTTGGCGCGCGCCGAGTTGGCGGCGGCTTCGGCGCGGCTGGCTTCCGCCTGGAACGGACGCTGGTCGATGACGAACAGCACATCGCCCTTTTTCACCTGCGAACCAGGCTTGAAGTTGATGGCGGTGATGAAGCCGCTGACGCGCGGACGGATCTGCACCTGGTCGATCGCTTCCAGGCGGCCCGAGAATTCCTGCGTCTCGGTGATGGTTTTCTCGACCACAGCAGCAGCCGATACCGGTGGACCGCCCGCAGCCGGCGCTTCAGCAGCTTTGCTATTCGCTTCGCCGCAACCGGAAAGGGTGAATGCGGCCAGTCCCGCCAGTGCCATAGCAGCGGCCAGCGGCCGCGCTACAGCAGTCATTGATTTAATGGTTTTCATTTTAATTCCTTTTTGTATGAAAATAATTAATGGAAAAGGCGGCACCGGGCGGTCTCAACGAAAATCGAGAAAACACGGTACTAGCGCCCCGCCGGCAAGCCGGTGGGGACGTGACTCTTACTGCTTAGGGATAGGGGAATCCTATGCGGCTGGCGGTGTCTCGGACCGTTCCAGTCCAGCGATGAAGCTGGCGATTTCTCCCAGCGCCTGACATCGGCAAGCGCATTCGTTGCGTGCCCCCGCATCGTTCAGGGGCGCCGGCTGCATGCGCCGGACAGTGGTTTTAACGCCGCAGGAAATCAGCTTGGCGCCGTATTGTTCCGCCTCGTCGCGCAGCGGATCGTCTTCGGTCGACAGGATCAGCGCTGGCGGCAGGTTTTTCAAACGGCTCGATTGCAACGGCGATGCATACGGATGGGTACGGTCAGCGGCATTGGGCAGGTAGCCGCGATACGCCTGGGCGCATTGATCGGCAACTTCCAGCAGCTCGGCGCATTGCATTTCGCGCATCGAGCAGGTGGTCAGGCCCGGGTCCAGCATCGGCATCACCAGCACCTGGCCGGTCAGTGCCGGGCCGCCGCGGTCGCGCGACATCAGCGCGCAGACGGCTGCCAGGTTGGCGCCCGCTTCGATGCCGGCCACCAGCAGTTGCTTGCCGGTCCAGCCCAGCTTGGCCTTGTTTTTCTTGGCCCACACCAGTACCGCGTGTGCATCTTCTACCGCTGCCGGGAATGGCTTTTCGGTGGCCAGCGTGTACGCCGAGGCGAGTACCGCGACGTGCTGGCTATCGTCCGCCAGGTGACGCAAGAACATGTCCGCATCTTCCAGGTCACCACCGACAAAGCCGCCGGCGTGGAAGAAGACCAGCAGCATGTCGCGCTTGGCGCCGGCATCGCCGCTGGTATAGAGGCGGGCTGCCAACGGACCTTCCGCGCCCTTGACTTCCAGGCTGCGGATTTTGAGCTGGTCCGATAAAACTGGCAGGGCCTCTACTGGCTTGTTCATTGTTGCACCGTTCCGGATTCGTTGGAGGACAACATGTTAGCAGGATCGCAGGCGAAATCGCCGCTAGCCACCAGCGTCAGTGCGCGAACGCCGGTCACCTCCGCCCTGGCGGTGTGCGCATAGGCGTCGGTATAGACCACGCCTGCCAGTGCAACCGACGTCAATGCCAGTGCTATCGTTGCGAAAATTGCATCCCGATATTTCATGATATGTCCTCCTTTCTTTCTCTTTTACTTTGTGCAGTACAGCAATCTTAAACTTGATCTACAATCTGATAAATAAGGCAAAGTCGAATTGATTGTTCAGAATCCTGAACAATGGGACCAAAGATGAATAAACTTCAAGCGATGGAAGTGTTTGTGCAGGTGGTGGACGCCGGTGGCTTCACCCGCGCTGCGGAGAACATGAAACTACCTAAAGCCACGGTGTCCACGCTGATCCAGGCGCTGGAAACCTCGCTGGCGGTGAAACTGCTGCACCGGACCACGCGCCACGTCAGCGTCACCGCCGACGGCGCGGCATACTATGAGCGCTGCCTGCGCATCCTGTCGGACGTGCGCGAGGCCGAGGAATCGCTGTCGCGCACGCGCCTCAGCCCGTCCGGACGGCTGCGGGTGGATGCGCCGACCGGCCTGGCCAGCGAGGTGATCGTGCCGGCGCTGCCCGATTTCTTCCAGCGTTATCCGGACATCCAGCTGGAACTGGGCTGCAGCGACCGGCCGGTGGACCTGGTCGAGGAAGGCGTCGACTGCGCGGTGCGTGGCGGTACGCTGGGCGATTCCAGCCTGATCGCGCGCCGGGTCGGCATTCTGCACTTTACCACTGGCGCCTCGCCGGCTTATCTGGCGCGCTATGGCCGGCCGGCGCATCCAAATGATCTGCTGCGCCACCGCTGCGTCAATTACTTCTCCGCGCGTACCGGTAAAATCTTCGACTGGGATTTTACGCGGGACGGTGAGCGGGTACAGGTCGCCCTGCCCGGCCACATCGCGCTGAACGACAGCAATGCTTATATTGCGGCCGGCGCCGCCGGGCTGGGCATCGTGCAGATGGCCACCTTCATGATGGAGCCGATGATTAACGATGGCCGTTTTGAAATGATACTGGGCGACTGGGTCAGCGACCCCTTGCCTGTCCACGTGGTGTACCCGCAAAACCGCCACCTGTCGGCCAAGGTGCGCGTGTTTGTCGAATGGGTCGCCGAACTGTTTTCCAACCATCCGGGCATGCGCCTGCCGAAAACGCCGGCGCGCGCCCCATCTTTTGAGGTTGCCATATGAACCAAGCACATCGCATCGTCTTCCTCGATCGCGACAGCGTGATCGCCACTGTCCGCAAGCCATCGTTTGCGCATGAATGGACCGAGTATGAGGCCACCCGCGCCGGCGAGGCTGTGCAGCGCCTGCGCGATGCGCGCGCCACCATCGCCATCACCAACAAGGTGCCGCTGTCGGCGGACGACCTGGCGCAGCTGCCGGACCTGAAGCTGATCGCGGTGGCGGCCACTGGCGCCAACATCATCGACCTGGCGGCAGCAAAGCAGCGCGGCATCGTGGTGACCAATATCCGCAACTACGCGGTGCACACGCTGCCGGAACATACGTTCGCACTGATCCTGGCGCTGCGCCGCCAGCTGGTCGCCTACCGCGAGGATATCGAGGCCGGCCTGTGGCAGAAGTCGGAACGCTTCTGCCTGTTCGGCCATCCGATTGCCGACCTGGCGGGCAGCCGCCTCGGGCTGTTCGGCTACGGCGCGCTGGGCAAGGCCACGGCGCAGATCGCACGCGCCTTCGGCATGGAAGTCATCGTGCACAACCGTTCGCCGCTGCCGGATGCGGCGGCCGATGGCGTGCGTGAAGCGGGTTTCGATGAAGTGCTGGAGACGTCGGACGTCATCAGCCTGCACCTGCCGCTGACCGAGCAGACCCGCAACATGATCAGCGCCAAGGAATTGATACGCATGCGGCGCAATGCGCTGCTGATTAACACCGCGCGTGGCGGCCTGGTGGACGAAGTGGCGCTGGCCGACGCCTTGCGCAGCGGCCTGATCGCCGGCGCCGGTTTTGATGTGCTGGTGACGGAGCCGCCACCCGCCGACAATGTGCTGCTCAACCTGCGTCTGCCCAACTTTATCCTGACCCCGCACTCGGCATGGGCCAGCACGCAGGCAATGCAGACGCTGGTGGATCAGCTGATCGACAATATCGAAGCGTGGGCGGCGGGCGCGCCACGCAACGTGCTTACTTGACGTCCAGCAGTTCGACGTCGAAGATCAGCGTGGCGTTCGGCGGAATCGGGCCAGCGCCGCGTTCGCCATAGCCCATGTGGGCCGGTACGATCAGCGTACGCTTGCCGCCGACTTTCATGCCCTGCACGCCCTCGTCCCAGCCGGGAATGACCTGGCCGCCGCCGAGCGGGAAGCTGAATGGCTCACGGCCGATCGACGAATCGAACTGCGCGCCGTGCTGTTGCGGCGAATTCGGCTCGTACAGCCAGCCGGTGTAGTTGACCACGGCGGTCACGCCGGCAGTGGCTTCAGCGCCGGTGCCAACCTTGCTGTCGATTTTTTGCAATGCCTGAACTGCTGTGGCGGCGGCGCTGGCGGCTGGCGCTGCGGCCGGTGCGGCTTCAGGCGTCTTGGCGCGGTCGCAGGCGGCCAGGGTCAGGGCCAGCGTCAGGCCGATGGCGCACGAGGAAAGCAGTTGTTTCATGTAATTCTTTCGTAGGGATGAGGGCCGCAGCTTACACGATATTGACCTCATCGACGCGCAAATGATGCTCGCTGTCGAATACCCATACGGTTTCATAGTCGACCTCAAACAGATGGCCATCCGGGTCCTTGAAGTAGCCGGCCACGCCCCAGTGCGTGCGGGTGGCCGGCTTGACGACGACACCGCCCGCCTCCGCCGCCTTGGCCAGGATGCGCGGCACATCTTCCACGCTGCGCGCCAGGTGGATCAGGGCGACGCCGGAAAAGCCGGAGCCGGCCGAACTTGGCGCCAGCGCATCGCTGGCAAAATCTTCACGATTGATCAAGCAGATGGCTTGGCGCCAGCGCGTTGACGGCGTCGAAAGTGTGCCCCACAGGCTGGTCCAGCATCAAAGCTCCTCAGTGTGCGTGTACGTATAACTGAAACATCGCATACTGCACGGCGAATTGCAACGCTGTACAGGAAAGCACCACGGTCAGCACCCAGTTGCGCAAGCCTTGATTCACGCGCTCCAGATCCTCTTTGGTAGCAAAGTGCGACAGGCGCTCTTCCAGGTAATCTCTGGTAACGTAGTTCGCGCGTATTTCCTCAACGATCTCCACCAGCGTTTCCATTTCATGCTCCAGCAATGCAACGCGCAATTCGATGCTGTGATCATTCGCCACGATAGCCTCCGAGTCAAGCAGCCAGCCTAACGTGCGTGGATGAGGCGGGGCTTGAGCCAGCGCAAGGCACAAAGCAAAAGGGCCTGAAGATTTCTCTTCAGGCCCTTCGGCTTACAGATGGTGCGGCTGGCAGGAATCGAACCCACGACCCCTTGGTTCGTAGCCAAGTACTCTATCCAGCTGAGCTACAGCCGCGTAAAACGCTGATACAACTAATTCACTACTTTGCTCCAGCACCTCCCGGTGCTGACGCGATAATTCTGGTGCGGCTGGCAGGAATCGAACCCACGACCCCTTGGTTCGTAGCCAAGTACTCTATCCAGCTGAGCTACAGCCGCAAAAACAACATCATAACATCAGTTACTTTTTAGCACCAGCACCTTGCGGTGCTGACACTGAAATTCTGGTGCGGCTGGCAGGAATCGAACCCACGACCCCTTGGTTCGTAGCCAAGTACTCTATCCAGCTGAGCTACAGCCGCAACGTGCTGGCATTATAAAGCATTAATTTCGTTTTGCAAAGTACGACATTTACTGTCTTTTAATTGGTCTGGCGCACGATATGCCGAATCAATTGCTTTGCAAACTGCTTTACTGCAAGCCTTTCAAACAGCATGCCGTTCGAAAGAAGCAGCATTATAGGGATACTCCCCTTGCTTGTCCAGCACTGTGTACGCGCTGTCAAACTACGTGCCAAACTCGGCCGCCGCTTTGGCCGACCACAATGCCTCATTATAGGAAGGATAGGGATCGCCATAACAATCTATATGCCCGTCGGCGCCGACAAACTTGATCCACCAGCCCTCTTTGTCAGACAGGATGGCGATATCGCCCTCGCCACAATGGCTGGCAATCTGCTCGTCCTGCTCAAGCACCACGATTTTCACCTTGCGATGTTTAATGACGTTGGCCATATTCACTCCCTTCATTCATGCCAGTGATTGCACACATTACAAATCTAAATTTGCATTCGTTTTCGCATTGCAGCATCATTTAGCTGTCTCCTCTATTCTCCTCCAAGGAAATAGATTTAGCCCGCTACGGTAGCGGGCTTTTTTTTTACCGTGTACGATGCACTCAGCTTTGCCTTTTCATAAGACAGTTAGAACAGAGATCACGCGCACCGAATGAATTTCCCTGCCGCCGTTACCCCACCTGCTCCCGATTGGTCCACCACCGCACTGGGCGATTCGGCCAATTGGCCCGCCAGTCTGCGACTCAGTGTCGACATCCTGCTGAACTCGCCCCAGGCGATGCTGCTGATGTGGGGCCCCGAACAAATTATGGTCTATAACGACGCCTATGCGGCGCTGGCCGGGCTGCCTGGCGTGCGCGTCCCCGGCGGCAATGTGCCGTCGATGCAACCGGCCGCCTGGAGCTGGAACAGCGCCGCACTGGCGCCGGCGCGGGAAGGCCGCAGCGTCAGCTACCGAGGCGTCAACCTGCCGTTATGGCGTGATGGCCGCATCGAGCAGCAACGTCTGGACCTGTATTACACGCCGGTCGCCGGCGCCAGCGGCGTGGATGGCATCCTGTGTACATTGGCCATCGCCCGCCCCGCCCCGCTGGCCGACAGCAACCAGCCGCTACGCCTGCTGGTGGTGGAGGATAACGCCGACGCCCGCTACCTGGTCTGCGAAACGCTGCGCGCGCTGGGCCACGAGGTCGAATCCGTCGCCAGCGGCGAGGAAGCGCTGCCGCTGCTGGACCAGCAGCGCTTTGACGTGCTGTTTACCGACGTCAGCCTGCCGGGCATGTCCGGCGTCGACCTGGCGCGCCAGGCGCTGCAGCAGAAGCCTCACCTGGCGCTGCTGTTCGCCTCGGGCTATGGCGACGAGCTGACCAAACGACTGGAATTTTCCGCTCAAGCGTTGCAAAAACCCTACGATATTGAGCAGCTGCAAACGGTATTGGAACAAATAGCAGCCAAAGTGCGCGGCGGCTAACCCCAGGATATCGCCAGCGATCAAACGTGCGGAGCTGGCAATGGTGTTGGCGCTAAAATAATTCCATGACAGTTCCGGACCATCCTATCGCC
>Ga0308157_10001975_pt1 | contig 37237 bp, 30 predicted proteins | sample PhyBR1_FD_201035 | JGI IMG/M metagenome (GOLD analysis project Ga0308157, IMG submission 201035) | Phyllosphere microbial communities from UC Gill Tract Community Farm, Albany, California, United States - DLSLB.R1 | ecosystem: Host-associated > Plants > Phyllosphere > Unclassified | place: USA... | reverse complement strand
ATAATTAAAAATCAAACCTTTAAAATTATAGGAGCCATAAAAAAATGAAAAAATTTGAAGAAGTGAAAAGTTTAGTGGCAGCTTTAGAAGCTGATGCAGACAAGTTTTATAACAAAGGCAACAGCGCCGCTGGAACCCGTGTACGTAAAGGTATGCAAGATCTTAAAAACTTAGCTCAGGCGATTCGTTTAGAAGTACAGGATACCAAAAACAAAGCTTAAGCCATCAAAAATATTTTAAACAAAGGCCTCTTGAACTTTTCAGAGGCTTTTGTGGTTTATGGCCTTTTGTGTTGCTAATGTAGATCTGGTTGCCTTGTTTTTTGAAAATCGAAGCGATTTAACTAGCTTTATGTTATCTTGCCTATAATCTTATTTGATTTTCATTTTGTCTTCACTAAAGTTGCTTATACAGGTTCACCATTTATTGCCTAAAGGCTTGGCCACTCCCTATTTCTTGCGGTGAATGCAGAGAATTTATTTAAGAAGATTACGCCTCAGCTTACCAATAAGCTTTAGAGGTTAAGTCTAATCCACAGTGATTGCCGAGGATAATCAGGAGAAAGGTGAATATGCACAAATAATTTAGGATATCAAATGTCGGGATATTTAGAGTACAATCATTCAAATGAAGAAGATATCAATTGCATACTCGCGATCATGTCGGTTGTATATCCCATCAGTAACGAATTGGTTAAAGAGTTTCAGTCGCACCTCCAAGCGCTAAGCATTAAAAAAGACCAGATCCTTTTTAATGAGAATGAAGTGTGCGAGTACATTTATTTTATTAAAAAAGGGGCATTAATGGGTTGTACAAGCCATAAAAAGCAGCAGATTACAACCTATATATCAATAGAAAACGAATTTGTAAGCTCAATATCGGGCCTGCATGGAGCCGCCCATTCCCAAGAATATGTTGTTGCCGTTGAAGACACAGATTTGTTGGCCCTCCGCAATCAGGAAATAAACAGAATGTTTCGACAATACTTCGAACTCAATTATATTTTTAGGGTAATTTTGGAAAAGTATTATAAAGATGCGCAACAACGGGCGCATGTGATTCGCGTGGGCAATGCGAAAGAACGTTACCAGTACTTTGTCGAAACCAATCCCGGTTATTTAGATCGTTTGCCTCCCGAACTCATCGCTTCCTTCCTGAATGTAAAACCTTCTACCTTATTAGGGATAAAAAAGAATTTTAAAGAGCAAAACGAGCGGGGCAACGAACTGGAAACCTGGGAGGGAAAACTGAAAGCCCACATGGATACCCGTCAGTCTTTTAGGAATAAGGGAATCAGACTGCAGTCTCTGGCAAAGGAAATCGGCTTAAGCAGTCATAAACTATCTATTGTACTCAATAACCATATTAATAAGAGCTTTATTGATTACATCAATCAATACCGCATAAACTGGATCAAAGAGAGCCTCCGTAATCCCGAGATCGTGCAGAATTTCACTTTAGAAGCGCTTGCTTATAGCGCAGGCTTTTCCTCGCGAAGTGCTTTTTACAGCGCCTTTAAGAAGCTCGTGGGGATGAACCCGGTCGAATATGCAAAAAATGGCTGCCGGTAATAATGTTATCTTAACGTTTTTGTTACGAAAATAGACTTCTAAGCAACTTTCTTGTACCTACTTGTGTTGATTTATAATACAGGACAAAATTGTTTTTTCGAGCATTTATAAAAGATATTGTTTTGGATATTTTTGTAGTATAAACAAGATAGGCTATAGGCCAAACAGGTTAATTTTTGATTCGAATGGTTAAAGCTATGATAAGAGCAATGCGTGAGGCGGACTGGGATGAGGTGAGTACAATTTATCAGGAGGGAATCCAAACCGGCATGGCAAGTTTTAGGACCCCTGAAACCTCTTGGAAAGAATGGAACCTGTCCCACAGTAAAGTGTGCAGATTTGTCGCCTGCAGAGAGCAAGAAGTTATTGGTTGGATTGCATTATTACCTGCATCTGCTAAGTACGATAGGCTTGGTGTCGCCGAAATAGAGGTTTATGTAAAGCGGGAGCATAAAAACCAAGGCATCGGATTTTTACTATTGGATACCTTGATTAAAGAGAGCGAAAAGGCAGGAGTGTGGATGTTGCAGGCCGGAATTTTTTTACAAAATGCGGCTGTACTAAAAATTCATGAAAAAGCAGGCTTCAGGGTTGTAGGCTACCGGGAAAAGATTGGTAAGGTAAACGGAATATGGCAGGACAATTTGCTGATGGAACGAAGAAATCTGTTAATAGCTTAATGTTACTTAGAACGCAGTCCGGATTATCTTTTTGAGAAGAATAGTAATCAATCAACTTGTTTCCATTTTGCCTGTTTTCAAACTACTGGCTAGCAAAAACAATTTCGTGCAAAAACATAATATCTCAGATAAGTGACTGCCCGGGTGTAACCGCTGCTGGTAGTATAAGTTTGCAGGGAGATGTACCGGGGTGTATACCAGGGGGATAACGTAAAACTGTTTAGTTTCTTGCTGCCACGGTGGTCAGGGATAGGTTTTGAAATGAAAATACACCTAAAAAAAAATTAAATCTCATTCACAGATACTTATCAAAAAACTGTTTGTGGATGCGTTTTTTGATGGTATTTTTACCCGATGAGAGTTACGGTACGTGCTATATTAGAGACAGAATTCAAACAAGACCCCGCCCTTGCCAGAATCATGAACCACCGGTTAGAACGCGCCGCAAAAGAACTCCAAAATATACATCTTTCTCCGCTTCTGGATGTGAGAACTTCACCAGATTTCCTGATGGTGTATATCTGTTATAATGCCAAGTATAAGATTCGCTACCGTATTGTTAACCAGGTTACCGCTGCTGTTGAGTATTTTGTGGCAGATCGCTGTGGAAGACTGGGCTACATACTTTGGAAGGACATGCTTTCGGTGTTAGCGGTAAATTACCGGGTGGAAATCTAAAAGGGAGCATTGCGGCCTGGAGGCGGTTATTGGTTAAAGCTATTTACAATCAATGCCTGGTGGAGCATGCAAATTGCTCAGGTTTTGCATTTTTTGGGCTCATAAAATTCGTAGCCTGCAAAGCCTTGCTGATAACTATGTGCGAGAATGTATCTCGCTAACGGGTTTATTGGAAGAGGAAGATTCTCCGGGTAATGCCAATCAAACAGATTTCCCTGGAGTCTTCTGGGAATATATTTTAAAACCGTTTACACTTTTATAAATAAAAAAGACTGATTATTTCAAAATAATCAGTCTTTCTGGATGTTTTAGCGGTTCAAGGGAATACCCCATAGCATCAGGCTAGGCTATGACGCTTAATTTTTCAATTTCTTTAACGATCAATCCTTCAAGTTGCGAAGACGCTTTGATTAACGGTAACCTGACTGTATCGCCACAAATACCGATATGTTTTAACGCTGCCTTAATACCTGCAGGATTTCCTTCAGCAAAAGCCAGGCGGGTAAATTCAACCAGATTTAAGTGGGCAGGAGTAGCACCTTTAAAATCGCCCGACAAGCATTGATTCACCATATCCGAAAGTTGTTTAGGCAAAGCATTCCCGATTACCGAAATAATGCCTGAGGCACCAAGTGCGATCATTGGTAAGGTAATTGGGTCATCGCCAGAAATTAAAAGAAAGTCTGCTGGCTTATCCCGCATTATCTGGTTAAACTGATCAAAACTACCCGAAGCTTCTTTAGTGGCTATGATATTTTTAAAATCGTGTGCCAATCTGCAGGTAGTTTCAGGACTCATATTGCTCATGGTGCGTCCCGGAACGTTATATAAAATCAAATCTAAAGGAGATAGCTCGGCCAGGTGTTTGTAATGCTGATAGATACCCTCCTGGGTTGGTTTGTTGTAATAGGGACTAACCGATAAAATGGCACTATAACCAGTTGTATCGAAAGCTTTTATATCTTCGGCTACAGCCAAAGTATCGTTGCCACCAATTCCGGCAACCAAAGGTAATCTGTTGTTGTTAATTTCAGCAGTATAGGCCCACACCTTCTTCTTCTCGTCCTTGGTCATAGTGGCGGTTTCGCCGGTTGTACCTAAAGAAACGAGGTAATCTATCCCTCCGTCTACCAAATGATTAATCAGGTTTTTTAAACCATTATAATCAACTGATCCATCTGTGTTGAAAGGTGTAACCAACGCTACACCAGTACCCTGAAATTTGTTCATTTTAATTAATAATTATTGAATTTTGAGTGAGGAATCGGATGAACGCCTGTATCATTCATTATTTCAATCACTCCCTCATTTTTATTTTATCATTTCTAAAAGTTCTGTATCGCTGATGATCGGTATATTGAGCTTATTGGCTTTTTCCAGTTTCGACGGCCCCATATTTTCACCTGCTACCAGATAATTTAATTTGCCCGAAATACCACTTAAAATCTTGCCTCCATTGGCCTCGATCATATCTTTTAGCTCATCACGGCTATAGCTTTCAAAAACGCCCGAAATTACGAATGTTTTTCCAATAAGTCGGTCACTATCAAGCGTAATTACTTTTTCTTCAATTTCAAACTGTAATCCGGCTAATTTTAATAATTCTACCTGCTGTAAATGCTCCGATTTTCCAAAATATTCAACAATACTCTCTGCAATACGCTGTCCGATTTCGTCAATGGCAATTAATTCTTCGACCGTAGCCTTGGATAGGTTATCTATATTTTTGACACCGGCCGCTAATTTTTTGGCTACTGTTTCACCTACATAGCGGATACCCAAACCAAAAAGTACTTTTTCAAAGGGCATTTCTTTCGATTTTTCAATACCGGCAATCATGTTGTCTATAGAACGCTCTCCAAAACGATCCAGGGTTTTAAGCTGGTCTGATTTCTGGAAAAGAGTATATAGATCACTAATGTGGTTTACCAGGCCGTTTTTATAAAAGGTTTCAATTGTCTCATCGCCCAGGCCATCTATATTCATTGCTTTGCGGGAAATGAAATGCTGAATTTTTCCCACAATCTGCGGCGGACAGCCTTCATCGTTAGGACAGTAGTGTACCGCTTCACCCTCTTTTCTGATCAGCTCGGTGCCACACTCAGGACAGTTGTGTAAATAATTAACTTTAGCTGCGTTTGGTAAACGTTTATCCAGATTGACCTTGATAATCTTTGGGATAATTTCACCACCTTTTTCCACAAACACGGTATCGCCCAGGTGCAGGTCTAAACGTTCAATCTCGTTGGCATTGTGCAGGGTGGCCCGTTTAACGGTTGTGCCGGCCAGTAAAACGGGCTTTAGATTGGCGACCGGTGTTACCGCACCCGTTCTGCCGACCTGGTAGGTTACTTTTTCTAGAGTGGTTTCAACTTCGGCCGCTTTGTATTTATAAGAAATAGCCCAACGCGGTGATTTGGCTGTAAAGCCAAGCTCCTGTTGCTGGGCAAAGCTGTTTACCTTAATGACAATCCCATCTATATCATAGCTGAGTTTAAAACGTTCATCTTCCCAATGATGAATAAAATCGAGCACGGCATCAATATTGGCCACCAGCCTGTTGTGTTCGCAAACATGGAAGCCCCATTCTTTTACCGCATTCAGGCTATCCCAATGGTTTTTAAATTCATGTTTATCGGTGTATAAAAAATAGATAAAGCCATCCAGCGGACGTTTAGCCACTTCTTTGCTATCCTGCATTTTTATCGTTCCCGAGGCAAAATTGCGCGGGTTTGCATAGGGGATTTCGCCCAGTTCTTCACGGGCTGCATTGAGCCGTAAAAAAGCAGCCTTGTGCATGAAAATTTCACCGCGGATTTCGAAATGCTCAGGTGCCAGCACCGATTTGAGCTGATGTGGGATGGTGTGAATGGTCTTAACGTTCGCAGTTACCTCATCTCCTTTGGTTCCATCCCCCCGGGTTACCGCCCTGATCAGTTTACCGTTTTCGTAAGTCAGGCTGATGGACAGACCATCAAACTTTAGCTCACAAACATACTCGAAATTATCGCCAATTGCTTTGCGGATACGCTCATCAAAATCGCGAAGGTCTTGCTCATTGTAGGTGTTCCCAAGCGAGAGCATTGGGTATTTATGGTTAACGGTAACGAAATTTTTAGTCACATCGCCGCCAACACGCTGGGTAGGAGAGTTGGGATCAGCAAACTCTGGATTTGCTTGTTCCAGGTTCTGAAGGTGCTTTAATTTTTTATCGAACTCGTAATCGCCAATGGTGGGCATGGCCAATACGTAGTAATTATAATTGTGCTGGTTGAGCTCGGCAACCAGGGCATCCATTTCTTCTTGTATCGCTGTTAAGGGCATTTACAAATATAAAAAAAGGATGAAAGGGTTTTGTGATTTGCTAATAAAAAGCTTTAATATACCCCGAATTTTACAACGGCATCGGGGCTATAACCAATAGTATTATTTTAACTTTTGAGTTTTCCTTCAATTTCCTCAAAGATGATCAGAAAATCTTTCTGCAGAAGTTCTTTAAAAACCCCGAGTTCAAAAGTGAGTTGCTGCAGCTGTTTTTCGCTCATGGCCTCAGGCCACAGGCGCATGCAAATCCGGTTTAAGGCATAACTGATGTTATCTATTTTTTGATAGCTGAGCAGGTATTTGCTGCTGATAAAGCCTTCCAGGAATCTGAAAAATACGGCCGGGTCTTTTAAACCGCAATGGTCAAGAAAGTTACCCAGCGATTCTTTTTTGACCGCGCTCAGGTGGTCGTAAAAATAAGTTACCTGAATCAGGTTATGTTCGATTAACAAATGATCAAGCAGTAACTCCAGCCCGATATGTGCCAAGAAAGAAGCCCGAACCGGTGTATTTTCAACAATGGGCTTAATCAGCTGCTTGAGTATTGCTGTTTTCTCAAAAAAGAAAACAGACGAGTGGAAATACAGATCGACTGCCAGATGTCTCTTCCATCCCTCCAGCAGATTTTCTTCATCAGGGGAACCTTTAAATAAAAATTCATTTTTCTGGGGATATAGATTGGCCTCTTTTATGGCATTTTTAATCAAATCGGGTAAAACAGTTCCCATCACCACATTGGCATCCTGGTTTAGCCGGTCGAAATAATAATGTGATAAGAAGTTCATATCGCAAGGTAATACTTTCTGACTTTTCCTAAAGGCTGAATTGGAAAAAATGTCCTCAAACTGTATTGTTTTGGAGGTCAATTATGCATAGCTTTAAGTGTTCTTAAACTCGTGCATCATGCCTAATGCTAAAACTTACAGGATATTATCGCTCGATGGCGGTGGTTCCTGGGCGCTTATTCAGGTGAAATGCCTGCGGAAGCTGTTTGCCGAAACTTTTAATAACCCAGATCCCAACGGCCATGAAGTTTTGGCTAAATTTGATCTGGTATCGGCGAACAGCGGAGGTAGTTTGGTTGCCGCTGCGATGGCTGAAAACCTGCGGCTCTCAGAAATTGAAAAAATATTTAGCGATGCTGAACTCAGGAATAAAGTATTCTCGAAATTAAATTTTTTTGAAAAGAGTTTATTGACAAGTGTGGCCAGGATATTTAAAATCGGTGCCAAATACGCTACTAAGCGAAAACAACTTGCTTTAAAGGAAATTTTGCCTGGAATTGCACAAATAGATATGATGGATATTCCAGCACACATTGCGCAAGATGGAGCAATTAGAACTCAGTTTTTAATTATTGGCTATGACTATTATCGCAATAGGGCGGAACTGTTCAGATCCGATTGTGATAGCATGGCCTCCACCTCGGCGATTGAGCGTAGGCTGAAAAAGCTGTCCCAGGCAACTACCAACTCCTCCGATTGTATGGTAAGCCTGGTTGATGCTATCCATGCCTCTAGTACTGCACCTGTTAACTATTTTAACGAGCCTGCCACATTTTTGGTGAACCATAAACCCAAATACTACTGGGATGGCGGGGTTACGGGCAATAATAATCCGGTTTTAGTTGCCGTTACCGAAGCAATTTGTAACCGCGAAAAGTACCAGATTGAACAGGTTCAGGTACTCTCTATCGGTACCGGAACGGTTTCGCAGCTGCAGTATGATGAAGAAATTCCTGTAAAGTACGATGAACTTAAAGCAAAACATATTGCGCCGGGATTAATCAAAGATATCCAGAAAATGGGAACAAGCATTTTAAACGATCCACCCGATACTGCTGCCTTTGTGGCTTATATGATCCTGAACCCATCCATGCCAGCCCAACCAGTTGATTTTATCCGCATGAACCCCGCTTTAAGGCCAATGTTGATTGATGATTCAAAAGGCAAGCATTGGGATCTACCTACAGGTATTGATAAAGATGAATACGCAAAGCTCAATGCAATGGACATGGATGCGGTTGCAGATGATGAGGTTGCCCTGATTAAAAAACTATGTGATAACTGGCTGAATGGTCAGGGAGTTCCAAATCAATCTATTCGCAGTAATGCCAGTCTCAATTGCCTTATCGGCCACGCAGATTTTGAGGTTGCAAAAAATGATTTTAAGAACTGGTTTACAAAACCAACTAATTTGCTTTAAACTAAGCTAAAATTTTATCTTTGCACGCACAATTATTAAAGTGTTTGTACAATGACGAATTTTGTTGAAGAGTTAAGGTGGCGTGGCATGCTACATGATATTATGCCGAATACTGAGGAAAAGTTAAATGAGGGTATGACTTCTGGTTATATCGGTTTTGACCCTACCGCAGATTCGTTACATGTTGGTCACTTAACGCAAATCATGACCCTTATCCATTTTCAGAACGCTGGCCATAAGCCTTTTGCTTTGGTAGGTGGCGCTACGGGTATGGTGGGCGATCCATCGGGGAAATCCGACGAACGTAATCTTCAAACGCCTGAAATGATTGAACATAATTTAAAAGGAATGAAAAAGCAGCTGGCTAAATTCCTGAAGTTTGAGGATGGGGGTAATGGCGCTGTAATGGTAAATAATGCCGACTGGTTTAAGGATATGAACCTGTTTACCTTTATCAGGGACGTTGGTAAACACATTACTGTAAATTACATGATGGCCAAAGACAGCGTTAAACGCCGTTTGGAAGGTGATTCTGGTTTGTCTTTTACCGAATTCTGCTACCAGTTAATTCAAGGTTATGATTTTTACCATTTATGGAAAAACGAAAACTGTCTGGTACAAATGGGCGGATCAGATCAATGGGGGAATATTGTTACCGGTACTGAGCTCATCAGAAGAAAAGATGCCGGAACGGCTTATGCCATTACCACGCAGTTGATTAAAAAGGCCGATGGTACTAAATTCGGTAAAACCGAGAGTGGAGCAGTTTGGTTAGATCCGGAGAAGACCTCACCATATAAATTTTACCAGTTTTGGTTAAACGCATCAGATGATGATGTGAAGAAATGGATTCGCATTTTTACACTTAAAAACCAGGCAGAAATTGAAGCTTTGGAAAAAGAACACGATGCGGCTCCGCACCTGCGTATTTTACAAAAAGCTTTGGCAGAAGATATTACCATTAAAACCCATTCTGTTGAGGCTTTGGAAACGGCCATTAAAACATCCGAGTTTTTATTTGGTAACGGATCCTTGGAATTTTTAAAAAGCCTTTCAGAAAAACAGGTTTTAGAAATGTTCGAAGGCATACCACAATTTAATATTTTGAAGGCTGAATTGGCTGACGGAATTGATGCCGCAACTTTACTGGCCGAAAAAGCTACAGTTTTCCCATCAAAGGGCGAAACCAAGAAATTGATTCAGGGTGGTGGTGTTTCCGTTAACAAAGAAAAAGTAACAGATGTGATGCAGGTTTTCAATGCCGAGAATCTGATCAACGATAAATTTATTGTGGTTCAGAAAGGAAAGAAAAACTATTTTCTTTTAATTGCAGAATAAGATTGGAAAAATAACAAGAAAGCCGCTTTGCTAAAAGCGGCTTTCTTGTTATGGTGTTATCTGGTTACCTAAAACTTATTAAAGCACTTATAACATTTGTAGCGCTTACCCGATACCCATGGCATAAGCGTTTTAAAGAGAAAACCTCGCGGCACTCTTTACGTCTGGAAATTTTTGCATTTCGGACATGGCGGACAGCCTGAAAAACAGTTAGGTCCTTAGTCGATGTTATATGATATGATGGTTTGTCTGGGATTAATCAAACTTACACAATATCCTGATTGGGAATACCATTAATAAACGGCACTTTGTTCATAATCGACTAATTATGGTCAATTTTTATTCTTTCAGGTATTCTAGTAACTTGGAATTACCCGTTCAAATGGATTTTCGAACTTGCCGCCATTTTTATATTCCGCTATCTCCGGGGGGGTAAGTAAGCAGCTTTCAATAGATTTTTTCAATGAGGTGCTATCCATTTCCTGCCCAATAAAAACCAGTTCGTTTTTACGGTCACCGAAATCGTTGTCCCATTCTGCATGTATCTCTGCTTGGTTCTCCAGGTAATCGGCATACTGTCTCCTATCATTTTCGCTCATGCTGGCCCACCAGACACCGGCAGCATCAATGCGTAAAGAACCTCCTGCTTGTGAGAAATTGATGGCCATGCTAGGCATCGCCGCCAGGTAAAAAATACCCTTCGAACGGATAATATGTGGCGGAAATTCATGATTAATGTAATCCCATAACCGCTGCGGATGAAAGGGCTTTTTCGAACGAAAAACTGTTGAGCTAATTCCATACTGCTCGGATTCCGGCAGGTGAACTGCCTCAAGCTCTTTTTTCCAGCCTGCATTCTCAGAGGCCGATTCGAAATTAAACAAACCGGTATTTAGAATTAGCGCCGGATCCAGCCCGCCAAAAAGGGTTTGGTAAATTTTAGCACCTGGATTTAATTTCGAAATTAAAGCTTTTAAGACCCGGAGATCATTTTCGCTGACCAAATCTACTTTGTTTAACAGAATGACATTGGCAAATTCAATCTGGTCGGTGAGCAGATTTACAATGGTGCGTTTATCAGTCGCATCGTCTGTCATGTTCCTCTCGGAGAGTTTTTCTGCGCTGCCAAAATCTTTGTAGAAATTATAGGCATCTACAACCGTGACCATGGTATCCAAGCGGCTAAACCGGCTTAAGTCGATTCCTGAGGCTTCATCAATAAAGGAAAAAGTTTGTGCAACGGGAATGGGCTCGGAAATTCCGGTAGTTTCAATCAGCAGATAATCAAAGCGGTTTTCTCTGGCCAGTTTTTCGACCTCTATCATCAGGTCTTCACGCAGGGTGCAACAAATACAGCCATTACTCATTTCTACCAGTTTCTCCTCCGTTTTAGAGAGGGTATGTTGGTTTTTAACTAAAGCTGCATCCATGTTCACCTCACTCATGTCGTTGACAATTACGGCTACTTTTAAATGTTGTTTGTTTTGCAATATGGCATTGAGCAGGGTGGTTTTTCCGCTGCCTAAAAAGCCACTTAGTACAGTTACTGGTAATTTCTTTATCATGTTAATGCAATTATGTTGCAAATATAGTGGTGAATATTTTAAATGCAACTTTATTGCTTTTATATTTGTCGACTAAATTTAACTGAATGAAACAGCGGAGTTATAAAATTAACCTTGACAGACTGGGCATGACAGCCTCGGCACTGTGCGCCATACATTGCGCGGCACTACCTTTTGTAATTACTGTTTTACCCATGTGGGGAATGGCCTTTTTAGCCAGTGAGACAGTTGAAATTACCATGATTGTCCTCTCGTTAATATTGGGCGTGTGGAGTTTAAGTTCGGCCTACCGCAAACAACACCAGCGTATTACTCCTATACTGGTACTTGTTTTGGGTTTTATTTGTATCGCACTCGGACATTTTTTGGGGCTGGGGGAATTAGAACCTGTTTTGATCCCATTGGGCGGTTTTACCATCGCTGCAGCACATTACCTTAACCTGCGGCTGGTCAAAATCTGCCCTGTTAAATATAGAAACTGAATTTTTTCCTAATTATCATATGCTTAAGAACCCTAAAATCCTCTTCATTCCCGCTCTTCTATTTATGTCAATGTTAAATCCAGCCTGTAAACATGGGACCAACGATAACAGGACGCTGCATCGACACTATGCGATCAAAAATATTGTGATTAAGCAGGTAAAAGCTGTTCACCATGATTAACATCACATTATTGGGGCACAAGGAATGCTGAAATCAGCACCGAAAGATGTTCCTTACGCCCCGCCGATCACAATTAAAAATACCAAATTCATTATTTAATTGTTTAATTTTGTACTGCTATGGAAAACAACACAGAGCGTTTCGAAAAACTTTTGGTTAAAAACGGATTGAAAAGAACTGCCCCGCGTTTGCAGGTACTGGAGATTTTGAGCAGTCGCGATTCAGCAACTTCGCAGCCTTACCTGGAGCAGGTAATGGGTAAAGATGCTGACCGTGTTACGCTTTACCGTGTTTTACAGGCTTTCGAAGAAAAAGGAATTATCCATAAAGTGCTCGACCAGCAGGGGACAGCTAACTATGCGATATGTTCGGAAGGTTGTAGTGCGCACGAACATCATGATGAGCATGTGCACTTTAACTGCGACAAATGCCATAAAATTTACTGTTTAGACAGTGTTAAAATCCCGGCATTAAAGGTACCTGCGGGATTTAATGTTGAACACCTGAACCTGATCGCCACAGGCCTTTGTGCCAATTGTTCTGATAAAATAAACTAATCTATTGAACCAGGAGGTTACAACCCCTGATATCGGCATGGTCAAACCTGCCCAGTACCTCAAAACTCTGATCAGTATTGATTTTGCCCAGGTCTTGCGTAGCAATAAAGGAGCAGGAGTTAAGATTAGCCAGATCAATTACATTAATGCCACCTGTACGCCCCTGGGCTACCAGACTTAAAGGATCGTTGGTATCTCGGATTAAAATCTGCATCCAGTTTGGACAGTTAAATACCCCATCGCCCAACGAATAGGCCTGGGAAAGCAGTTCAGTCATTCCATATTCGCTATGGATCGATTTTACACCAAAACCTTTGGTTAATTGCTCATGTAATTCTTCGCGAACCATTTCTTTGCGCCGGCCTTTCATGCCACCTGTTTCCATCACAATAAGTTCAGGGAAATCAATGTCATGCTGTTCGATGAAATCGAGCAAAGCATAGGTTACACCAATTAAAACTGTTTTCTGTTTTTTTGATTTCAGATCGAGCAGGGTCTGCAACAAATCATCGTGGTTATATAAAAAGTAACCACTTTGGGAGTGTTGGCTCTTTTCAATCAGATCATTAACCATATAGATTAAGGATGATCCCGATCTTTGCTGATACGAAGGTAGCAACGCAAGAAAACAATATTCAGTGACATTGCCGTAAAACCGGGCAAAAGCCTGCAGGTAGCTCTGCTGATAAAGTTTGACATCGGTTACATGGTGGCTGCTTTGCACCATACCGGTGGTTCCCGAACTGCTAAAGGTAATTTCGATAGGTGCCTTGCTGCTTAAAATGGAATGGCTTTTAAAGAAACTGATTGGCAGAAAAGGAATCTGCTCAATTGCGGTAACCCGGTTAACATCAATGCGTAAATGGTGGATGTATTCTCCGTATATTTTACAGTTTTGAGCCTGAAACCTGAAAATGTTTAAGGCTAGCGTTTTAAACCCATCGGCGTTTTGTACAGAAAATATATCTTCAGCTGTTAAATTCACCCTGCAAAAGTACAAAGCATTATGCTAATTTCTTGTCAGTTTTTTTTGCCAGCATAGCCATTCGAAACTGATAGCCACAATAACCGCTGATTCCGGCAACCAGGCCGCTTAAAATGCCGGTAAGCAGTAGCAAGACCCACCAGATTTTAACTCCGGTCATTACTGCGACACGGCCGGCCAGCAAATTGTCATTGGGCAGGCTTTTAAATAATGCATAACCTATCCATAAGAGAAATATGGCAAGAAATGATTGCCAGAAAGCTATTTTCCCTGTTTTACCGATAATGCCGCAAGTGGCAAAAGAAATCACAATAATTACCCACCATGGGGCGATCATTTGCAAGAAAAAACAGATAATTGCGATGACGATGAAAACCATTTTCGATTATTTAGAAATTTTTAAACGTGAGATAACTGTGCCCGATTTATCATCGGCGCTTTGCATGTAAAACAGATCGTAAAGCTGGCCACTTGCCCAGGTATTGATCATGTTATCATAAAATTTACTTCCGGGGTTACCAGATTGCCCGCCCGGGTAAACGCCATGCCCTTTGGGTTTTTTGCCCAATTCTATAACCATCCGCCACGAAGGACCGTTGCTTTCACCAAGGGCATTAATTGTGCTTTTGGCTCCGCCAATCTGTAAAACCTTCGAGCCAAATCCTGGTATTTTAGCTAAATGGGGCACATTACTTTGCTTCACATTCGCCCAGTTCCAATCTTTGTTAATTGGTCCAAATCTCCTTTCCAGGCTATCACAACTGTATTTAAAAGCTTCATTTACCAGGTCGGTCAGGGTTTCTTTTTTGCTGGTATGAATGTTATCGTACCATGGGGCATTAGGCTCTTTTAAAATCATTTCAACTGTACGGTCTCTCGAGGGATAACGCATGGGAATACCTTTTACCTCAAACTCATCACCCCAAATGTCAAAACTTAGACGCTTGGTCCATATTTCGAATACGCTTGCCGCAATTTGGTCAGCATCATACCGCTTATTCCACTTACTGACATAGCTTAAAGCTTCCTTTTGGGTAGCATTTAATTGTTCATTATTCAGTAACGGCAACAAGGCGGGAACCAGGTTTTGAGCCAAAATACTGTAATTATCGGTCTGCATCAGGCGGATACTATCCATGGTAGCTTTGCTCATGGCAGTTAAGCGGTCGTTAATTCTTTTACCTCTTTCGTAAGGCGAAAATTCCCAGTTAATGTAATATGGATAAGTAGTGTCGGTTGATGATTGATTAGCCGAGCTCACAAAGCCACGTGGCGGGTTTTTAACTGTCGGGTTCTGGGAAGCGGGAATCCAGCCTTGCCAGTCGTAAGCAGGGTCAGTACCATCTAAGATAAATTTACCCTGGTCTTTCCACTTCAGTGGGAATTTTCCGTTTGGTGTAATGGCAATATCGTTATCTACGCTGGCAAAAACAAAATTTTGGGCAGGTGCGGTATAGAAAGTTAACGCTTTACGGTAATCAGCATAGTTTTTACCGCGGTTTAGGTAGTAAAAAGTCATCAGTTCGTTGGATTGATCATGTGCAATCCACCTTAGGGCATCACCAACTGGTACATTGTTTGCCCGGCCATATTTTGGTTTCTGAAAATAAACGACCGGCCCATGGTGCGTATAATAAACCGTATCGATTTCATCTTTGCCTCCGCGGATTTTAATCACTTCCAATTGTTTAGTGGTCGCTTTCCATTGATTATTGTACCAATATTCGTTGTGGCTGCTGTCTTTAAATTTAATCTGATAAAAATCCAGTACATCTGCCGCAACATTGGTTACGCCCCAGGCTATTTTCTGGTTAAAGCCAATAATTACTCCCGGCGCTCCTGGCAGGGAAACGCCATAAGTATTTACACCCGGCGCATGTAACTGAATCTGATACCAGATAGAGGGTAAGGTCAGGTCCAGATGTGGGTCGTTTGCCAGGATGGGATAGCCCGATGCAGTTTTTGCACCTGAGAGTGCCCAGTTGTTGCTGCCAATCCCTTCTATTTTCTCTTTTGTTTTTACTTCGCCGGTTTGTGCCTGAGTAAAGCTTTTTGGGGTTTTAGGTATCGGAAGCGGAGAAAAATCCCACTTGGTGCCAACCGGGATAATCGGATCCTCACGGAAAGGATAATCCGGAAAAAGATCTTTAGTTACTTCAGGGCCAAACTTGTTAAGGATGTTGGTCATGTAAAACTCGTCAGAGCCCATAGCCAAAACGGCCGACATTTGCTTTAATAATAACGCACATTTAACCGGGGTCCAGTCTTCAGGTTTAAAATCGAGTATTTTATATTCCAAAGGATAATTGGCTTTAGAAAGGGTCTTGATGTAAGCATTAATTCCTGCAGTATAGGCCAAAATCATTTCTTTAGCTTTTGGATCAGCCATCATGCCTTTTAAAGAGTTTTGTGCACCATATACCATGCCCATCCGCCGTTGGTAACGGTCTACTTCAATGGCTTTATCACCTACCACTTCGCTGATTCTGCCGGCAGCAAAACGGGTTTGAAAATCCATTTGCCAAAGGCGGTGCATGGCCGTTACGTAGCCCTGGGCAAGGTAAAGATCGTGATCGTTCTGCGCAAAAATGTGCGGAATCATCCGGTCGTCGAAAACAATTTCTATTTGATCGATTGCCCCTTTAATCCTGGCTTTATGGTTAAACATAAAGTGATTGTTTTCCGCATTTTGCCAAAACCCCATAAAAGGATTCAAAAATTTGAGAAGAGGTGGTGTATTGCCTAATTTGGTATTAAATAAAAAAGCTAATGCGATTGGCACAACGACGCAGATAAGGGCTTTAATTTTATTCATAATGGTTAGCTAACAAGTCATCTGCTAAGATAGGGCAAAATGATGGTTTATGTTTATCGCAAAATACAACAAACTGTATATCAATCAAAATTATAATTTGAATTGAAATTATTATGCTTACATAATTTGTATAATTCAAAAAAAGGATTTAAGTTTATGTAACTAATAATACAAACAACCAAATTAACAATCGCTTATGAGCAGAATTTTTACACAGATCTTTTATGTGTTATTATTTGTGTTTGCCGGTAATATGGCAGCACAGGCACAGAATATTACGGTAAGCGGAACCGTGAAAGACAAGCAATCTAAAGAGGGGTTGGCAGGCGTAAGCTTAACCATTAAAGGCCAGTCAGGCGGTACAGCCTCTACCAGCAATGGCAGTTTTACTTTTACTACCTCTGCCAAAGTTCCTTTTACAATAGTGGCCTCTTATGTAGGTTATGCTACGGTAGAGCAGCAAATTACCGGGAGTACTACTGGTATTAATTTGGAGCTCGAAACTGCGGTTGTACTAGGCGGCGACGTGGTGGTTTCGGCCTCACGTACCCCAGAGCGTATTTTGGAATCGCCGGTTTCTATCGAACGGATGAGTGCTGCAACGATTAAAGAAATTGCTGCTCCTTCATTTTACGATGCCTTGAACAACATGAAAGGGGTTGAAAGCAGCATGCAGAGCTTAACCTTTAAATCGATTAATACACGTGGTTTCAATTCAAACGGTAACACCCGTTTTAATCAATATATTGACGGAATGGATAACCAGGCACCGGGACTGAATTTCTCGGTAGGTAATATAGTGGGTATAACCGAATTGGATGTGGATAATGTTGAACTTCTGCCAGGTGCTTCATCGGCACTCTACGGTGCGGGTGGCATTAATGGTACTTTACTGATGACTTCAAAAGACCCTTTCAAGTACCCAGGTGCTAGTTTTCAATATAAAACAGGCGTAAACCATGTTAACGATGATAATAGCACTGTACAGCCATTTAATCAACTGGATGTACGCATGGCGAAATCGTGGAACAACAAGTTTGGTGTAAAAGCTGCTTTCTCATTTCTACAGGCGAAAGACTGGTATGGTAATAACTATGCTAACTTCGACCGGATTTCAAGAACAGCAAAATCCGGAGACCGTAACAGTGATACCAATTATGATGGTATAAATGTTTATGGTGATGAAGTAAGCCAAAACATGCGGAACGTTGCCTTAAGTGTGCAAAATGCTACAATTTCTGGAATCAATGCTGGTTCGGGAGGCTTAATCCCCAACATTAAAGCAACTATGGACGGTGCCTTTGGCGCAGCTATTCCAACTCCTATACAACAGGCAGGTTTCCTTGCAGGTTTGCCTGCAGCGTTACGCCCGGCAGTACAAAACTATTTTCCTTTCTATGTGGGATTAAAAGCCAATTTAATCCCTGATCAAAATGTGTCCAGGACAGGTTACAATGAAGAAAACCTGGTTGATTATAATACCAAATCATTGAAAGCCTCAGGCGCATTGTATTACAATATCAGTAACACTGTGCAGGCTGTAGCGCAAGCCAATTGGGGAACAGGAACTTCGGTTTATACCGGTTCTGATCGTTATTCATTGCGTAATTTCAATATTGGCCAGTATAAACTGGAAATAAAAGGCGAAGATTTCTTTGTTAAAGCTTACACTACCCAGGAGCGTTCTGGCGATTCTTATATTTCTTCTATTTTAGGTAGTTATATTAACGAACTTTCAAAACCATCTACAACCTGGTTTCCACAATATATCGGCAATTATGTAGGCGCAAGGGCTGCCGGTCAGGGCGATGCTGCTGCACATGCGCTGGCGAGAACTGCTGCCAATCAAGGCCGTTTCGAGCCGGGTTCTCCTCAGTTTATACAGGCGAAGGATCAGATTATGAACACCACAATCAGTGCTTCTGACCCTTCCAAAGGCATTTATGGTGCCAAATTCGATGATAAATCAAACTTGTACCACTACGAGGGAATGTACAATTTTACCAATCTGTTTGATAAAGTAGTAGAGTTTCAGGTGGGTGCATCTTATCGCCTTTATGATTTAAATTCAGCAGGAACGATTTTCAACGATCTGATCAATTCAATAGACATTAAAGAATACGGTGCATTCGGGCAGATTGGTAAGAAATTCTTTAATGATAAAGTTAAATTTACTGTGGCTGGCCGTTACGATAAAAGCCAGAATTTTGAAGGCAGGTTTACGCCAAGGATTACCGGTGTATTTACTGTAGCTAAAAACAACAACATCAGGGTATCTTACCAAACTGGTTACCGTAACCCAACTACGCAGAATCAGTATATCGACCTATCAGTTGGTGGTGGTTCACAACGTTTAATTGGTGGTTTGCCCGAAATTATGTTCAGCAAATATCATTTAGATACCAACAAGCCATATACGGATGTAAGTTACCGCGCATTTTTAGCCTCCGCAGCTGCTACGGGAACACCAAACCCGGCACTTCTGCAGCAATACAATTTTGATGCGAAAGGAGTTCGCCCGGAAAGCGTACAATCTTATGAATTGGGTTACAAAGGTTTGTTGCTGCCTAACTTACTGGTTGATGCTTATGGTTACTATAATATCTACAAAGATTTCATCACTGCAGTTGATGTTTACCAGAATGTAAACGGAAGCTTTGTTAAATTCGGTGTTCCTGTTAACGCTGAAGGTGAAGTAACTTCTTATGGTGGTGCTTTAGGTCTTGATTACCTGGTAGGTAAATGGAATGTAAGTGGTAACGTTTCTTATAACCAGATTGGAGATTTGCCAGCCAATTATATCAATGATTTCAATACCCCTAAAATCCGCTACAACCTGGGTTTGGGTAATAAAGAGATTGTTAAAAACTTTGGTTTCAATGTATCATATCGCTGGCAGGATCAGTTTTACTGGAATTCATCTTTTGCCTCTGGCCAGGTGCCTGCATACAGCTCGTTGGATGCACAGGTTAGTTTAAGGATTCCATCAGTAAATTCAGTTGTTAAACTGGGTGGTTCGAACGTATTGAACAAATATTATATTACTTCTTATGGTAACCCTATGGCTGGTGCAATCTACTATGTTGGATTGACTTTTAATCCATAGTAAGCGTATTGAGTTTGAGCGGCCCTCTGTGTAAAGATACAGGGGGCTTTTTTTATGGCCTGGCATAGGTGCTACCTGTTTTTTTGCCTTGCCTGTAAATAAAAAACAGTGCTATCGGGTATTAGTTAGTGTAAATAATACACTTAATTAACAGCCCTTGAAAAAAACCTTGACCCCTTTTAATAAAATATTTGTATTATAGTACTTTCTTAATCACTGTCCCTGTTTAAGAGCTATTAATTTTAAATTATAGATATATAAGGATGGAAGCGCAAAACGACAAACCTAATGAAATAAATGATCTGATTGAAAAGGAGCAGGAAATACAGCACCTAAACAATCCAGTAGATATATCGGTAAAACCAATTGTAAAGCAATACCTTGGTACGGTAAAAAAAGTAAAGAAAGAAGGCAATCGTTTTTATTTCTCTGACGGTGACGCAAGGGTAGAAGTACGTGTAGTAAGCGATGACATTATCAGGGTGCGTTTGGCACCACATGGTGTTTTTTTAGATGATTTTTCTTATGCAGTACCAGAGGTAGATCAAAAAGTTTCGGTCTTTAAAATGCAGGAACACGAAGATCATTATGCCATTTCTACCTATGCGGTAACTTGTAAAATTGAAAAAGAAAACTTTCATATTTCTTTTTCAGATAATATTACCAATGTCGAAATGGTTGCCGATGACAACCCAATGCACTGGGAAGAAAACGTAGATTTTGGTGGCTACTACATTTACGCGACTAAAAAATGCCATCCCGAAGAAAACTTCTTTGGGTTAGGTGATAAATCAGGTAATTTCAACCTTCGTGGCCGTCGTTTCGAAAACTGGAATACAGATGCTTACTCCTTTGGCTGGAATCAGGATCCGCTGTACCGTACCATTCCGTTTTACATTGGTTTACACAACCAGGCAGCCTACGGTATCTTTTTCGACAATACCTTTAAATCGTATTTCGATTTTGGATCAGAAGACGTAAATAAAACCAGTTTCTGGGCAGATGGCGGGGAGTTACAGTACTACTACATACACGGTCCTCACATTATGGATGTGGTTAAACGTTATGCCACATTAACCGGTACACATCCAATGCCGCCAAAATGGACATTAGGCTATCAGCAATGTCGCTGGAGCTATTACCCTGAAACGAAGGTTAAAGAAATAGCCAGGCAGTTCAGGGAACGCAAAATTCCTTGCGATGCCATTTACCTGGATATCGATTACATGGACGGCTATCGCTGCTTTACCTGGAACAAAAAATATTTTCCCGACCCAAGGCGAATGATCAAGGAACTTTCGGATGATGGTTTTAAAACCGTTGTAATGATTGATCCCGGTATTAAAGTCGACGACGACTACTGGGTATTTAAAGAGGGTAAAGAAAAAAGATTTTTCTGTCGCCGCAGCGATGATTATTATATGGAAGGGCATGTATGGCCGGGCCGTTGCCAGTTTCCTGATTTTACTAATCCGAAGGTGCGTACCTGGTGGGGTAATTTATATAAAGAGTTAGTTGATATGGGCGTAGCAGGTTTCTGGAATGACATGAACGAACCGGCAGTGTTTGGTTCTGGCACCTTCCCGAACGATGTCCGCCATAATTACGATGGTTATCGCGGTTCACACCGTAAAGCACATAATGTTTACGGTATGCAAATGGTGCGTTCTACTTATGAAGGACTGAAAAAACTCATGCGTAACAAACGGCCTTTTACTATCACCAGAGCAGGTTATTCGGGGATGCAGCGTTACGCAAGCGTTTGGACCGGCGATAATATTGCCACCTGGGAACACTTAAAGATCGGAAATATCCAGTGTCAGCGTTTATCGGTTTCGGGCGTGCCTTTCTGTGGAACAGATATCGGTGGATTTAGCGGAGAGCCTGATGGTGAATTGTTCACCCGCTGGATTCAGTTAGGCACCTTTTCGCCATTCATGCGTGCGCACTCTGCAGGTGATACCGCTGAGCGGGAACCCTGGAGCTTTGGCGAGTTTTTCGAAAATATTAACCGCAAGTTTATTGAGTTAAGGTATCGTTTAATGCCTTATTTATACTCGGTGTTCTGGGAGCATCACCGCTATGGGTTTCCGATTTTGAGACCATTGGTCATGCTCGAACAAGAGAACATCAGCAACAGTTTCCGTCAGGATGAGTTTTGCTACGGCGATAAGCTTTTAATCTGTCCGGTACTGGAACAGGGAGCAATTTCTCGAAAAGTTTACCTGCCTAAAGGAACCTGGTATAATTTCTGGACCAATGAAATTTTAGAAGGAGGAAATGAGTATACCGTTGATGCCAAAATAGACAGTATGCCGATGTTTGTACGCGCAGGTTCTGTTTTGCCAGAATATCCGGTAATGCAATATGTAGATGAAAAATCAATTACCGAAGTGGTATTGAATATCTATCACAGCGATTACGAAGTAAATTCTTATATGTATGAAGATCATGGCGATACCTTTGCCTATGAGCAGGATATTTACCTGGAAAAGAAATTTACGGTTAAAGGAGATAATCAGGTGGTTAAGGTAAATCAGCGGATTGAAGGACTATATACGCCTAACTATGAATTTTATGTATGTAATGTAATGGGGGTAAAATTCCAGGTTAAAAAGATCATCATCGATAATAAAGAGGTGAAGGATTTTTATACTGACGATCAGCAAGTACTGCATTTCAAATGCAATAAAAACTTCTCTGAAATTCAGATCTTAAGTCTATAAATCTTTTAGTCCCGAATGTTGTTTAGCATTTGGGACTTAATTTATCTAGCCAAAAACATCTATGTCAACAGCCAAAAAAGTTACTGCAAAAAAAGCAGCCTTAGCAAAAACCGATCACAAGAAAACGGTTTGGGTACACAGTTTATTTACCGATTACGACATAGATCTTTTTCTGGTTGGAAAGCATTTCAGGCTTTACGAGAAAATGGGGTCGCATATCACCACCGTTGATGGTATAGCCGGAACTTACTTTGCTGTATGGGCACCCAACGCCATTAATGTAGCTGTAGTGGGTAACTTCAATGACTGGAACAATACATCGCATGGTTTAAACAAACGATGGGATAAATCTGGCATCTGGGAGGGCTTTATTCCCGGTATGGTCAAAGGTGATGTTTACAAATATTTCGTAAAAGGCTTTGATGAATCGGAACATTTAAAGGGCGACCCTTATGCCCGCAGGTGGGAGCATCCACCGCAAACGGCATCCATCGTCTGGGATACCGACTACACCTGGAAAGACAAAGCCTGGTTAAGCAAAAGAGCAAAGTTAAATGCTTTGGATCAGCCAATATCAGTATATGAAATACATTTGGGCTCCTGGGAGCGTGATCCTGATAACCCTGAACGGGTTTTAACCTGCAGGGAAGTAGCCAGTAGGCTGGTGCCCTACGTAAAAGAAATGGGCTTTACTCATGTAGAGCTTATGCCTGTAATGGAATTTCCGTTTTTTCCGAGCTGGGGCTATCAAATTACAGGTTATTTCGGAGCCAGTTCGCGTTATGGTTCACCTCAGGATTTAATGTACCTGATTGATGCACTGCATAAAGCCAACATTGCCGTAATACTGGATTGGGTACCTTCTCATTTCCCGGGCGACAGACATGGATTATACGAATTTGATGGAACACACTTGTATGAGCATGCCGATATGCGCAAAGGTTTTCATCCAGACTGGAAATCGTACATCTTTAATTACGATAGAAATGAAGTCCGTTCTTTCCTGATCAGCAATGCCATGTTCTGGTTGGACCAGTATCATGCCGATGGCTTAAGGGTTGATGCAGTAGCCTCAATGTTATATTTTAATTTTTCACGGGAAGAAGGAGATGCGGCCACTAATGAGTATGGTGGAAGTGAAAATTTAGGTGCGATACAGTTTTTACAAGACCTGAATGTAGCCGTTTACGGCAATTTTGAAGGTGTGCATACCATCGCCGAAGAAAGCAGTACCTATCCGGGAGTAACCCATCCGGTACATGCCGGCGGACTTGGTTTTGGTATGAAATGGATGATGGGCTGGATGAATGATACCTTAAAGTATTTTAAGGTGGATACCCTTGGCAGGAAGCACCACCATAACCAGTTGAGTTTTAGTATGACCTATGCTTTTACTGAAAATTTTATGCTTCCTTTTTCTCATGATGAAGTAGTACATGGGAAGTCGCCTATGTTGTATAAAATGCCGGGCGATGACTGGCAGAAATTCGCCAATTTAAGGGCTTTGTACGCTTATATGTTTACCCATCCGGGGGCTAAACTGCTTTTTATGGGTAATGAATTTGGTCAAACCAATGAGTGGAACTTTACCCAGTCGCTGGACTGGCACTTGCTGCAATATGCACCGCACAAAGGGATGCAGGAAACGGTTAAGGCTTTAAATTTTCTTTACAGAAAGGAGCCTGCATTATACCATTTCAACTTTAGTTACCAGGGTTTTGAGTGGCTGGATGCAGACAATGCAAACGAATCGGTATTTGTGTATATGCGCAAGGGCCCTAAAGCGAAAGATACTTTGGTGATTGCCATAAATTTGACTCCGGTAGTGCGTGAGCACTATAGGATAGGGGTGCCTTTTAAAACTAAATGGACAGAGATTTTTAATACCGACGATATTGCCTACTATGGTAGTGGTATTAACAATAAGGGCGCTATTATCCCGGTTGAAGAAGGGTATAATAATCAAAAATATGCTATTGATGTGAATTTACCACCTTTGGCCGTAATTGTACTCAAAAGTAAATAGGCGCTTTTTGCCGTTAATTTGATTTTATATCGCGCCAAAACCGTGTATAAAAGTATGGTTTTGGCGTGATATATGTTTTTATATTACGCCGTATATTCCTTTCGGTAAGAATCAAAAAGATGCTTTATATAAACTCACTGATGAATATTCTATATTTTATTTAAAGTTTATTGATGGGGCCAAGGCGAATGGAGCAGGTACCTGGTTAAAGTTTTATTCGGGTTCATCATGGAAAAGCTGGAGTGGAAATGCTTTTGAGAGTATTTGTATGAAGCATATTCCACAGATAAAAAAAGCGATTGGGATCGAGAGTGTTTATGCCGGGATTTCGATGTGGCGATACAGACCTAAAGAAAAAGATGAACTAGGAGCTCAGATTGATCTGATAATTGATAGAAACGATTCTTGTATTAATCTCTGTGAGATTAAATTTTCTTCATCAGCATTCGAAATCAATAAATCCTATTCAAAAGAGCTTGATAACAAGCTAAATGTTTTTCAACAGCGTACAGGTACACGAAAATCACTCTTTTTAACTATGATTACCACATATGGGGTGAAAAATCTTATTAACTATCCCGGATTGATACAGAAAGAGGTTACTATGGATGTACTATTCAATTAAAAATACCTGCTAAATAAGAAAAGCCTCTCATTGCTGAAAGGCTTTCTTAAGCTCCGGAGTGGAAGCATCCGGAGCGGCTGCAAAGGTACAATAATCTTAAGCACCTGCAAGTATTATTTTTTATTATTTTATTTTTAGAGTTTTAACTTTATACCTGCATTAAAAGTTCTGCCTTCGGTATGCGTCCAGATGTCGTCGAAAGTAGGGTTGAGGTGTGATCCGTTTACTACACTTTTATATTTGCTCTGCCTGGTGTCGGTAAAATTTTCTGCATTAACGAATATAGATATTTTACCTAAAACCTTTTCGGCCATAAATCCAAACTCCCAAAAAGCACTGGTTTGCTGGTTGTTGTACAGGTATTGCCTGTCGGTAAAATAGCCTTCCAGTCCCATTTTAAAGTTCCGTTCCTTTTCGTAAAGCAACGCCAGGTTTAACTTGTTTTTTGGTAAAAGCCTGATGTCTTGTACAACAGGAAGATAATTTGCTTTGGCAGCAGTGAAAGTATAGCCCGTAAAAAGCTTAAAATGTTCCTTGAAAATTATTTTAGCGTTGGTTTCAAAACCTTTACTTTGTACTGGCAGGGGTGTATTTTTAAAGTGGAAACTGCCGGCTCCGTCCTGGAGTAAAATCGTGGAGTTATTAATCCGGGTATAAAAAAACATCTGGTTAAGGCTAATCATCCAGTCATCGCCAATGGTGGTTTTGTAATTAACATCCGCTGTACCGCCATAACTTCGTTCGGCCTTTACCCGGTTCAAGGGAAGCAAATTTTGGTACTGAAAAGTTTCCGTTTGTTCGGTAAACAAAGTGGGCGTTTTGTAACCTAACCCTCCACCAATTCGAGAACTCCACTTATCGTTAAACTTATACAATGCGGAGATTCTTGGCAGGATAAAAGCCTCGTTTTTATTGTAATTGGCATTGAAGTAGTTTACAAAATCAATCCTCAAGCCACTTTCTAGCTTAAATTTTTGAGTAATATCCCAGGTTTGCTGCGCATAAACACCAAGTGTTTTAGTCGTGAAATTTTTAGCGAGACTCATGGTTTGGTTCTGCTCCTCAAAGTTATCGTATACTAAATTGGCGCCAAAAATTAAGCTCTGGTTGTTAATATTCTTTAAATAACTAAGGTCAGTATAGGCATTATAGTTAATGCCATCGAAACGGTAATTGGGTACGGCGATACCACGCTTGAAATAATTAAAGCTGGTTTTAAGTTTTAACAGATCTTTTTCGTTGGTTTTGTAGCTAAAATCGAATGTAGAGGTATTGCGGATACTGTTGTTGGTTTCAAAGTAGCGGTGACTTGCGTCGGCTTTATTGTTTACCACAAATATATCCCCGCCCGTACGATCGCTTTTTGTAAAAGCATTGCCAATAATCAAGGTTATGCGTTCGCTGGGATAGAAAAATAGTTTGGGGTGAATGGTGAAATCCTTTGTTTTGGGTAGTTCGGTAAAATCATCATCGTCTACATCATAGGCTTTTTGAAAATTGGCCAGCGCTAAAAGGCTGTAACCAAATTTTTTATTGCGTTGCATGCCGAAACCACCTATGTTAGTCTGTCCCACGTTAGATTGGTTAAGAATAAAATTAAATTCGGGCTTCTCCTTTGGGCTTCTGGAAATGAAATTCACCACACCCGCTATTGCTCCTGCACCATACAGGGTAGAAGAGGGGCCTTTAATAATTTCTACCTGACTTAAATCCAACGGTGGGATTTCCAGTATACTCAACCCACTGGCAAAATTGCCGAAACTGGCATAGCCGTCTTTCAGCAACTGCGTATAACGCCCGTCAAGTCCCTGGATCCTGATGCTGGCATTAGCGCTCGTTGCCGAAGTTTGCTGCACTGAAATACCGGTACTTTCATGTAAGATCATCGAAACATTGGCTGGCCTCATGTTACTTTTCTCATCAATTTCTTCCAGTTCGATGGTCTCGACCCGGGTGGGCGTATTCTGAATGCTGCGACTGGTTCTTGTTGAAGAAACAATTACTTCTTCCAGTTCATCTTCAGATGCTATTAAAAATATTTCGAGCGGGGCGGTTTGCTTTAAAGGAAAATTTAGGGTAATTAACCGTTCATCATAGCCTACATTCCTGATGATTAAAGTTTGTTTACCCTCGGGAATGTTGCTTAAGCTAACTGTTCCGTTAGTTGCTGTTCTGGCAATAATGCCTGTTCCCTTTACAAGAATGGTTACGCCATTTAATGGGGAGCTGCTCTCCTTGTCTTTAATGGTTATTTTAAAATTATCCTGCGCGTAGGCATGTGTTATGCACAAGACCGCGCATAGCAATATTATTATTTTTTGCATGTATTTTTTATGGGGTTATTGAATAAATAGTTGTAAAGCGTACAATCGCTGTTCATCGGTTAGCCGATCACTGTTTTATTCAATTTAGGCGGTTGCCAGATATTTTGGATGTAATCAGAGATAAAGCGCTTATTATAATGATTTTTTTGTTTTACTGTTGTTTCGTGCTTCAAAAAAACAAAATCAGAAAACGTTGAGTGGTTGAGGGTTGGCTGACCACAGCAATTGCAGGTGCACATGGGGGAACAGTCATCTTTATGGGAACTACTTTCTGTTTGTGCCGACTTTACAATGGAGATATTAAGCTGACTATTGCCCGCGAGTTCTGGTACATCTTCACAGGTAATACAAGAGATAAACAAGACGCTTAAGCTTAAAAAGTAGATTAATATTTTCATTGCTGTCTGCAAATGTACAAATCATGACTTAATTTTTTTGATTTGTCGGTAATAGTCATAAAAAATACCGGTTTGAATAAGAATTTAGGTGGAGGGGACTACAAATCCCATGAAGTATAGATTGGTGTTTTCAATTGCTATTCTTATTTAGTAGCTAATCATGACTCAAAGATTACTCCGGCTTGGAAAACGATTGGCCTCATTTCAGATTAGATCTTAAATCCATGAGCATGACATTCATATTCTTGGAGATGACTGCCAAATTATGCCTGAAAAGTAAAATTTAAGCTTAGTTGTTGATTTTAATCAGTAAATAGGACGCTTCTAAGGTACTTTATTTTTGTCGTTTAGTTTAATTTGTTATAATTAGACGTCTAAAGTCTATTCCAGTAATTATATGCTCGAAACGCGTAAAGTATTCTTGGTAAATGCCATGTTGAATTACTTCAGTAATTTAAATCCTATAACACCGGGTTTTATTCAGGAAGTAAAAAAGCATGCTGAACCAATTTTGATTAAAAAAAATAAATATATCCTCTCCCCAATTGATAATAATGATTATGTTTTTTTTGTGGCCTCGGGTCTGGTAAGAGGCTTTGTTAAGGATGAAGGTAAGGAAATAACCACCTGGGTAAGTTTTGGTAGCGAATTTATTGGTGCTATCCAGCATCCTGATAATATGCAGCAACCTTCTATTGAGTACCTTCAGGCCTTGGAAAAAACAGAAGTAGTCGCGATGTCAAATGCTTTCATTAATGAGCTTTACGAAAGTTATAGCGAAACTAACGTCATTGGTAGAAAAATTCTTGCCCTTCAGTATTATGCAGCTTCCGAGCGGGCAATTTTGGCACGTATTCCCTCAGCAGAAAGGCGTTATGAGAAATTTCTGGAATTAAATTCTTTCGAAATCAATAAAGTCCCGCTACGTTGCGTGGCCAGTTATCTGGGTATGCGTTTAGAGACATTAAGCCGTATACGCAGCAGGTTGGTTAAAGAGTTGGTTTAAACTTTTAACTATCCGTTTCCTGTTAATGTGCAACAGATCTTTGTAGGTTTTGAGTATGATTGAGAGATTATGTTTACATAGCATTATACACATTTTACAAATTGCTGTACAAGAAAGGATTTGGGGTTGAATGTGCAGAAATACAGCCTATATTTGGTTAAGTAAAAATTAAATCAACGGGACGATTTAGATTACACTCATAAGCCTCTCTTACAAGGGAGGCTTATTTTGTTAATACCAATTCTATCTCTTCAGGCTACCTTCACTCACAGCCGCAGGTTTTTTGGTTGTTCTATTGTAATAGTATTATATTTATCAATAGCAATTAAAATAGCCATGAACAACGCACTTTGGAGCAGCATACTGCATTTTGATTTCGATCACACGCCCGGCAATTATCCTTTTTCGGTCAGACTTGCCAACGAGAACCGGTGGACAAAGAGCTTTACAGAAAATGCGATCATTGAATATAAAAAGTTTATGTATCTGGCAACTGTAAGTAAGGTGATGATATCGCCTTCGGCTATTGTTGATGTGGTTTGGCATCAGCACCTTATTTTTTCCAAATCTTACCACGATTTTTGCCGGCTTTTGGGTAAAGATATTCAGCATGTTCCCGCTACACACAATAAAGCACAGCTTGAACAATTTAAAAGGGCAGGCGAGCAAACAAAAGTGCAATACGCTGAACATTTTGGTCAACAGCCCGAAAGTATCTGGACTGATGGCAATATGCTGGATGGTTTAAACCTAGCGCCTGCAAAAGTTAAACCTGGTTTGATGATTTTATTTGGTGTATTGGTTTTCGGGCTGCTGTTGATCCCGTTTTACTACTTACTCAAGCCAATTTATACACATATTAATAATCCCTATTTTATTTTAGGTTTTGCCGCAATAGCACTGGCGGCCTATGTAATACTCGATTTATATAATAAAAATAGGATGAAAGCCGTGCTGCATGCTTTCGATAGCGATTCTTTTGTTTGCCAGCTTACACCTTTAGAGTTGGTTTTCCTTAAAACACAGCGACTTTCTGAGGTAATCGGTGGTCCGGTAAATGAATTGATTAACAATGGAACAATTAAGGTTACCGGTCAAATGATTTCGGTTTCCAATACCATTACTGCTGAGTCTGCCGAGCAGAAACAGGTGGTTGAGGTTTTACAGGAATCAGGCCGGATATACTATCGCAGACTGCTTCGGATTTTAGAATCAAAACCTATATTTAGAAATGTAGCCAGCAGTTTGACTGCTTTTCAAAATCATTTCAATCAGTCTAAAGTTTTTGTTAAGTTATTTTCCGTCAACTTTATCGTTTTTGCTTTTTTACTAATGCTGCCACTGATCAGGATGGCTACAGGTATTGAGCGAAATAAGCCTGTTATACAGGTGATTATTGTAGTAATTGCTTTGCTTGTTTTTATTATTTTTTATTTACGCAGACTTTCTTTAATGCTGTGTAAAGAAACTATTCCCAACTGGTATAGCAGCCACGCACAGTATAAGCAAAGAGCTGCTAGTGATTGGCAATGGAATTATTTCCTGTATGGAACAGCTGCTTTAAATGCTTCATTTTTTGCCATAATGAATTATAACGAACGCAAAAGGTGGGGAAGTGCCGATAGTGGAAGCGGTAGTTCCTGTGGTTCATCATGCGGTAGTTCTTGTGGTAGCTGTGGCGGTTGTGGTGGTGATTAGGTTCAGTCATTTACTGCGGTGGCAAATCTTGCAAAAAATTGCATAGCCGCTAAAAGTACCTTTTGGCATCTTTCATTTCTTTTGAGAATTATCAAAGAAAAAAATATTTCTTCATGAAATCTTAATCTTTCTGCCGTAATATTGCAGACATAAGGGGTGAGAGCCTTATATCAACTTCATAAGTTGAGAGCGTTAATTTAGATAGGGGATGTAACTAAGGTTACATCCTTTTTTGTTAGAAGCTTAAAATTTATGCAATTGCCAGGGTTTCCGGCGCTTCTTCCAGTTTTTTTAAGAGTTCGCGTACTTCATTCCAGTGGTTTATCCTTTGGTGGTGGTCTTTCTCCACATTGTGAAACGCAGTAAACATTAAAGGTTTTCCTTTGCAGAAATCGAGGTTTTTACAGTGGTCGTCAATTAAATAATCGGTATCTATGATACTTTTATCTCCACAAAAAATGATGTTCTTCCAGCCAATAAAAGGAAAGTGCTCTGCCAGCCATTCACGTTTTTCGAACAACGATAAGGGGAATTCCATTGCAGCTGAAACAATATACACTTCATAATCTTTCATTAGTTCTCTTACCGTTTCAACAGCGCCTTCCATTAGAGGCAGGTTTCTGAAAAAGCCTGCTTTATTGCAGATTTTCATTACCATTTCCCGGTCAGGGAAAAGTTCTTCTTCCGATTTACCTTTAATTTCGTTGCGGGTAAGTACAATGCCGGTTTCGGCAGCGTATGATTTTAAGATGTGGTCTTCTATATCGGCGAGCACGCCATCCATATCAATGCCTATGGTTTTCTTCATGATTTGCTATATTTTGCAACAAATGTATTTAATATTGCAATATATTGCAAATTAGTTTTGATTTAAAATTTTATATTTGCAGTATATTGCAATAATATGGTAAAAGAAGAACGCTTGCAGATTATTATCGACACGCTCGAGAAAAACAATAAAGTGCGTCTGGATCAACTGAGCAGTTTGCTTAAGGTATCAGAAGATACCGTAAGACGCGACATTAAAGAACTCGATACACAGGGTATGCTCAAGGCAGTGCGCGGAGGTGCAATTGCCCGTTCACCCATTCCTCAGCATTACCGCGAAAGGGAGAAATATAACCAGCAACATAAGCAGGTTATAGCCGCCAAGGCTTTACAGTTTTTAAAAGATGGTCAGGTGGTGTTTTTTGATGGGGGGACCTCGGTGGTGGCATTAGCTGCTGCATTACCAAAGGATTTAAAAATTACCATCATTACCAATAGCTTTCCTGTAGCCAATATTTTGGAAGATCACCCCAGTGCGGATGTAATATTTGCCGGAGGAAAATTGCACAAAACCGCATTTACTACCATGGGGCAGGAAACCATTGATGCTTTTAGGAAAGTGCGTGCTGATATTTGTATGCTTGGGATTTGCAGCCTGCACCATAGCATGGGAATTACCTCTATCATTTATGAAGATGCACAACTGAACAATACCATGATTAATCAGGCACAGAAAACCATAGCGCTTTCTGCCCTGGAAAAAATCAATACGGTAGAGCCCTACTATGTATGTCCGGTTACTGATGTAGATGTAATCATAACCGAAACCGAGCCAGATAACACAGCTTTAGATGCTTACAGGCATTTGGGAATTGAGGTGGTTTAGCTTGTTATCGCCTTGTTTACCGTTTATGATAGGAGGAAGAGAATATACATTTAGGATATAGAAGTGATGCAATCGCAGGGCTTCTTATTCATGTTGCAAACGAGGATTTCCTAAATAAAAATCCTGTATAAAAGAAAAGAGATACTCCATCCAGACGTATCTCTTTTTTCTAACCAAATATAAACCTGTTATGAGCCAGGCTTTGTCTTTAACTTTCTTTCTAAACCTGGGTTTATCCAGAAAGTGATTTATCTTTTTCTATTGATAACAAACATCGTTCCGTTTATTATGATACAAATATAGTAAAAAATTTGATAGTGTAAAAAATACACTAAGAAAATTTTAAGTATTTTTTTTGTCATTTTTTATTTCCTGTTCCTTTTCTTTATGCTTTTAGGAATTAAAATGATCGTACTGCAAAGATAAAGCAAAAATTTGTTAACTAATTGTTAAATATTGTCAATTTATAGTACGATTTAGTCAAACGTTTGTTTAGATTTTGATTAAAAATAGATTTTATTGAGATTTTGTTGTGATTTTTTGTGTTTTTGGACTTGTTAAATAAATTTTCGGTGTAAAAACTGAATAATATTGATTTTTAACCAGATTGTTAAAATAAATTTATAGGTGAAAATGCTGTTTAAAATAAAAAGGTAGCATTAAATTAATAATGCTACCTTTTTGGTGGTATAATGTGCGCTTGGCGCTATTTTTTATTATAAACTAGCGTAATATTCTACGAATTTAGCTAATGCAGAAGAATATCCCCACTCGTTATCGTACCAAGACACTACTTTTACGAAATTATCGTTCAAAGAGATACCTGCTTTTGCATCGAAAATAGAAGCGTGGTCATCACCAATAAAGTCAGAAGAAACAACTTCGTCCTCAGTATAACCTAGTACGCCTTTTAAATCGCCTTCAGAAGCAGCTTTCATTGCAGCTTTAATTTGCTCGTAAGTTGCTGGTTTTTCTAAGCGTGCAGTTAAGTCAACCACAGAAACGTCAGCTACAGGAACGCGGAATGACATACCTGTTAATTTTCCTTTTAATTCAGGAAGTACCATGCCTACAGCTTTAGCAGCACCGGTTGATGAAGGGATGATGTTAGAGAAACCACCACGGCCACCTCTCCAGTCTTTAGCTGATGGGCTATCAACAGTTTTTTGAGTTGCAGTTACCGCGTGAATTGTGCTCATTAAACCTTCAACAATACCGAAGTTATCGTTTAATACTTTAGCAATTGGCGCTAAACAGTTAGTAGTACATGATGCGTTAGAAACGATAGTCTGATCTGCAGTTAATTTATCGTGGTTAACACCCATTACGTAAGTAGGGATGTCGCTATCTTTAGCCGGAGCAGAGAAAACTACTTTTTTAGCACCTGCAGCAATGTGTTTCTCAGCATCAACACGGGTTAAGAATAAACCAGTTGATTCGATTACAACCTCAACACCTACAGCATCCCATTTCAAATCAGCAGGGTTTCTTTCTGAAGTAACACGGATAGTTTTACCGTTTACTACAAGGTTACCGTCAACAACTTCAATCGTGCCATCAAATTTACCGTGTGTACTATCATATTTTAACATGTAAGCCATGTAATCCGGATCAATTAAGTCGTTAATGGCTACAATATCTAATCCTCTTTTTAATGCGGCTCTGAAAACCAGTCGGCCAATACGGCCAAAGCCGTTTATTCCAATTTTGCTCATTGTTTTTGTTAATTAATGTAATGTTTTAATAAATTCTGTATTGGTTCTTTAATAATGCTTTTAATTTCAAGGTTGTATTTGCCTGCTACAAACCTTAAGCGGTCTTCGAGCTCGGCAGCTACTTTGCCCACAATGTGTAGTTCCTTATTAGGGTATTTCTCAACTGTTGGTAAAATATAAGTTTCAATATACTTTACAAATCCTTCGTCAATCAGCTTACGGATATACTCGTGTTTGCTGTTTTGGGTAACGAAATCGAAAAACGAAGTTAAGAAAATATTCGCCTGCGGCTTATTGTAAATGCGTTCTAAAATTTGAGGGCGGTCCAGATTGTGTGTTAACAAGAATTTGGTTTCAATATCTTTAGGTAGTTTATGGCTTAAAAATTCTCTGAGTATCATTTTTCCAAAGTAATTTGAAGAACCTTCATCGCCTAATATATAACCCAATCCAAAGTTATTGTTGACGGGTTTTTTTCCATCAAAGTAGGCACAGTGTGCTCCACTGCCCAGCATACCTACAATACCTGGTTTATCCAGGCAGGCTGCTTTTGCTGCACCGAACATATCATTTTCGACTACAACTTTGCTGTATTTAAAAAACGAAGAAAGGGTTTTGGCCAGTTCTTCTTTCCTGTCTGCCGATGATGCGCCAGCTGCAAAGAAATAAATTTTCTTGATGTTCTCTGCATTGTTAACCAGGGCCACCTTTTTATTGAGGATCTGTAAAATCGTTTTCGGATCAACAAAGCATGGGTTTAAGCCTGTAGTATTGCAATGTGCCACCACTTGTCCATTTTGGGTAATTTTCCAAAATGCTGTTTTCGATCCACTGTAAACAACCGCTATCATATTATATAGAAAGTACTTCGGTCATTTCCAATAAATCGGGTTCGAGTTTGAAGGAATGTGCCGTTAAAGCCTCCTTAATGCTGGTTAATTTAATTTCGTTTCCTTTTAAGCCTACCATTTGTTCAGTTTGGCCTGCAATTAACGCATTTACTGCGGCAAAACCTAACCTGCTGCCCAAAATCCGATCGTAACTGCTCGGGCTACCGCCGCGTTGCAGGTGACCAAGGATGGTAACTTTGGTATCGTAGTGATCAAAAGTTTCTTTTACTTTTTTCGCTATATCGTAAGCACCGCCTTGTTTATGTCCTTCGGCAACAATTACAATGCTCGATGATTTTTTGGTTGCTGCACCTAAAGCAAGCTTGTCAATCAGCTCATTTACGCTCGTTTCCTTTTCAGGTAGCAATACCGCTTCGGCACCGCTGGCAATCGAACTTCTTAGTGCAATACATCCCGAATCGCGGCCCATTACCTCAATAAAGAATAAACGGTCGTGCGCATCGGCAGTATCCCTGATTTTATCAATCGCTTCAATTACGGTGTTAATTGCCGTATCGTAGCCCAGTGTAAAATCCGATCCTACAAGGTCATTGTCAATTGTACCCGGAATACCAATTACCTTTACACCAAAATTTTCAGAAAAGCGTTTGGCTCCGGTAAAGGTTCCATCGCCACCGATAACCACCAGGCCATCGATATTATTTTTCTTTAAATTGTTGTAGGCAATTTGCTGGCCTTCGTCGGTTTTAAACTCTAAGCAGCGTGCAGTTTTCAATATCGTACCGCCCAGATGTAATATATTACTTACCGAACGTGCATCCATTGGTTTTATGTTGTCGTTTATTAAACCCTGGTACCCTTGCATTACACCATACATATTAATGCCATGGTAAATCCCGGTACGAACAACAGCTCTGATCGCAGCATTCATTCCGGGGGCATCGCCACCAGAAGTTAATACAGCTATATTTTTAATATTTGGCTTCATCATTATATTATACGAATATAGTGTGTAATTTTTACACTAAGTAATTTTTTTTATTTTTTTTACTTAATATTGAAAGTCATACCTTTATCTGCTTAAAATAATTAATTTTTACTTTGGAACAAATTTTACCTCATTTAGATTCTGTATTCTCGATAGATTGCGTTTTGTTTGGATTTGATGGTAAGGAGTTAAAAATCCTGCTAATTGAAAGGAATGAAGAACCGTTTAAAGATTGGTGGGCTTTGCCCGGTAATATTGTTGGTCCAGACGAGAGTTTAGATCAGTCCGCATCCCGGATTTTATATGAACTTACTGGTTTGCGTGGCATTTACATGGAGCAGTATTATGCTTTTGGCGACCCGCACAGACACCCGCAGGGTAGGGTAATTACCCTGGCTTATTATGCATTGATCCGCTTGGGTGGCGATAAAGAATTGCGCCCTATCAGCACCTATGCCAAACGTGCCAACTGGTTGCCTATTACTGATCTCCCTAAACTGGCTTTTGATCACCAAAAGATATACGATAAAGGTTTAGAAAAAATTAAACGCCGGATTAAGCACCAGCCCATTGCTTTCGAACTTTTGCCAGAGAAATTTACCCTTACCCAACTACAGCATGTGTATGAATTGGTTTTGGGCAAAAAACTCGATAAACGGAATTTCAGGAAGAAGATAGTAAGCTTCGGTGTACTGAAAGAGCTTGATGAGAAACAAAAGGGCGTGTCTTACCGTGCCGCAACCTTATACCGTTTCGATAAAAGAAAATATGCCAAGCTTTTTGGCAAGGAGATTTCATTTTAGCGAACGGGAGAAGAGACCATAGCTTAAAGCGAAACTAATACTGATAAAAAAGAAAAAACCCGGATTTGAAAAAATCCGGGTTTTTTTTTATCTGATCCGACTGTGGACTCCAGACTAAAGATTAAGCTTTAGGTGCTAATTCTAAATGATAATGTACCAAATCATCTATCGGTGAGCGGATGATTTTACCCACGCCCATTTCGTAACGGTCGGCAACAATACTTAAAATATCGCGGAAACTATAACCTACAGAACCTACGCAGTTTAGCTTGTGGTCTTTGTAGTTTGGATAGTGGACAACCAAAGCTTCGAAAAATGCGGTAAATGCATAGTCAATGGTGCTGAACGCATAGTCTTCGTAGTTATCTTTAAAATCATATAAAAATTTACTGAAGCTTGCACAAAAACGGTTTGGCAGCGGCTTGTTGTAAATGTTATCGAAAATATCTTCGTTGGTTAATGCATAGTTGTCATAAAAAGCTTCACGTAAGCCTTTTGGCATATAACCTTTCATGTAATCACTTAAAATACGTTTACCAATGTATGAACCGCTACCTTCATCACCCAGGAAATAACCTAAAGAATCGATATTCATGGTAATTTCGGTTCCATCATACAGGCAAGAGTTTGTACCTGTACCTAAAATTGCAGCAAATCCTGGCTCGTTTCCAAGAAGTGCCCTGCATGAGGCAAGTAAATCATGACCTACAAAAATGCTCGCGTTGGTAAAAACCTGTTGCATGGCATCTGCCACAATTTTTACATTTGCAGGTGTAGAACAGCCGGCGCCGTAGTAATAAACCGCTGTAAGTTTCTCTCTTTCCAAGTGGTCTGGAAGAGTCTCATTTAAAGACTTTACAATGTACTCTTCTTTGGAAAAATATGGATTGTAACCTTCAGTGTTAAAGTAAATTTTTCTGCCGGCCTCGTTAATCA
>Ga0308157_10001974_pt1 | contig 37259 bp, 42 predicted proteins | sample PhyBR1_FD_201035 | JGI IMG/M metagenome (GOLD analysis project Ga0308157, IMG submission 201035) | Phyllosphere microbial communities from UC Gill Tract Community Farm, Albany, California, United States - DLSLB.R1 | ecosystem: Host-associated > Plants > Phyllosphere > Unclassified | place: USA... | reverse complement strand
TCTAAACATGTTTCCAAATGCATATAAGAAACTTTAGAAATACGTGATAGATCTGTAATGATTTTACTGCTATTATTTACCTGATGGGGAAAATTATAAATCTTACTTGTGCTGTTTTAAAATGCACGTCAGATTTGCCAATGAAACCTTTTTTTAAAAATAAAAGTGGCAACTGAGGAAGGTCAAGACTGAGAGAGAAAAATTGATGGTTAAACTTTTTCAGAAGAGGCAAATACAAAAGCCTGTTGATAAATTCTCTACAAATATATGAAAATATTTTAATTTTTTATCTTTTTTATATAAAATTTTTAAAAATCAACAAAAACTGTTTATTAAGGTTGAAAATATTTTAAAAAAATCAATCAAAAATGCCGTTTGAAATTATTCATAAATAGAACTTCACAGTATTTAATTTATAAAATATCACACAAAAGTTTCTTTTACAGATTTTAAATTAATTAAAAAGTATAGATAATGATATGTACAGTAAAAGTTTATAACTCTTTCTAAAAGTAGATCTTTTTATTTATTTTATAAGAGTCAAAGTTATTAATTCACAAAGTTTCATATTAAAAAAGAGGTACACTTTTTTAATACAAACAATTTTTCAAATTAGCGTAAATAATAAAGAATTGAATCTTAAGTGTAATAAATGGAATATTCATATCAAAAAAAATTTTATAAATAAGAGATAATTTGATAGGGACACAAAAAGTTTTTACTTTAATACTTAGTTCCATCTACAGCAGTTATAAACCTATTACATTTTAAGCTCTTTTAAAATAGTACAGACTTGTCTGACATTATTTTGCAAACTAAAAAATTTAGGGTTTCTTACGATATTATTCCTTAATACCCAGTACATATTTTCATATATTAAGCAGATTTATTTTTCTTTTCAAACATCAAGTCTTTTGATTTTTTTCTGTCAATACGATCTTTTCTAAAATCGAACATTGTTCCAAATATTCTGTCCCAAAATGTATTACTTACACCAAAACCTAAATTTTCATTTCTATAATGATGCAGGTGATGGTTTCTCCACAGCGGTTGGGCAAATTTAAATGGTGGATCTATTGCATGAATTAGATAATGTACGGATGCATACAGTAACCATCCTAAAATAAACCCCGGATAAAAAGCGAAAGCATATATCCCAAGTAACAGATACTGGATACCGAAGAGTACCGCTGCAATAATCAAACTTGGAACCGGAGGCATAAATAACCTGCTTTTGTCTTTTGGGTAATGGTGGTGGTTACCGTGCATTAGATAGGCAAATTTTTGCAAACTTTTCTTCTCACTAATTAAATGAAATATATAACGATGTGCTATATATTCGAAAAACGTCCAAAAAAACAATGCTCCGATAAACACCGCAATCATTGTGCTTAAAGGTATATTATGATTGACGATGCCATAATAAAAACAAAACGCCAATATAGGGAGATGCATTCCCCAACTTACGGCAGGATGACCTTTAGTTAATAGTTCAATATAGGGATTCTTAAATAATTGTGCCTGACCCGAATTTTCAACCTTACGAATATCCATAGTTAATTTTTGATAAAGGTACGCCCAACAAAAAAGAAGAACAATTTGTATATGTACTATTTATTTCTACTCTCCTATAAATGTTGGTTACGGCTTGAAAGCATTTACCTATAAACAATTCATTTTTAACTGGTTATTAGGTAAGTATGTATTTTTGATTTACTATATAATTAGCAGGCAAAACATAAAAGCATAATTATGTATACCGGTAAATTATTTCTAATAGCGTTTTAACCGTTAGAGCGATGGGTGCTGGTTTGAGATTGTTTAAACCGCTCAATAATATATTTGTACTTTACTTTTTAAATTAAGCAGTTGATATAGTTACTCAAAAAGATTTTATGTTAATATTTTAATTAACTGTATTATTAATTAAATATTTAATTACATTTATACGAATTTTGTTTACATATTAATCACATTTAAGCAACACCAATCATTAATTTGCAAGGTGTTTAACTTTTTTTTAGTACATTTATAAATGCTATGAAAATGAAAGTTATTTGCACCTATCAGTTTACTATTGATAGGTGTTTTTTTTGATAGCTTATAAATGGTAAAGTAGTACACTATACATCTATATGTCTATTTATTGATAATGGAAATTAGAAATAAATGAATATTAAGTCTAAAGTAAAAAGTTATCTTATCATTCTACTATTCCTAATTATAGGAATGTTGCTGATGGGCAGTGCACAGCTTTTAAAATCGACAGACAGTATTAATTCGGCATTTCTAATGCTGGTATTGTTTGTTGGACAAAATATATCAACTGCCTATATGTTGAATATAAAAGCTGAGTTGTATACTTTTTGGTCTTTAAAGAAAATCTACTTTCTTCCTATTGGAATTTTAGCAGGTGGAATTATTGTCTTAATTCCCGTTATTGCAGGATTGTTAACAGCAGAAACATCAATTGGGCAAATTAAATTTGCTAGTGAATTTACACCGGCTTCTATCTTTTTAACATTGGTGATTGTGTCATGGGAGGAATTATGGTTTCGGGGTATTTTTCTGAATTATTGCAACAGGAATCTATCAGCTATCACTATTTCCATCACAATTGGTTTATTGTTTATGTTGGTACATGTGTTAAATCCTGAAATTGATTTAATTAAAACAGGTCCCACATTGTTTTTTGCAGGAGCTTTTTTAACGCTAGTTTATTTTTATTTTAAAACTATTTGGCTGCCCATAGGGCTTCACTTTGGAAATAACTATATGAGCATAGAAAGTAATCTTGACAAGCACAGTATTTTAGGAACAGAAGGTTACCTTGGAGCAATAGTTCTCGCTATACTGTACATATTGCTTGTTAAGCTTACTATTAAAAAATTAAAAAAATTAAAAAAACCGACTACTAAATCCATCTTACTATAAATTATCATTCAGCATTCTATATTTTGAAATGAACAATAAATATTTTTTTAAGCAAATAAGGAAAAATAGATTATTGATAAAACATAATATCGCCTGCAATTTATTAATTAATTATAAAATATATTTATTTATTAACAATAAATTAATTTAATTTTAAAATATTAAATTAAAAAGCAACTATTTGTTATTATAAATAAAAAATCACTTCAAAATCATTAAAATTGCTAAAATATAGCATACCTTTACACTATGTTTAAAGAAGACGAATTGCTTCTGATTAGAGAATTTCTTATGCAAAAAGTAAATGAAGATTTTAAAAAAATTCGCAAGCATAGCGAAGAAAGTATGAAGATTCTACTTCTTGTAAAAAAGATTGATTTGTTTATGGGTATAAAGATAAATTGATATACTATCTCACAGAACAAAACCACCTTATGAATAAGGTGGTTTTTTTTTGTAAAAAAGTGAAATTCTATAGATGTACTTTAAAATAAACTGTAACAAATTAAAATTTCGCTTTAATGTAAAAATATTATATTTTTATTTTGCACAAACAGTACATTAAACAGTTTAAAACAAGCAAGCATTATTACAGCTTGAATTATTTGCCGGTAATTGTTGTCAATACAAAATTGATACAGCGTTAATCATAGTAAGTAAACAATATAATTTACTGCTATATAGGTATCTTAATATATTTATAAGTTAATGTGGTGGGCAAGCGATCCTTTTTAAGAACAAAATTATCAGGTGTTTGGATTACACCCTTTTTTTAATATTCTCTCTTTTTTGGATCGTGACAAATCAATTTATTTAAAAAAGCTTTATACATTTGGATAAATCAAATTATAGTACCACTCACCTAAAAAATCAGAAAATGTTTGACGAGAAAACAAGGCAGGATCTAAAATATTATGTTTATATGTTGCTAGATCCGAGGGACAACCAACCTTTCTATATTGGTAAAGGTGCAGACAACATCGTTTACAAACATTTGGATTGTGTTATAACGCAAGATGATACACTAGATTTACAATACGAAAGAATAAAAGCGATAAGAGAAGCAGGAGAAAACGTGAAACATGTTATTGTGAGACACGGCCTGACGGAAGATGAAGCGTTCCAAATTGAAGGCTCTGTGATTGATACCCTGACGTACTGCGGTATGCTAAAGTCGAATACAGCGATTAGACAAAACGCCATAGAAAAAGGACTGATGACATCTGATGAAATTGTGAGGCGTTATAATGTGCAACCACTTGAAAAAATTGGTTTAGACTGTCTGCTTATCAATATAAATAAAACTTACAGACGTGGCAATGGTACCGATGCTATATACCTTGCAACGAAAGAAACATGGCTTATCAGTGAATTGAAGCTGCCCAGAATTAAATATGTACTGAGCGAATACAAAGGACTGATCGTAGAAGTCTTTAAGGTAGAAAGCTGGTATCCAAAAAAGAGACTAAAGAATAAAACGATTGATAAAGAGCACAACATTAAAGTTAAGATAGAAGTTACCGGCTACGGATTTAATGGTGTGGTAGCACAAGATAAAGTTCGGGATTTATATATAAACAAATCGGTAGCGCACACAAAAAAGAGAGGCTCTTCACAGGTTTTTAGATATAAAATATAATTGATTACGCAGGATGTATTTTCAATATTTTGAAGTAAAGCTTAACCTTTAAATTTATGAGAAATCTGCAGACTGATTAATAAAGGATTTATAGTACACTAAATACACTACGACATTTAAGGTTTAACAAGCAAAATATTTTGACTAAACTGTAAAATTGCTACTACACGATGAACTTTGATACTATTGAATATTTGAATTATGGTAGCTGTAAGCAAAGGCAAGCATACAAGACGCTGAAGGAACAAAATATTTTAACCAGACTTAAAGATTAGTAGGTACGGTACCTATTAACATTGATATACCGAACAGCGATTTAGACATAATATGTTATTTTAGGAGCAGTACAGCGTTTAAACAGGCAGTTGAAAACTATTTTGGTAAAGAACAGGGCTTTACTATTAGAGAAGTACTTATTGCCGGGAAACTGTCCATTATAGCCAACTTTGTAGTCAAAGACTTCGAAATTGAACTTTTCGGACAAAACATTCCTACAAAACAGCAATTTGCATATAGGCATATGATTGTTGAATATAAACTACTGAAACAGTATGGAGAAGAGTTAAGAAAACGTATTGTTAGTTTAAAAAAACAAGGATATAAGACAGAACCTGCTTTTGCGATAGAACTTAATCTGGCGGGAGATCCTTATGAAGCGCTGTTAGCATTTGAGATGAATAGTGATGATATGTAATTGTTTAACAGTAGATTTAAACAAATCTCTACGAGCAAGAATATCTATAGACTAAGTTACGTTTACGATTTACAGTGGTGCTATACTTAAATACGGCAAATAAATCCTGACAGTAAGGGTTAAAACAACAAGCAATTTGATCTTTTTAGAAATTTTACTTTTCACAAAAGAATAAAATCTGTTTGTTGCTCACTTTCAGCATTCAAATAAGTGTAAATAATTTTCGTTTGGTAACCCTTTGACGCAGCTTGTACAATACCGTCCTGACCAAACCCTGCATCGCCTACGGCATTATAAATTTCTTGAAAAAAAATTTTGGAATTATGTTGTGCCTTATGTATTTGAACCTGATCAAAAAAGCTTACAAGGCAAACATTATTTTCCTTTAATTTATCAATTATATCAGATGGTTCGCCCTTATCCAGATAAGATTTTAAAACATGTTCCAGTGCCATTATTAAATTTTATTAGATAAGATTAGAGCGTAAGAAATATATGCATAAACATATTGTACAAATGTAGACTTTATTTATGAGATGTACGGAGAGTTAAGAGATTACTTTTAAATTATTAATCTGTGCTTTATTAAAATAATTTAAAAAAGTTTATTCACTATGGCGAATAAACTTTTTTTTTTAAAATTATTAGTTACGAATTATTATAGGATATCTGAATAAATTGAAATCTTAGCATTTTTTAATTTTTGGAATTATAAATACCTAACTATCTGGCAGCAATAACCTATTAAAACATTCAGTCACTATGACTTATTCTACATTTCCCTTATATTGCTCCTTACCATTTATATACAATATGGACTTATTGGAATTGTATCTGTAAGTTTCATCCTGATAATTACCTTCCCCGATACGAAGGAGCACAATTGATTTACTATTATTTGGTAGAAAAAGTTCGACCTTAGACTGGTCATCATTCAAGAGTATAAATGCACTGATCACTGCTTGCCCCTCTTCTACTTCAATTGGATTCAATCTGAATCCGACATTAAATAGCTGTATACAATTCTGCTTTAGTTCGCTCCATGATTCACCAGATGATACAAGGCATCCGTGATCATCTTTTTGTGCTCCAACAACAGAATGCTGTTCTGTACTTGGTTCATTGGTTTTTTTCTGAGCATTATCGCATGCCGCAAAGGCGAAAATGCTAAATGCTATTAATGTTAGTTTCTTCATAGGAATACATTTATTTTTCATTTCATTACGCAATAAATATGCCAGCTGGAACAGAAGTTTCCATTTAAAATTTCTGCACAAATCAGTACCCTTTGATAAGTAAAATTAAATTTTGCTAATTTAACATTACCATATATAAATTATGTTTGAAGAAAATTTATACATGTTCACAAATACAAAATTTTGTAAATTAGTGCTGATGTAATTTTAAGAAGCCAAGGTATGTATAAGGTAATTATTTCATTATTTATTGCATTTTTTTTATTGCTATCCTGTGATAAAAATCGGACTCCCATAGAGAAGAATCATGATTCAAAATATACAAATAAGAGTCGGTACGATTTGCAAGATACCGTGATACTAAGCATATCAACAACTGTATTCAAAATTACAACTATTCCTGATACGGTACGTGTTGCAATGATCAATAGTACAGCCGATACTTTAACAACCGGACTTCACTATGAGATTCAGCGACTTGAAAGCAACAAATGGGTTAAAGTACTTCCCGATCAAATGTTCCAGGATATCGGATTCGCAATCTTACCAAACCACTCAAAATCTTTTACGGTGAAGATGATGAAAGACCAAGCAGCATACAAATCGGGGGATTATCGGATTGCAAAGTATTACTTGAACCAAGATTTTAGAAAGACAAAAAAGCATTATTTTGTTTATGCAGAGTTTCGAATTGAATAATGTAATTGATTTTAGCTATAATAGATAAGCTATTTATGATACTACCTGCGACAGTTATAACAAGCTTTATGACATCGAGCGTTTTGAAAAATTATAAAATATTTTAAAAGCTTTTGAATGCTGACAAAAATTCTATTGCATAAAAATTGAGCACTAATCTATAGCTATTTGGGAAGATATAATACAACATAGAATATGTCAATTTCATGAGATATTAGTACCTACACCGAGGTGCGGCTTGGTAAGCAAATCTTTTGATTAAAAGAAATAAAAAAGGAAGATTACCTGAATTATCACCGATCTAAAATCATTTATTTATTATAAAGTGAGGTATTATAATTACAAAACGTATTAATAGAGGTACAGCATTATATCCGTCAAACCTAAAAGAAATTATATTGTTCAAACGCGTAGAATATCTATTCGAATTTTGTCAAAACCGGGTTTCGATTCTAAACCATTACTAAGTCTGTTACCACGAATTGACAATTTGTTAAAAATAGGATTAATTACAGTTGTTGCAAAAGACTTTTTAAATAATTAGCTTTACTGCGTAAAAATAAATTATCTCACCAAAATAAATTCTTTGAGCCATTCCCAATTATGAAAAATCCACTTACACTCACTTTTCCATTGTACAAAAGGACAATTCTAATTTTCGCGAGCCTTTTCCTCACAATTACATTAACAAGTGCATGTTACTGCGAGGACGAGGAAAGAAAATCGGCAGAAAATAACGTGTTACTTTTAAGATTTAATAAAAACAATGGCGAATTTACTTCAGGGAAAGAATACAGTTTTTTTAATGATACAGAAACATTCACCATGAATCTTAATCAGGTAAAACTGAATGATAAAACTACCACCACGCTGCATTATACAGAAATGAACGCCCTACTATTGAAGTCGGAAACCTTCTACGACGGCGCTTCAGGAAATATACTTATACCAGAGGATTTTAGGGACGAAACAACTTTTATGCGTACGGAGACCACTGATTTAATTTCTTCTAAAGGCTATAAGGTTCTGACAGGAGAGGATTTAACTATTACTGAGTTTAATGAAATGTGGTTGAAAATTCAGAATCTGTCAAAAGTACGTGCATATTTGAAAACAAATCCTGATCAAGAGATCAATATTATTTCATACCATCCAACTATAGATACAAAGTCTGATAGCAGCCAATGGATATTTGTTCTTAAAAATTAACAAACCAGAAGATTTTCATTTGGAATTTGATATTGAACCGCTTATGTAAATTTAATACATGTTCTACGAATATCTTTATCGATGTAAACAAATACGCTGAGTTACTATTGAAAACAGGAATATTATAAAATAACATCTATAATTTATACCAATCTTTTAAGTAGACCTGTTTAGCCTATTTAACATTTTGCTTATCTTTCACTAGCTATAAAGTATTAAATCATGAGAACTGCATTTTTAATTGTATCCCTTTTGATGTTGAATTCCTGCACTAATAGAAATAACTTTAAGTATGTTGAGAACATTAAGGAACAAGTTATTGGGGCAAAGAACGTTTATCATACCAAAGAAGAAATTATAACGGCTACAAACGATACGCTAGCATATATAAAGGCATACAGTAAGTATAGAATATCACAAGCCTTAACCGATAAAATTCTAATAGGAGAATCTAACGTTCGAAAAGAAATAATTTCTTTTCAACTGTTTAACAGCGATGGCGAAAACATTACGGATATTAATTTCAAGACTAAAGAATTTGAACAAAAAAAAGCAGATAGTTTGGTGATTGTAATGACAACTTCTTATGACACAAATACCGGAGAAAGCTCAACCGATAAAGAATAATTTGAAATCTACTTTACTACTTCTTTTTAATATTTTGCCCCGTGAATTAGCTATATAAACCTCCAGTAGGGAAAGTAATTCAATTTTTAATTCCTCCTTGAAAAAAAATTCAAATAGGTGTCTCCCACTCCCGCTTTCAGCACATTGTTATTTTGAAACACGGTAAAGGTGGTTCTGTCTAATGAAACATTAACTTAACCGCAGTTGATTGCGAACAAATAACCAGAAGCATATTGAGTTATTCTTTCTAAGGATTACTAAACCTTACAACTTAACTCGCCATACTGATATGCATAAAAGTACTTATCTTCGTGAAGAATTTGCTTTTGACCAATAAAAAAACAGTTTATGACATCCATTTCGATCAAATTTAAACACACATTAACGAATAATAATTTTCAGAATATAATATCTGGTATATCTTATTCAACTATAAGCGGTTTTTTAGAGGAAGGCAATTTTAAAGTTGTTGATTTATTGTTCGGAATAGAAAAAACGAGCCTAACAGTTGCTGACCAGCTTTTTGCTCATAAATTGATGGCATTTCTTTACGAGCTGAGAAACACATCACATAATAGCAGAAAAAAACAAATTGAAAAGGTTGACAACGATTCTGATTATAAGATTGATTTGGGTGATAAATTACTTTTCATACTAGATAAGTGTGAGGATTATGAAAAAGCGACATTTATCGGAAAACTGTTTCAGTGCTTTATTGCGGAAAAAATAGGTTATGATGAATTTATTCGCGGCGCACGCAGTATCAATTTAGTATGCATAGATGATTTAAAGCGATTCATTGAAGAAAGATGGATGAAGATGGATTTGGAGGATGGGGCAGATTTACTAGGAGCAGGATTAATGGATGCCGTTTACTCACTGGATATAGATACAGGTATGAATGTACTAAAATTAGAAACATCATATATTGGCAAAAAAATTCAGGATCTATTAGCGGAATGTACTGGTGCTTAACTGGCTGATAGCAATAAATTATAATTAAATTTATTTGATTTTATAACAATATAATTAATTATTGGCATGAAGGTTTTAACTACAGTACTCTAGAAATTCACATACAAAAAAAAACACTCTAAAGTTAGAGTGCTAGTTTATAAATAAGGTCTTCTTTATTGTATTATAACAAATATAGTGTTAAAATGAAATATAAACTAGGTAAAGTCTGTTAAATTACCTAGTATAAGATATCCGTTTTAGTGACAACTATTTTTAGCAAAATTTCTTCAAAGTGGTTTAGTTGAAAATTTGGTCTAAAACAAGAAAAATGCATTTGTTGTTTAAAATACTGTGATGTATTATAACAATGATGAAATGAATTTCCCGAGTCAATATCCTATAACTCGCAAATAAAATTTTTGATAATTTTTATGCTGTTTTCACATCAGAGGTCAGTGACACTGTTTGTGTACTTAATTTAATTACAGGAATATTTATTTTTGATTGAATGGAATCTTTTTTGGCTGCTGTATATTTACTTTGCTCGTAAAGACATTTCAGACGATCAATATCATGTCTGATAAAATACAATTTATCTTTGATCAATGCCTCAGTTATTTCTACAGAAGCGAGGATGGCGTACATACCTATTTCTTCATCAATAGAATCAACTACAACATTGTAGACTCCAGGACTATCTGTTGTATCAACGGTTGAGAAATGTACGTTCATACCTGCAAGACGCTGTAACTCTACGGATATATACGCAACTACATCTGTAATACACACGCCCTCATCTAATTTCTGGAAACCGACTCCAGAATTTCCCCGAAAATCTTTATGTGTATAAAGACCAGGTAGCAGTGATTTAAGCCGATCAGAAAATCCTTCCAAAGATTTTGTAGATCGTGTTTCTAAATCTTCGATCTCCACTCTCATAACAATAGTTTTTTTGATGTTACTGCTTTTAACATCTGCATTTTTTATAATTTGTATATCTGTGACTTCCATAGCTTAACTTTTTCTTTATGGAAATGAAAAAATTATGCCATGTCTTATTTAGACTTGTAGCTGCAGCATAAAATTTTCATTTTGAATCGTATTATTATTGTAAATATGAATTTTAAGATAAATCGTCATACAATAGAACACTCATTCTTAGTTAATTGAATAATGAACAAATAGTTTAATTGCTATTAAATCTGCATAAGTCAGAATTTTATGATTTGTACGTTCCTGTACAATTTGTTTAGATGTACACGATTAAATTATAGATTTAGTATACATATTGTAGATTTTCTCATTCATGAAGTATCTATTTTAATGCCTATAAAAATATTTTTAAATTTTTAATTATGAAAATGGCAGTATTTAACATTGATTAAATACTAAGGTTAGCTATTTAAAAATATGGCTGACTTTTCTAGTGGCAAAAAAACTATTATAAGAGATTTCAGCTTCATTTTATAATTATATAATAATATGAATTTTGTCGCTAAGGGTAATTGTCTCTTTCATTATAATTACCTATTTTTATATCTGTAATTGAACACGCATTTACTTAATATTTCTGCGCACCTGACTAATATAGCAGTAGCAGCAGTAGAAAATAATGATGAAAAATGTGGTTTATTGATGAAGTATGAGCGATTTGAACGAATCACAGAAAAGAGCAGCGACATTTGAGGGTAAACATCTACTGGTTTTGGCCGGAGCGGGTACTGGTAAAACTAAAACCATAGTTGCACGAGCAGCATACCTGCTGGAAAATGGTATGGAACCCAACAAAATTGCCATTTTATCATTTACCCGAAAATCTGCCCGTGAAATTGCAGAGCGTTTAAAACAATCTGTTACCAGTAGTTTTAATAAAAATTCTATTACCGGAAAAACATTTCACTCCTGGTGTAATGAGATAATGCACCAATATCCAGAACATTTTCCTCACCATAGTTTTACACCCTTGGACGAAGACGACCGGTTAAGTGCTTTTGCCTTGGCGATAGGCAGGAATTCGAAGGACAGGGCTACCGAAAAGATAAAGAAAGAAACTATCGCCGCGATATATTCATACGCTGTAAATACATTATGCAGTCTTTCAGAAGCTATTTTACACATCTTGTACACAACTTCTGATAAGAACGATGAACAGATAAAAAAGCGTGTAGAAGATGATAAGCAGTTAATTGCACCTATTATTAAAAAATACATTGAATATAAGAAAGAGCGCCGTTACATAGATTATGACGATATGCTGAATGTGGTAGCAATGGTACTTGAACGAAACGAGAGCGTTAGAAAAGAAGTTACGGCGCGATATGTTCACGTTTTGGTAGATGAAATGCAAGATACCAATCCATTACAATACAAATTATTAAAGTGTTTCACGGAAAGATCACATTTGTTCTGCGTTGGTGATGACGCACAAAGTATTTATGCATTTAGAGGTGCAGACTTTAAAACGATACACTCTTTCGTTGCTACAGTTCCAAATTCTGACCTTCAGAAATTAGAACTTAATTACCGTTCTACTCAGGAAATACTGGATTTAAGTAACTGGGTACTACAGCAGTCACCCCTTGACTATAACAAAAACCTAACTGCAGACAGAGGCGTTGGCGGCAAGCCAAAATTGATACATATAGAGGACGACTGGGAAGAAGCTGATACTGTTACGGAAAATATTCTGAATTCACTGAACGATGGTGATACGTACAGCGACAGCATGGTATTGGGACGATCTGGATGGTCATTATCAAAGGTAGAGGGCGCCTGTCTTAAAAAGAAAATACCATATATTAAATTAGGAGGAACATCACTGATTCAAAGTGCCCATGTTAGAGATGTAGTTGCGGCAATGAGGATTGCTGCAAATATTTATGACGAAATTGCATGGATACGTTATCTACAACTGTGGCAACATATTGGAACGGTGACCGCAGCGAAAATTATCAGTGAAATTATTACATTAGAAACTTTTGAGCAGATGATGGAAAAATTGCAGCTATCTACAATAAAAGGACTAAGTTCAGAAGTTACAGATACATTGAAAGAGGTACGAGCCTTTATAAACAATCCTTCTAAAGCAATGGAAAACGCTGTAACCAATATGAAGGAGCTACTTGAAAAAAAATACAGCGAAGAATGGAGCTATCGCGTAGCGGATTTTGAAGTATTACAAGAGGTTGCAAAAGGTTCCGGGAGCATTACGGAATTTATAATGGAATATGTTCTTGACCCAAAGGCAGAAACCACTGCTAAGTATGGAAAAGAGACAGAAGACGATGTTGTTACACTATCTACCATACACTCTGCAAAAGGACTTGAGGCTAAAACGGTACACGTACTTAATGTTAATCCGTACAACTACCCTTCAGCCAGAACTATTAAGCAGGGTACTGATGCCGTGGAGGAAGAGCGCAGATGTCTATATGTTGCACTAACGCGAGCAAAAGATCACCTGCACCTATACCGATTTACACGTTCGCTGCATACACAATCTGCCGTTAATAAGGAAGAAGGAACAAATCTATATTTTCTAAACGGCTTACCGCAAGAGTTAGTAACACTGATTGTAAAGGGAAATGAGCAGGAGTATTATACAGGAACTACTGATACGAATCTGGAGGATTTTGACTTTCCTGATTTTGATTTTGATTGATGTATTTAATTGATTTTACTAAAGACAGAATTGCGCTATTAGAATTGCGTCGCAACAAATACATCGGAAGATTTTAAAATGCCATAGCTACTATGAACTAAGACAACCTTATAGGGTTGATGTTCACGTGTGCGAATGCGGTTGTAAAGGCAGCAATTAATAAATGGAGACTACTATATCTAATTATTTTAAATATTAAATTCATAACATTGTAAATATGTAATTATATAATTTGATTGAACCAACAAGAGTGGGATAAATTTATACTTCCACTGAAGATGAAGCACGTAGTAGGCAACTACAATTTATATTGTAGAAATATATTTTCTATAATAATTAAAGGCATCTGTACGGTTCTGTACAGATGCCCTTCATTAATAAAAATAAAAAAGATTTATACATAAATTTAGTGATATCTAAAGTAAATGCAGTTAAAAAAAATCTAAAAAAAAACATTCACTAGAACGTCCTTGCATGCCTCTGATTCTTTATTCGATATTGGATAATATTCCTTCATTTACAATATTATCATGGATTGCAATTAAAAGATGGCAATACACTTGATTTACAGTCAAATTATTTAGTACATTTATAACCAGTAAAAGCGCAAAAGCACTTTTAAATAAAGCTTGAACATTCCCGTTAATACAAACAAAAGATATTTATGAAGAAAATTATATTTACATTGGTATTAGCACTATTCGCTTGTAGTAGCTACTGCCAATCAAACTACAAGAGAATTTACAAATACGATGAGTACAATAAAGGTTGGGCGCTAGTTAAAACGACGGCAGGAACCTACGGTTTTATTGATCACGACAAGAAAGCAGTTGTACAGCCTATCTATACTAAGATTGAAAAATTTAAGAGTAATTATGCACTCGTTAAAACTATTTCTGACTCGTACGGTTATATTGACCGCAGTGGCAAGGAAGTTGTAAAGGCGGTATCTTTCAGTAAAGAGGAAGCCGCAGCACAGCTGGTAAAGCTAAAGAAAAATTTCTAAACTACTATCTATAAGTATAACCGATGTGTATGGATATGGCGATAAATTTTTTTAATAAATACGTATATAAAAGCGACATTTTACTCAAGAAAAATTATTTAAGTCTTTCTCTGTGATCCCTAGCATTTTTACAATGGATGAAAAATTTGGTTGTAATAGTTATTAGAAAAAGAATTGCGATAGTACTTAGAAACAAATGAATAGAAATTAACATTTACAAATACATAAATTCAACAACACCTAATTTAATCAAATGCAGATAGCAATTGAATTAGTTCTGATGATAAATATGATTTAAGCTATTGTATAATAGTGATCAAAATAAAAAAATACACATTAAACTTTATTAGTTTAATGAAATTTACAAAATAAAAGCAGTCAAATATGAAACAGAACAAAATTTCTGAATTTACGAAAGAGCAATTGATCAAAAAGAAAGAATTATTAAAAGGTATTGCTATAGGTTTTGGTATTATATACCTGGTGATAGTTATACTTTTAATATATATTTTATTAAACAGCTCTAAAAGCATCAGCATTGCAGCATTGATCCCAATTTTTGTTCTTCCGGTAACATTCAATCCTATTTTTATGAATTTAGGTATGATTAATAAAGAGCTGAAATCACGTAAGTAAATTATATTCAATTTTTACCTTGATGGAAACAATTGTGTTGCATCCAATTCATTCCCATTTTTAAAAACAACTAATATGATTCAAGTTTTTATTATATTTGATGATGTTTATTATAATTTTGTTTAGAAGATTAAACGTCCGTAGCTAATTACGGGCGTTTTTTAATTAAAATATATAATTTCTATAACTCAAAAAATCCTTAGACAACATTAGGTACTAATAAAGAAAAAAAGTATACGATTAAATACTTACAAATCAACTACATAAACACAATCTAATTTAATGTTATGACCGAATTATCCAGGCTACATATCACACCACTGTTGCACCGCAAATTCTCATGTGATTTTAATATGAATGGTTCAATTTGGTTGATTTTTTTGTGCTATATTTGAATTGCATAATCTTATTAACATTATTAATGGTTTTATGTTTTACATAAGGATGGAAGAGGTTGTTAAGGCAATCTCTTTTTTTGTTATATTTGTTCTGATGACAGACGTTTGCTCGTTCGTTTATATTTGTTTAGAGGTTACATTAGTAACCTCTTTTTTTGTTACACAGTTGAACTGTACATTGTAGATGTTTTTGATTAATTCCTATAATTGTTAATAATGAGGTTGTACAACTATAACCTCTTATTCTTTCTAAAATTTAATATGCATTCTGTTGATTAAAAAACTCCAGATAACTTAAAAGGTGTTTAATAAGAATACAGTTCTAACAATTATTCAATTTAATTATCAAAACGATATTTTTTATAATCTTAATATAAGTAAAAAAAAATATGTAACTTTAAATATAAAAATCTTTTTATATCTGCAATTATGGCATCAGTAGTTACTATTGATGCCTTTTTTTAGCATGTGATTTTACATTAAATCAGTAATTTATCTTGTTTCGGGAATAAATGGTAAAAGGTAAAATATAAATTCTAAATTTTTTCTACAGACATCTGCATCATACGATTGAGTCTTATACCATCACCGTTCAAAAACGCTTTAAGTATCGTAATGCAAAATTTTTTTGCTTAATCAAGGAAATACTTCTAATTTAAATAATTGATTTATATTGTACAAATAGCTACCTTTATAAACCAATGAATCAAGCTGTGATTGCAGAGAAATACTATTCCCTATCCGTTATCATGAACCGCATTAAACAAGTGTTTGACGAGCGCATGAGCGAGGTATATTTCTGGATGAAAGTAGAGCTGATGCACGTTAAAAGTGACCGGAACGGGCACTACTATTTGGATTTGGTTGAAACTGAAGACGGAATCATTCGTGCCAAAAGCACTGCTCAGATATGGAACTATACAGCTACCTATCTGAAAGAAGAGCTTGGAATTGATTTTGAACAGATCATAAAACCTGGAACCGAAATTATGTGCTACTGTAAAGCCGTTTTCCATACTGTTTACGGATTATCGTTCGTTATTACGAAAGTAGACATAAATTACAACCTTGGCGCATTGGAACTCAAAAAGAAGGCCGTATTGGAACAACTGCTGAAGGAAGGTATTTTAGAAAGAAACAAAGCACACAAACTGCCTAAAGTAATTCAGCGAATTGCACTTGTAGCGTCGCCCAACACATCGGGGTACGAAGATTTTTTGAACCAGCTTAAAAAAAATTCCTACGGATATGCGTACCATATAGAAAACTTTCCCGCAAAAGTACAGGGAGATACCGCTGCAAAAGAAATAGCCGAACAGCTTGCAAAAATATCTTATAGTGATTTTGATGCAGTAGTACTGCTGCGCGGAGGAGGATCGAAATTTGACTTAGAAGCATTTAACGATTATGAACTTGCAAAAGCAATAGCCAACTGCCCTTTACCTGTTATTACCGGTATAGGTCATGAAACCGATACCAGCATTGCAGACCTTACGGCACATACCGCCCTAAAAACACCCAGTGCCGCAGGTGCCTATATAGTGGAGCGTACTGTTGAATTTGAAAATGATATACAGCTAGCCTATCTGAACATTAAACGCATTTACGACCAAAAGCTGCAGCAGCTGAACAAAGACCTAAAGCACCATATTACGGAATTTGCAGCGTTAAGCAAAGCGCAGACCCGTACCGAACGCGGAAACCTGCATACGTTAGCCAACCGTATAATTACCCTGGTAAACGAAGAGCAGGTCTATGCAGATACATTTCTGAACAGGGCTATACAGCAGCTGAACCTGCTACCACACAAACAGATACAGCAATCTTTAAAGTTAAAGAACGAACAGGTAGAGCAACTGCAGCTCTACAGCAGCTATGCAGTAAGGGAAGCCAGAGCTCCGTTAAAACAAAAAGCAGAACAACTGTCCTACCTTGTAAAAATGAAACTTAGAGCCGAGAATAGCAAACTTGACGACTGGCAACATTACCCAAACCTATACAATCCGGAAGCGGTATTAAAAAAAGGATACGCTCTTGTAAGAAAAGAAGCGGTAATTGTAAAACAGACCACTACTCTTGAAAAAGGGGATTTTATAGAAATTGAACTTTACGACCGGATAGTTAACGCACAAATAGAAGATACACCCACATGGAAGGACTTACATACGAAAAAGCAGAACAAGAATTAGAACAGATTCTTGATGATTTAAGAAGCGACCGCATTGGTATAGATGCATTAGCCGAAAAAGTAGAACGCGCATCGAAACTGATCGTATACTGCAAGGAAAAGCTCGCATCAACTGAAAAGAAAGTGGAAGACATTATTAAGCAGCTTGGACTTTAATTTATTTTAAAGAGCCTTTTAAAATGTAAAAGAACCTTAACCAAACAACTTATGAATCCATTGATTGCTTTCATCCTGTCCGCTATCATTTTATCATTATCTTATATACATATTTATTGGGCATTTGGAGGCATTTGGGGTTTTAATGTGCTTATACTTACTAACCACACAGATGAAAAAGCTGTAATGTCAGGTATGATCTCTCCCTTAACTATGGTGCAGGAAGCTTTTTCTTTTTGCAATTATAATTTTAAACATCACTGGAAAAAATGATAACTTCTTTCGATGGCTCGTTTGAGTACAGAACTATGACCAATATTTTATCGCTCCTGTTTTTATTTTACGTGCGGTTAGTGACTTTAAATACGTCGGTTTTTTAAGAAGATAAAGCATACGCTGTTTAGACTAAATGATACCAGACATTTTCCCCTTTATATTTGATAATTGGAGTACGGGCCTTGATACTTAAATTAAACAAATAGATTAATTAATTATTCTTACCGCACAACAATAAAACTATAAACGTCCTATATTAAAGAATAACACATGACCAACATAAGAAAATTAAAGTACCCGATTGGAAGATTTAGAAAGAAAACTGATGCCACTCCAGAAATGGTGAGGGACTGGGTAAAGGAAATTAGTACTTTTCCCGACAAGCTTATCAATGAAGTAATAGACCTGACTGAAGAACAGCTGGATGCCCGATACAGACCGGAAGGATGGACTATTAGACAAGTGATACACCATTGTGCGGACAGCCACATGAACAGTTTTATCCGTTTAAAACTTGCGCTCACAGAAGATCGACCAGTAGTAAAACCATACTACGAGAATCTATGGGCTGAATTAGAAGACAGTACAGAAATGCCTATTGATTCATCTTTAAAAATATTAGAAGGAGTACATGCCAGATGGGCAAAGCTGCTTAACAATCTGACAGAAGCGCAACTTAGTAAAGTTTTTATACATCCCGAGCATGGTACATGTATAACCATTAAGCATGATTTGGTAACTTATGCATGGCACGGGAACCATCATTTAGCACATATAAAGGAAGGAAAGAAACGCAACAATTGGTTATAGGTCTCTACTAAGTTTCATTAGCGTTTTTAAAAGCAGGAAAAGCTGTACTTATAGCACTTTTGCAAGTATGGTGATACTGATTAAACAGTATACACATCGCTGAAAATTAAATAGTTTACTGGCGTGCCGCAATTTTGTAAAATCATTAAAAAATACCAGCTTATAAACTAGTATATTTATAGCAACACATTTTAATATACAAAAAAATAATTAATCAATTTAAAGCTAATCAATTAAAATATAGTAGATACCTATCCAAAGTAAGATAAAGAATATACCCGGATAAAATACAGATTTAAATGTTTTATAATCTTTCCTAATTACTACCAGATACATAGAATATAACAAAAATACAAATATAAGACCAACTGGAATGAACACATATAACATAGTATATAATTTTTATTAGAAATATTCTTAAGGCTGCTATAATATACGTACAGAACAACTACTTTTTAACAAGTTAATAATCAGCTATTTATTGCAATAACTAACTTATTGGTTAAGATCTATAAACCTGTCTAGAAATTCCATAAACAGTCTATCCAACTCTTTTACCCTATTGTGCATATATTTCATAGAATGAAAATAGACTACTGAATCTGCTGTGTGAACATATTTACCTTCTACCAGCGATAAGTTGTCAGACGGATATTCTTTATGGACGTATTCCGTACAAAACAGCTCCAGCTCATTTTTCTTTTCTATAATTTTTCTTAAATCAGTGTCGGTAAAATTTTCCTTAAACTGATGTAGAAATTTACTAAATTCTTCAACTTTTCCGCATACTATCCTTTCCAATTCTGCATATATATGATCCATATTTATAACTTTATAATTAGACATCACCTGCATTCATAAATATAAGATAAATTCGTATAAATTTAAATACTTTTTTATTAAAACAACAAAATTACAAGGTATTAAACAAAAACTATTCACTTATAGCTTAAATGTATCTACAAAAAAGAATTGAAGTATATTAACAAGCCACCCATAGGGGTGGCTTGTATTCAACTAAAATATGATGTTACATAATTGAGAAATTAAATATAATCTTCATCCCAATCTCTGATTTCACGCTCAATTTCTTCGCGAGTTCTACCGGATTTTTCCTGCATTTTTCCTAACATCTCTTCGTATTTACCTTCAGCAAACGCTTTATCGTCGTCGAACCATTCACCGTATTTTTGTCTTACAGCTCCTTTAACGCGGTTCCATTTTCCCTCCATTTCTAATCTGTCCATAGCAATATAGTTTTAAAATTAGTTTACTAAAGTTACCAAATTAATTGCAAAAACACCGTAAAGTTTAAGAAAAAAATAGGAAAAATATATTGATGCAAAACGGTGTGCTTATTAATATGGTTTAACTGTCTCTATAATTGATAAGTGCCAACCGATCAACTGCAAATTTTTTAGTATTGTATTTTGTTGCTATAGTAATTTTTAAATAAAATTATTTATTAACTATGCATTCTATACAGCCTATAAATCGACTTTCGTTTCATAAGCAGCTTTATAAACGGGATCATCCTTAGGATCAATCTTTTCGCTTACGGTACGATGTTCTTTATTCACTTTCACTTCAGATAATTTTTGTTCTAAAATACTAATAATCTCTTCTGTTTTATCTGCGGCTTTATCAATCATTGACGTTAGTTTACTGTCGAAGCTACCTGCTTTAGACGAAGCTAATTCAGTAACGAATTCCTTAAAATTACCTTTAGAATCTGTGAAAGTTTTAATTCCAGATTTAAGCTGATCAGAAATTCTGTTCTGAATGTTTTTTCCTCTTTCGGTTGTAATCAAAGCGCCTACTGCCGCACCGACGGTTGCACCCGCTACAACAGCTCCATATTTTAATAAATTTTTCATAGTATTAATTGTTACTGTTTATACATTACTACTTTGAACAACAATCGTACCTTTAAATTTATGGTTAATAATACTTACTATTTATCTAGAGATAATAAACATCAACACACTAAAATACAGTTTATTACAAATTTTATTAAACAAAAAACTCAAGTGTATAATCTTAAAAATCGATATCGCTTGAGTGGTAGAAAATCCACATAAAATGTAATAAATGTACATATAAGCACACTACATTTAAAATCATGTAGATATGAATTTTAAACGTTTTATAATTAGTTAACAAGTAAAATTTGATTTATCTTTAAAAAGAAAACTCATAAATTTGGAAACAATTATAGGAACGATTGCAGGAATATTAACCTCTGCATCAATGGTGCCCCAGCTTATCAAAGTATTGAAGGAGAAAGACGTTGAGAATATTTCTAGCAGTATGATTGCTGTTCTTTTAACCGGTGTGTCTCTTTGGGTGGTATTTGGTATAATGAAGGATGAGCTACCCATTATTCTATCCAATGGTTTTTCAGTTATTGTTAACGTAACACTTTTATTGTATTACTTTAAATACAAGAAAAGTTGAACAGTTTTATTTACTGCTACCATTATATTTTAGTCTAAATATATATTTACTGACGTTTATTCAAAGGATCTTATTAGTAACCATTTACAATTTATAATCGAAATTGTATTTAAATAAAAGCTTGCACTACAAATGTTTGCTAACTTAAATGCTTAAGTCTTATGATAACAAATATTTTTATATATTTGAATTATCATAAAAATTATAATTGTATTTAAAAAGGGATTTGTTGCCAATCATCTCCCTTTTTTTTTATATTTCTACAAAATCTTTGATATTCTTAAAATGTAAAACGGGGAACTAAAAACTACAGCCTTTTATTACATTGTTTTCTTTAAATCCAAAAGAGCTTTTACAATCAATTCTAATTAACTAAGGTGGTTAAGATCTAAGTGCTCATTATATTGTACCTGCGTAAGCCTAGTATATTTTAAACCCTGATAAATTTTGAGGCTTTCGATTTCTTTCTCACTGAAGCCCTCCATCGAATCATATAAAAAATTATAGATTCTGTATCCTTCGTCCAATCCTTTGCGTTCATACGCCTGAATAATGAAGTAACCGTCATTTACCATATCACCTAGTTTTATTTTTTCTAAGGGATCAAAAATTAAATCTTCGTCTATCTTGTAAATACTTATCATTTTTAATTTGTTCTAGTTATCTAAATATACAAATTTTTATTGGACAAAAATGTCATATTTATGCTGATGAGCGTGTGGATCGTTGCAGCTCGCAAATCAAAATGATCAAAAATGCGAAGAGGTGATAAATATTTATAATTAAATATTGTAACTTCATAATTAATAAATAACTTAAATATCTATAATTATGCTAAGAAAAAGAGGAATTTCAAATAATCTGCTTGCAATTATTTTAATAATCTTGGGAGGAATTTGTTTAGTGCTTTATTATAGTGGTTTATAACATTAGCATTACAGGACTTAAAATCTAGTATTTATATTTAAATATTATATCTAAATTTTTCTACACCCGAAAATTACATAGCAACTGATGTTGGCTCTAAAACAGAAGCAAACTGTTGTGTAGTACCAATGCCAAAATTTATTGTAAACTTATTTCGTGCCATAAGTGCTATATTTAGCATGATAGGTTTGACTGAAGCAGCGGACAGCATTTTGGTGGAAAGAGCTTTAGACGCAGTACGTGATGCCGATATGATCAGCTGTCAAAAAATTCAATACAATGAACTTTCATCATACGTAACGGTGGTTGCTTTTGTACAAATATTTCGCGAGACTCAAGTTGCCGAACTAATAACGAAAATACTTGCAGGAGAAAATGAGCTGACAAAACCACTAGTTAGAGGGCAAAAAAAAATTGCAGCCGGTAACGTAAGATTTATGACAAAATCTTGCAGTCCTCCCAATATAGGATTTTTTATAGGTTTAATTAGAATTTATCTTCTTTCGATAAAGATATAAATGTATGTGACGGAGCGCTTTTCAATAGTGATCTTTATAATCCTTGCTTTTAATATATACAACCTTAAATTCCTCGCCTAAAATTTTACAACAAAAATTTAAAAAGCGCTTTTTCGAAAGTTCTTTATGTGTATCTTTAAGTAAAAAAAGCATATGGAATGGTTAACAGATCCAAATATATGGATATCGTTTTTAACACTTACGGTTTTGGAAATCGTTTTAGGAATCGACAATATTGTATTTATATCTATACAGAGCGCCAAACTGCCTCTAGAACAGCAAAAAAGAGCTAGGCAGCTAGGTTTGCTTTTAGCATTAGTTATGCGGGTAGGACTTCTTTTTTCAATAAAATGGATAATGGGTTTAACGGAACCTTTTCTATATATCGGGGACTGGTTCGGTATTGAAGACCCTACATGGCACAGATACCTAACTTTATCTGGAAGGGATCTTATTCTGTTTATTGGCGGATTGTTCTTAATCTATAAAGCTACCACCGAAATTCATCATAAGGTTGAAGGACATACAGTATTAAGTACTACGAAAAAAAAGGTATACACTTTTACAAGTATAATTATACAAATAATTATTCTCGACATTGTTTTCTCACTGGATTCTGTAATTACGGCTGTTGGAATGGTAGATCAAATTGGAGTTATGATTGCAGCGGTTATAGTTGCCGTTATGATTATGCTACTTTCTGCAGAATCCATCAGCAGGTTTGTCAACGATTACCCTTCAGTAAAAATGCTTGCGTTAGCCTTCCTACTATTGATTGGAGTTTCTTTAACAGCAGAGGCATTTGACCAGCATATTCCGAAAGGGTACATATATTTTGCAATGGCTTTCTCAGTTTTAGTGGAGTTTTTAAACATACGTTCAGAAAAGAAGATTGGGAAGAATAATACTAAAGAGCTATAAAATATCTCTTTCTTAATTTTTAAAACCTATGGAGGATACAAATTCTATATGAGCATGCTAAATCTCTAATATATACATGTAATATTTTCAAATAATAAAGTAAATTTAATGGTGGTACTATGTTAAACAGGTTAATTTATTATCCTAACAGCTGATTAATAGAACATTCATTAAAGAAAGGTAAGAGACAATTAGGGGTATTTCAGCATTAAAAATCAGCCACTTATTCTACGAGATAATAAATATCAATCTTAATAAATAAATTATGTCACAAGATCTTAATAATGAACCTGTATTTGACGGAGTAGGTTATGAACCATCTTTCTATTCCAGAGCCCAGTTTGTAGCACCCAAAACCGACTACAAGAGTAAAGATTATAAAAAAATAAATACCGATAAGAACAAAAAGATCATGGTTATCTGTACAGAGGAAAAATACATGACCATGGAAAACGGAAAGAAATTTTCTACCGGTAATCATCCAGTAGAAACATTTGTTCCGATCTTACACTTAAATGAAGCAGGTTATGATGTTGATTTTTTTACACCCACCGGAGAGTCTGTAAAAATGGAATTATGGGCTTTACCTTTGCAGGACAAATTAATGAGTGACACCATTGCGAAATATACAGACCAGTTGGAGAAACCAAAAAGTTTACGGGATTTTGTACGATTAAATATGCAGTCTGATAAAGAATATGTTGCCGTATTTTTACCAGGTGGTCACGGGGCTATGCTGGGTTTGCCTGAAAATGAAGATTTAAGAAAAGTTATTAAATGGGTTTTTACAGAGGATAAATTTATGATGGCCATTTGCCACGGTCCCGCAGCTTTGCTAGCTGCTGCAAATAATGAAGAGGCTGCCGATTTTCCATTGAAGGGTTATAGTATTAATGCTTTTCCTGATTCTATAGATGCAACTTTACCAGAAATTGGCTATCAGCCCGGAACTATGCCTTGGTTTTACGGCATTAAACTAAAAAATCTAGGTGTAAAAATTTTGAACGATAATATTTCAGGAGCATGCCATACCGATCGAAAACTGATAACTGGAGACAGTCCGCTGGCAGCTAACAAATTTGGGAAGTTGTGCGCTGAAGTGTTATTGAAAGATGCTGACAAATAATATTAATTACCAAATATCTTTGTTAGAAATATATTTTATTAATAATAGAGGTTGCACTTTTTAAACTGCAACCTTTTATATATTTAGTTTTCAGTAAAAAGGATTTTTATTTAAACAACACTATTAATTGCTCTCAACCTGTACTTATACAATTTACGCTATTGCGCTAACCGAATACCTGTAAACTGCCATTTATGGTGCGTTTGGAAGAAATTGCGGTAGGTATTCCTGCTGTGCCCAGTTGGTGTGACTTCTGATGCTCCCCTCAACACCATTTGGTTAACCATAAATTTTCCATTATACTCGCCTACTGCACCGGCTTCTTTCTTATATCCCGGATATGGCAGATAGGCAGAATTTGTCCATTCCCAGCGTCTTCCCCAATTAACATGTTTAGATGCCGTTTCCCATTCTGCTTCTGTAGGCAGGCGCATTCCCTTCCAAGCAGCATATGCAGATGCCTCGAAAAAATTAATATGGCAAACGTCATCGTTCCAATCTATTTCGGTAAGTCCGCTGAAGGTATAGTTCATCCATTTACCTTCTATAAAGTGCCAATACATTGGCGATTTTACCTGCTGTCCCTTAGCCCATTCCCATCCTTCGGAGTGCCAATATCTGAAATCAGTATAACCACCATCATTCATAAATTGGAGGTATTCACGATTAGTAACCAAGCGGTCTGCAATTTGAAAGTCATTTAAGTATACCTTGTGTACACCTAATTCGTTATCAAAGCAAAAATCATGACTATCAAATCCTATCGGGTAAACGCCTTCATGGAAAGAAATCATTTTTAGACTTTGAGATTCAGGGCTTACTACATTTACCTTTGTTTTATAAACAGGAAAGAGCGGATTGTGACCCAGTATGTATTTAATATCTGTAAGGAGCAATTCCTGATGTTGTTGTTCATGATTAAGACCTAAAAGTATTAAAGGTAGTATTTCATCACTAAATGAGTTTCCAGAAAGATATTCATTCATATACCTATCGACATATTCGCGGTACTGATAAACCTCTGAAACGGAAGGTCGACTAAGATTTCCGCGATCGGTACGAATTACTCTTGCCCCAACTGTTTCATAATAACTGTTGAAAACAAAATTAAACTGCTGGTTAAAAACTTTATATCCGAGAAGATTTGGGATCAAAATAAATGTTTCAAAAAACCACGTGGTATGCCCCAAATGCCACTTCGGAGGACTTACATCTGCAACAGGCTGTACCACATAATCTTCCGTTTGCAACGATTTACAAATGTCAACCGAGTGGTTGCGAACCTTAATGTACTGTTTTGCTAAATTTTTAGCTGATATAAATTTGCTGCTATTGATGGTATTTGTTTTCATTTTAAAATTTTTTTATACAGCCTGCCATATTGAATCAACAAACCAGTTATTAGCATCGGCTATCTGGCTTAAGATGCTGAAGCCAGTTTGAGATGAAAGTTTATCGATATCTTCTTGTTTATACTTCTGAGAGATTTCCATGTATATAGCTTCATTCTGCTTAAAATGGAACTTCTCTTCGCCAATGTCTACTGTTTGTTTAATTAGGCTGATGAGGTAACTTTTACATGCTCCCGATAGCGGATCGTATGATTGATAATGTTGAAAATTTGCTATGTTAAAATCAGCCTTCAATTCACGATTGATACGTGCCAACAGGTTAAGATTGAACGAAGCTGTTAGGCCTCGGGCGTCGTTGTAGGCATTTAAAATGGTATGTGGATTTTTCTTTAGGTCGAAGCCTGTAATCAGTATGTCGCCTTTGTTAAGTTTCTGGCGAAGAAGCGTACAAAATGTGTATGCATCATCCATCTCCATATTACCTATGTTACCACCAAGGAACAGAACCACCTTTCTTTTATCAGACAAATTCATTGCCTTGTCTAACATTTTGAAATAATCGCCGTGCAGCACTTTTATGTTCAATGATGGTATTTTTTGCTTTAGATTATTATTTAGAACAGTTAAGATATTGCCCGAAATGTCTATAGGCATGTAGGTAAAGTCAATTTTTTCCTCTGCCATGAATTTTAAGAGATGTGCAGACTTAGATGCATCACCTGCCCCCAGTTCAATCAGATCAAACGGAGTATTGGCAGCCGAAATACTTTCTGCCAATTGCTCTGTTTTATTCTTAAAGATATCCATTTCACAATCGGTAAGATAATATTCAGGCATTTCCATAATACTTTGGAAAAGTCTGTCTCCTTTTTCATCATAAAAATATTTTGAATCGAGTTGCTTTGGATCTCTTTTCAGACCACTTATCACATCTCTTTTAAAAGTTATATGCTCTTCACTCATTTCAGCCTCATTTGGTAAATTTTTATTCATATCATTTTTAAGAATTACGAACAAGTATCCTGCCAACTGCATTTTTATCATTTTTAAAATCACCTATTTACTAAATCCTAAATTATTTAATAATTATTTAATCACACACTTCAATAAAGAGAAGAGATTTTTGAGAGGTAAAAATTGAAGTTCGTACTATTAACTACTTATTTCTTAACTTTCCGCTATTAATATTATTGTATAAAAATTACTCGGTACGGGGAAGTAATCACGAATAGTATAAAGTATTAGTTACGATGTAATTATCTAAATCTACTTTTAATATATTTTAATTCCTAACAGCGAACAAATAGAAATATTTTAAATAATTGAGAAGTAAATACTTACGAGTATACAGATAAAGTCATAAATTGTTGAAATGCGAAATTGGTATAGTAAATGTATGGTATAACAATAGATTAACAGACAAAAATTAGCTATGAAACAAAGACTGAGCACAGAATATGCAGCTATTCTTCTTACTATTTTCGGGGGAATTTCACTAATAATGTACGCTACCATTTAAAAAAGGTACTAATGAATAAAAATTAATATATTAATCAATCAAATTAAAAAGTTAATAAAATGCAAGAAGGAAAAGTAAAATTCTTTAATGAATCAAAAGGATTTGGTTTCATTACCAACATGAACGGAAATGATGATGTATTTGTACATATATCAGGTTTAGTTGACCAGGTTGTTGAAAATGACGATGTAACATTTGATACTCAACATGGAAAAAAAGGTATTGTAGCCGTAAACGTTAAGAGAAGATAATATATTCTTTAAATAACAAATAGATATTTTAAGACTTCTTGCATATGGAATGTGTTAGTATGCTGATATTTTACAGAACAATATAACAGTCAGAAAAATATAATTTGTAAAAACATCCCAGATCATTTCTAGGGATGTTTTTTATTTTAGTTTACTATTGGTAACCAATATTTAAGGTATACGATACTTCTTGCGCAAATAAAAAAAATGCAGTACTTAAATGATGATAAATTTGATCTGAGAGCAAGTATAGTTGTATATTTACACCGATGGAGAATATTAAGGGAGCATTGAAAGCACTGCGTAAAAAGAAAAAATTTACACAACATAATGTCGCAATAAAGCTAGGTTTATCTGATAGAGCCTATGGAAAAATAGAGGCAGGTGAAACAAGCCTTAATATTTCACGTTTAAGAGATATAGCTGCTGTATTCGATTTTACGCTTGCTCAACTGCTAGCGAACCTGCTTGAAGAAGATATAACTCCACAAAAGTCTGATACAATTACCCTTATTAGACATTATGAGGAAACCATAATATTACTGAAGCAACAGAATGAAACACTTAAGAAAATATTACTGGATCGAACGCCAAGTAGTTAATTAGTATTACAGCATGGATAGCTGTCCTCGCGTGTTTATTTACTATATGATTGCAATTTTGCATTAATATATTAATACATAGCATATCAACTTTTTTTCGTGACAAGCGATTCAGCTATCTCTTTAGATATTGAATTAGCAAAACCGTCTGCATCTTTTGCTTTTACTGAAAATTCGAAGACCGGTCTTAGGTCTGAAGATTCATAATTAGTAATTTGTGTTGCATTAAATTTTTCCGCGATTGTTAAAAGGGATGCAACATTTTTGACATTAGCCAATTTGACAACTACCTTACTAAGTTTCTGATTCATAATGTACTTTTTTAGTTATAACCTTAAGTTTTCGCATAGAATCCAAAAACATCATGCCTTACGTTGACAGTGTTTACGATCTGTTATCCCCTGCTGATCATTAATCAGCGAGAAAGATCGCTAAACAAAACCCTAAGCAAGAATAATAGATTATATAATTTGACTATAAATATTGTTCAATTGTTTAAACCTATACTCTCTTAGATTCCTTTAAATATGTACATATTCTCATTCTCACTCTATCTACCGCAACAATTACGATATGACATATGTGACTGGCTCATCACTCTTTGTTCTTTTCTTCCAGAACTAACGCTTAAATATTTAAACCTGTCCAATAGTTGAGCTGTATTTGAGATATATAATCATTTTCAATTTATTTTTCTTCCGCTAAATTTATACCATTTATTATGCCATAGTATCATCAATGCTTTAGCCTAGAAGTACTTTTATGATGTAAATTACCAGCACAATATTTGATGTATAAATAACTATTGTTTTACATATTTTAAAATAAATAATTTATGAGTACAGAAATTTTAGGAGACCGCCATCTGGTAGGATTAGGAGGTGTAGCAATTGGAACGGCATTTCAAGATATAACAGATGAAACTGCGAACAGGATATTAGAATCAGCTTGGGATTTAGGAGTTAGATACTACGATACTTCTCCTTGGTATGGCCTTACCAAAAGTGAAAAAAGATTTGGTGATTTTTTGGTTAATAAAGACCGAACAGATTTCGTTTTTTCTACAAAGGTCGGAAGACTTTTTAAACAGGTATCGCAGCAAAACGTACCCCCTAGTATGTGGAAGAATCCTTTTAACTATGATTTTATACACGACTACTCCGGTGACGGTGTAAAAAGATCAATAGAAGAGAGCCTACAGAGGACAGGGTTAGATTCAATAGACATTGTTTATGTTCATGATCTGTCTGAAGATCAAGTTGGCGACCGTTATCCTTATTTTTTAAAGCAAGCTAAAGATGGTGCATTTAAAGTACTATCGGACCTAAGGGATCAGAAAATTATTAAGGCCTGGGGTATGGGAGTCAACAAAATAGAGCCTATACTTGACTGTATTTCATGTGCGGACCCAGATATTTGTTTGTCGGCCACTCAGTACTCTATATTAGATCACGAAGATGCAGTAGATCGACTTTTGCCAGCAGTAAAGAAAGCAGGTGTAAAGCTTGTTTCGGGTGCCGGATACAATTCAGGATATATCGCTGGACGGGAGAGATATAATTACAAGGAACATATTCCGAAAGGTATGAATGAAAATAGACATAAAATTTCAGAGATTGCAAAGAAAAATGGAATAAATATTATAGATGCAGCACTGCAATTTGTACTTGCCAGCGATGAATTCTCATCGATCATACCTGGTGCCAGCAATTCGGAACAGGTAGTACATAATATGAATGCTTTTAAAACTACCATACCAAAAGAATTTTGGGCTGAACTTAAAGAAGAAGGGTTGATTTATGAAAAAGCACAAGTACCAGAATAATTGTACCATAAATTACCTATAAATTAGAGCAAATCTTAAATAAGAAACTAGAAGTAACTATTTATGATAAAAATAGACATCAACTAAAAAGCTGATGCCTATGTGGACTGTAAACAGTCACCTAATTTGCAGCAAATATAAAAAAAAATTTAAACTGATTCTAAAATGCCACTATAACTTTATTAGTGGCATTTAGTAATCAAGAATTTTGTAAGAGATAATTCTGCTGCAGCTATTTAATCAAGTGCTGTAGTTCCGGATCATTACTTATCCTATCTAGTTCATCTTCTATAATCTTGATTACATCCATTTTTATTTGCTTATAATTTGAATCTATTATACTTTTCATATAATCTATTCCGAAATCATCTGTAAAAGATAAAATGTCAGGTATTTTTTGATAGTTTTTTGTTTCAATAGCTACCTTCTCATTATCTACCACAATCTCAGAATGAAAAATCTTTTGTTCAATACGCTCATCAAAATTATCCGAAACTGAACCAACAAACATTCCTTGAGTTAGTGTAGAGATTTTGGAAGCAGGAATAAGACTATCTAATTGGGTGGAGATTGAGGTTGAAGTATCATTCCTATTGATAGATATGCTCTGTCGTTTCTGTAAAATCTTGCCGAACCGATCTGATAAACTCTTGGCTGTCTCCCCAACTACCTGTCCACTGAATATATTACCAACTGTGTTTTGTATTACCTTGCTTTCTTTATCTCCATAATCTCTTGTCAATTGGGAGAAATCTTGAAATCCCAAGCAAACAGCCACCTTATTACTACGGGCAGTAGCAATCAAGTTATCTAAACCACGAAAGTAAATCGTTGGTAGCTCGTCTATAATAACAGAACTCTTTAACTGACCTTTTTTATTAATCAGTTTTACAATTCTGGAATTGTACAAACCCAATGCTGCAGAATAAATATTTTGCCGGTCTGGATTATTACCTACACACAAAATTTTAGGTTCTTTCGGATTATTAATATCTAAAGAAAAATCATCACCTGTCATCACCCAGTATAACTGCGGGCTGATCATTCTCGACAATGGAATTTTAGCCGATGCAATCTGCCCCTGCAATTGATCTTGAGCACCTCCCTGCCAAGCATCCATAAAAGGAGAAAGATAATTTTCTAGATCAGAATAAGAAGTAAGAATCGTAAATACTTCAGAATACTTTTTATTAAGTAATTCAATAGCATGTGGGAACGTACAATACCTGCCATTATCATATATTTTTAAATACCATATGATTGCCGCTAACAAAATAATTGGACTTTCAACAAAAAAGTCACCCTGTTTCTGAATCCAAGACCTATTCAAATTTAACATGATGGTATAAGCAGCCTCATATGCATCTGAAATATCGGTCATAAAATCTGGATTAAGTGGATTGCAACGATGGCTTTTTCTGGGATCATCAAAATTTATAACATAGAATTTTGGTGGAACAACATACTTATCTTGATGCTTCAATAAATGATTATAGGCAATTGTAGAAAGGTCATCGAACTTAAAATCGTAGATATACATACTAAATCCTTTCTCTATCTGCTGTTTGATAAAATTATTCACAACAGCATAGGATTTTCCGGAACCGGGAGTTCCTAAAACAATTGTTGCCCGAAAAGGATTCACGATGTTGATCCAACCACTATTCCATTTTCCTTTATAGTAAAATTTAGTCGGAAGGTTAACAGAATATTCATTTTCCATCAGTTTGGTTTCCTGTTGGAAACTTTCGTTTTCGTTGTTGAAAACATCGTCCATTAGGTTGTTCTTTAAAAGTCGACTCATCCATACGCCAGCCATCAGCAAGGCGATATAACCTAACGAAATTGTAAGGATATACAGAAAAGTTCCTATTTTCGGATATACCTTTAGTAGGGTTGTGTTAAGAAAGAACAATACAAAACCACTTCCCAAAGCTACATAAATCTTGACCCAGGTTACCTTTTCATTCTTTACGCCTTTAGTACCCAAACAACTCAAAGCCAACAACACCAAAGCAAATAGTTTGGTATAAATGATATTTGAAAACAAGCCCGCTGTCCTGTCGAAATTTCCTAATATTTTGTTGATTACTTCCAACGTCCAGCCACGTTCCAAAAAGAATCCGTAGCAAAACCAATAAAGGTGCATTAGTACCAAAAGGATACTCACTGCCCGCATAAAAGCCATTATTTTAGCCAATCCTCTTAAATCATCTTCTCCCTGCATTATTTTTCAGTTTTAATGTTTGGGCTTGAATTTACCTGTTTTAAACGTTTACTTATACCTGGTTGTATATAAAGTCCTTTTATGGCATTATATAGCTAAAACCTTAACCTGTGATAAAAAATCGTTTTATTAAAAAAGTAACGTAGGTAGCGTTTAAAAGATGTACTACATCAAAATATTTATATATATGTAGGGATACGGTAGATTATCGACAAAAAAAAACAAATCACTTTTTACCAAATGATAATTAAGTACTCAAAACCATTTACTAATTTTACTATTATGGAAAAATTAATAGAATATATCCTGCAGTTTGGTCATTTAAACCAACAACAAATTGACTTTATCAAAAGTAAAACAACATACTTGGAATTAGTAAAGGATGACTATTTTTCCGAAGCGGGGAAAATTCCTAATTATATTGGTTTCGTTTTAGAAGGTGTACTTCGTTTTTGCTATTATGATAATAAAGGCGAAGAGATAACTTATTATTTTATTAATGAAGATAGTTTTATATCAGACCAGCATAAATTTGACGCACAAACACAAGCAACCGACTATATACAGGCTGTTACCGACTGTAAGATGTTGGTGTTTTCTAAAAAAGATTGGGATGATATTTTAAACACTATCGTTGAGTGGGACAGGATATCTGCAAAAATAGTTCAGAAATGTTTTATGGACGCCATGGATAGAAGAAGTCCTCTAGTTTCAGAAGATGCTACTACCCGTTATTTATCATTTCTTGAAAAATATCCAATGCTTATCAATCGTATTCCACTTTCTTACATCGCTTCTTATTTAGGGATTACCCAACAATCGTTAAGCAGAATTAGAAAAAACATCCGCTAGTTTGCTTTTTACCATATGGTAAAAATTTAATTATTTTAAGTTAAGACCTTTGTTTCAATAATTTAAAATACTAAATGATGCGTAAAAAAATAGCCTTAATTACAGGAACAAACAGCGGATTTGGATGGCTTACTGCAAAAAGTGTAGCAGCTCTTGGACATACTGTATATGCTACAATGAGAGACAGCCAAGGAAAAAACGTAGCTAAAGCACAAGCTCTTTCTGCAATAGAAAATATTACTGTGCTAGATGTTGCCCTAACAAATGAAGATAGTGTACAAAAAGCAATAAATACCATTGTTTCCAAAGAAGGAACGATTGATATTTTGGTTAATAATGCAGGATTTAGCAGAAACGGGGTTGCAGAAAGTTTTACCACTGGCGATCTACAAGAAATGTTAGACATCAATGTAATCGCACCTTGGAGATTAATGAAATTAGTATTACCGTATATGCGTATGCAATCTGATGGTTTAATCATCAACATTACTAGCGGATTCGGTAGAGTTTCATTCCCTTTTGCTTCAATGTATAGTGCTTCAAAATTTGGATTAGAAGGCATTAGCGAAGGTTTACATTACGAAGTACGACCTTTAGGTGTTGACGTTGCTATTCTACAACCTGGCGCTTTCCCGACAGAGATGTCTCAGAAACTAAGTTTTGGTTCAGACACTTCAGTGGTAGATGCCTATCAACCTATTGCAGATTTTCCTAACCAGATGGGCGCAGCTGTTGGGAAAGCATTCGAAACTTTAAATCCCAACCCACAAGATGTTGCTGATGCCGTTGTGAATTTAATTAAATTGCCAAAAGGACAACGCCCACTAAGAACTAATGTTGATCCTTTTACAGGACAATATATCACCGCTGTAAATGAAGCAGTCCAAAATGAATATAATAAAACCTTAACAGCCTTCGGAATGGGAGAATTGTTGAAATAAAAATTAAACTATAATAATTACATTTCAGTTTTAAAATTTTAAGCCCTCATTAATTGAGGGCTTTTACTTTATCAGCTCCATATTGATACGTTGCTAAGATCTCTTTCTTTTTTTCTTTCTCATCTTATTTGCAAAATCGACTTCTTCATAATTTTCACCCTGAGCTTCCGGCAATAATCCTCCCAATGCTTCAATCAATCCATCTTCGCATTTTTCACTAGTAATTAGGAAGTCGAACAAATGATGTGGCTCTTCAGCAGTTAGATCAGCATCATTTGTTTTTAATATTTTCGACTGTAGTTCAAATGGATCTGTAAACTGTGGTATAAGATTATTGTTCCAACAATCATTAAAAACATTTGCTGATAACTCCTTACCAAATCTTGAACCATTCCAAACCGTTTTAGAGTTATGGTCTATAAACGTAATACCGTATATTCTATCTGAATCATTACTTCGAACCACAACGTTTAACCCTTGTTCAACTAGCTGCCTTTTAAAACTCACCTCATCATCTGTATGTTTGAGTGCTGAAGAAATCACCGCTTTCAAAGTCTGCTTAGAAGTATGACCTTTCATAGAAAATTTGCATTTCTCAAAATGCTGCTCCAAAACAGCTAATCCAGCAGCTTTACCAAATAAAGAAGATTTAAACGGTTGACCGGCCTTTTCCCCTTTCTCATTTAAAGCTACGTAAAGTAGACCTTTAATGGATGTTCGATCTATTACGCTATCAACCTTTTCAGTAGTAATATTGAATAAGGACAATAGCGCATTGTATTCTCCCAACGTTTGAAATTTATAGTAGTTCGGTAAATGTCGAACTACAGAAGCAATCTGACTTTTTACATCACCAGATTTATAATTTACCGGTTTAAACACTTTATTATTTTTTTGCTGTTCTTTTTTCGTTGACTCTAACAAACCATGTCTGCTTTCCAATTCGCGGCAAGTTTTCATTGACCTCATCTTTTCGAACTTATCTGAGATTTTCCTACCCTGTTCATCTACACATATCGATACAATGTGAATATGCGTTCGATCAATATCGGTATGTTTAAAAACAACAAAAGGCTGCTCACCATAGCCCATTGCTTTCATATACTCTTTCGCCAGTTGTCGAAATTTTTCGTCCGTTACATTATCTTTCGGATCAGGATTAAGGGAAATATGAAGTGTATGCTTTTCCGTATTGCGGTTAGCAATTAGATAAGGCTCAAAAGATCGGACTAATTGGTTAACAGAATATTGCCCATTTATTGTTTCAACCATCTTATTAACCATCAGTATTTTACCTTCTTCATGCTCCACTTTAAGATTATTATACGCCAATGCACCATATAAATTTGTGCTCTTCCCTATTTTCGCAATCATTCTTTAGGCTCTTTTTTCAAATATTCTTTATCAAATTCCTCACTAATCTCAATAACCTTTTTACATAAATCAGCAAGTTCAATTGTCTGTTTTTCCAGTTTGTACAGAAATGCAGCTGCCTTCTTTTCTGAAAAGTGTCGGTACAAAAGCTTTACAATCTGGTTATAGTTCACACCCACCGAACGGAACTGACTGTGAAAAGAAGTCAGCCGCATATAAAAATCGACAGTTCCCTTATCGATTTGAATGGTCTTAACCGTCTTTTCAAAAATGCACGAAGTTATAAAATGAGCTTTTACATGCATTCCAGATTGATCAAACAACCCACGAAAACGTGCATGCTCTTCCTCATTAAACGAAACCGTATATCGAAATTTAACAGGATCCTTCTTCAAAGGCCTTCCCGATTTTCTCAATTGCTTTCTACTACCCTGTTCCATAAACAATCCATATTAAACCCAATGTAAAAACAGACTTCGGAGGTTTTTCTGCCCCCTGCAAAGGGCAAGTTGTTTTGAACATTCGAAATCTTTTCGGGATGCTCAAAACACAACTTGCCGTGTTCTTTTGAACACAAAAATCCGCCCTTCGGGACGGATTGGATGTAACGAGGAAAAATGGCTTGACGGCGGCTTCCTTGATCGGTAATCTGTGATTAAACTTTTGCATAATTCTGATTTTAAGTTCAATTACAAAGTAAAGCAAGCAACTTTAAACCATTGTTTCACACACAAGTACAAAATGAAGACTCTAAAAGCCAAACACTTCCACTAAGAAGTTTTGTGTTAAACCATACGTTTTATTTGCCGTATGGTTTTACAGTTAGCTATGCATATTGTGAGAAATGAAAAAACAAAGTTGATTATATGTAAAGGTGCTTTTAGGTAAAACCGTAAAGTTTTAAAATTATTAAAATGTAAAAGCGTAAAAGCATCAAAATTTACAGCAGTTTGTATTATGCTAAAACTCTAAAACAATATGTGCAGAAATAAAGTAAAGAGTATGCACTTATAGTTCTAAAGCTTTAAGTATGACTATACAACTATATACAATTACTACACTACAGCAGTAAAGTAAAATTCTAAAATTCATATCAATCAAGATATAAAACAAGCATAATGTATAACAATAAATCTTCAAAAGATGAAAACAAACAAAACACCTTTAAAAATCAGTTTTTCAACCCAAAAAGGAGGTGTTGGAAAATCTACTTTGACAACGTTAGTTGCAAGTGTTCTTCACTACCGCCTAGGTTACAATGTTCTTATAATAGATTGTGAT
>Ga0308157_10001973_pt1 | contig 37271 bp, 36 predicted proteins | sample PhyBR1_FD_201035 | JGI IMG/M metagenome (GOLD analysis project Ga0308157, IMG submission 201035) | Phyllosphere microbial communities from UC Gill Tract Community Farm, Albany, California, United States - DLSLB.R1 | ecosystem: Host-associated > Plants > Phyllosphere > Unclassified | place: USA... | reverse complement strand
GCGCACGACCTCGTGATGGCGCCTTCGCACTTCGACGTTGTCCTCACTGAGAACTTCGTTGGCGATATCCTGAGCGACCTCGGGGCCGCGACTGTAGGCGGACTGGGCATGTGCGGCACAGGCAATCTCGGGGACGGCGCCGCATACTTTGAGCCGGTCCACGGCAGCGCTCCGACGATCGCGGGGCAAGATTGTGCGAACCCCTCGTCGCAGTTATTGTGCGCGGTGATGATGCTCGACCATATCGGTGAAGTGGACGCCGCTGCGGCGCTGCGGAACGCCGTGTGCGTTGCGTTCCGCGACGGCATTGTGAGTCTCGATGAGTTCGGTAGGCCGTCTGGTGGCACGAGCGCGGTCACCAAGGGACTCGTCGATCTCGTCTCCTAGAGCTAACACGAGAAATGACCTCGGCTCTGGAGACCACTTGAGGGTGTTGCTCCGAGGGCTGGCAATGGAAGGACAGTGAAGTGAGCACAGTGGACGTGATCGTCGTCGGCGGCGGGAACGCGGGATTCTCCGCGGCACACGCCGCAACGGAGTCGGGGAAGAAAGTTGTACTACTCGAACGCGGAACTCAGGGCAGCGCGGGAGGCAACAGTTATTACACCGCCGGCGCGACTCGCATCGCGCATGCGGGATTTGACGACCTCAAAGGTGTCGTCGAGGCGGACGATCGCCACGATGTTTCCACCGTACCGCCGTACTCGGAGGAAGAATACCTGGCTGATCTCGTAAAAGTTACCGAAGGGCGCACCAACATGGAGATGGCGCGCACGCTCGTAGAGGAGTCGGCAGGTGCGCTGCGGTGGCTGAATGGTCTTGGTGTGAGGTACCGGCTCATGTACGAGCGCCAGTCCTATGCGCGCGAGGACGGCACTTACTTGTTCTGGGGTGGGCTGCATGTTGGAAACGTCGACGGTGGCGTTGGGCTCATCAATGACCACACCGCTGTAGCGGAGCGTCTCGGCACGCGTGTGGTCTACGGCGCACGCGTGCAAACGCTGATTGAAGCAGAAGGAGCTGTTGTCGGTTTGACCTACACAACGGAGGACGGTGCAGAGCACGAACTGCGCGCGAAGAGCGTGGTGCTTGCCGCCGGCGGCTTCGAGTCGAACGCCGAGATGCGTGAACAGTACCTTGGAGAAGGCTGGGGCAAGGCAAAGGTACGTGGTACTCCCTACAACGTCGGCGACATGCTGAAGGCGGCAGAGAAGCTCGGTGCAGCTCGCGGCGGAGACTGGTCGACGTGCCACAGCATCCAGTGGGATTCCGAGGCCGAGAACAATGAGTCGAATCGCCAGTTCACAAATCGGCTGTCGCGCCAAAGCTATCCGTTCGGCATCATCGTCAACCGCGAGGGTGACCGCTTTCTCGACGAAGGCGCGGACTTCCGCAATTACACCTACGCCAAGTATGGCCGTGAGATCCTGCGCCAGCCGGGCTCGGTCGCGTGGCAGATCTTCGACGCAGAGCTTCGCCCTATGCTGCGCGTCGAAGAGTACGAGATGCCGGGCATCGGAGAGCACATCGCGGATACGATCGAGCTTCTCGCGAAGTCGACCGGTCTTCCTGCCGCGGCGTTATCACGTACGGTCGCGGACTTCAATGAGTCGATCGACCGGTCTGTGACCTTCGACCCGACAGTCAAGGACGGGCGCAAAGCCGACGTGCAACCACCGAAGTCGAACTGGGCGGCACCGATCGAGACGGCCCCGTTCTACGCCTACCCAGTCACGTGCGGCATCACCTTCACCTTCGGCGGCCTCCGAGGTGATCTCGATGGGCGCGTGCTGCGCGAGGACGGGACGCCGATCACAGGTCTCTTTACCTGTGGAGAGATGCTCGGTGGCCTCTTCAGCGGTAACTACCCTGGAGGATCGGGACTCGCAGCCGGCATGGTATTCGGTCGCCGCGCTGGTGTCGCCGCCGCTAGACATGCGGGCGAGTAGTACCTCGTTGGATCGGACCGGCGCGTCGGCAGTAGTGGCAACAACTGTGGACGCGGATGACCGTGGTTGGAGTTCCCGGAGAACACAGGAGTAGCCCAGGGTGCCTGGATGATTTTGACTGCTCGCCGACCATTCGTCCCACGCACCACCACTCATCATCGTGACCCTCGCACACAGGAGCGGACGGGAGTAGCATCACTCCCGTCCGCTCCTGTCTGGAATCTCAGCGCGCGACACCTGCACCGGCGTACGAGGCCGGTGCTGCTACCGGCCCCGAAGCGTCTGCTGCGGGGCCGCTAGCTTTTGGGGCGCGGTTGACGGAGACGTCGGCGAACTTCAGCGAGGCGCCGACGTTGTCGGCGATGACGTCGCGGGTCTCGCGCGTCTGGCCGGTCTCTTTGTCGGTGTAGCTGCCGAAGCGGAGGTCGCCGACGACGATCGCGGAGTCGCCCTTGTGGAGGGACTCGGTGACGTGACGGGACTGCTGGTTGAACACGACGACGCGGTGGAAGACGGTGCCGGCGTCCTCCCATCGTCCGGTCTCCTCGTTGAGTCTGCGGTCGTTGACGGCGAGGGTGAAGCGGGCGTACTCGTTGCCCGTTTCGCCGGCTCCGTGCTCGGGGTCGGCTGTGAGGTTGCCCTCCAGCGTGACCGGGATCTTGGTGGTCATCGTTCATTCCTTTCGTCGCGGACGCGCGGTGCGCCCTCATCCGGCATGGGCCTGGGTGGTCCACGCTTCCCATTCCTGCTCGTCGGTCGCGTTGACCCAGGAGCGGGGTCTTGTGGGCTTGTGTCCGTTGTTGCAGCCACCGCCGTAGGAGCGGTTGAGTCGGGGGATCGCGATGGCGAGGCGTTCGTGCCAGCCGATGGGACCGAACCCGCTGTCGCTGGGGTCGAACGCGGCGACGTGCGCGGCGTGCAGGGCGGAGAGTTCTTCGACGAGGGGGCCGTGTCTCCACCAGCAGTCGGGGACGACGCTGACGGGGATGTTGTAGCGGGTGGCGAACCACTCGACCCACGCACGCAGCGCCTGCCAGTGCTCGGCGGCTTCGCTGTCTGTGAGTTCACGCCAGTTCGTGACCGCGCCGCCGATCATGCCCGATCCGACGGAGCGGGAGCTCAGGTTGAGTCCGCTGAGCTCTTGGGCGAGAAGGGCGTCGACGTCCTCCGGGTCGTATCTGCTCATGACGCGGCCTCCACGTGCTCGAGCTTCAGCTGCAGCATCCGCAGCGCGTGGTCGGAGGCATCACGGCGAGTGCGATGCTGTGCGAGCACGACATCGCGGTCGATCAGCCGGTGCAGGAGTTCGTGGCAGCTCGGGTGCAGGGGGACGAGGTCCTCGTCGTCTTCCCATGCCTGCCAGGTGCCCTGAACGATGCGGACGCCCTGGTAGTCGCGATGGTGAAGCTCCAACCCTGCCTTGGCAGTGACCACTCCGCAGGCAGCGCATGCCACCGTGCCGTCGTTGGTGCAGGTCCTGAACCAGCGGTCTCGGCGGGCGAACCATGCCGGTGAGCGAAGGAACTCGTTCCGGTAGAGGTTCTTCAGTCCGGTTCTGCGTCGATTGGTCATTCGTCGTTCACCGCCTCTGCGGGTTGCGGGGTCGTCGTTTCCTCCGTGTCCTCGTGGTGCTTCGGGGAAGGCGTGCGCCGGTTGGCGGCGTCGAAGACCAGCCGCTGCTCGGCTTCGGTGCTGGTCTTGCCCTGCTGGATGGCTTTCGCGTCGCGTCGTGCGTCCCATCCGGCGAGGTCGAGAAGGACGCCGCGTCGGTTGCGGTAGGCCAACAGTCCGAGCGTCTCGGGCATGCGGCGGATCTCGTCGACCGACATCAGGGGCAGCCGCTCCTGCCGCTCGCTGGTGTGATGGCCCTGCTGCTCGGTGTTCCAGGAGCGTTCGGTGCGCCGCGCTTCGCGTGCTCCCAGCAGTGCTTCGACATCGCGGAGGTGGGCGACATGGGATGCACCGCCGAGGAGCACTTTCGCGGTTGCGGCGGCCCAGATAGTGTCTGCTTCGGCACGCGACCAGGCGGTTTCTGCTTGGGACAGGGCTTGGAGGACGACGAAGGTGCAGATTCCGCGTCCTCCGCCGTCGGCCATGGTTCGCGGCAAAGCGTCCCAGCGGAAGATGTTGGCGATCTCGTCGAGGATCAGGCCGAGCGGATGCACCAGCCGTGACCCGGGCGAGGCGAGCGCGCGGGCGCGCGCGACTTCGACGATGTCGTCGAGGAGTGCGCCGAGGAATCCGCCCATCGCGGCTGCCCCGGATGAGGATCCGATCAGGTAGAGGGAGTTCGCACCGTCCAGGAATTCGCGGGGGTCGAGGGTGGGGTCGCCGGGGCGTGGCATGAGGGCGTCGCGGATCTGGGGGACGGCGAGCGGGGCGACGGCGCCCTGCACGCCGAACCAGATGGAGGAGACCAGTTTCTCGTCGCCGCTGATCGTCGCCTCGAGGTTGTCGCCCCATCCGGGGGCGCCATCTGAGCGCAGCACGTCCACGGCGGTGCGGGCGAAGGCGGGGCTGGAGCCCCAGTCGTAGACATCCCCGATGGTGCGGTCACCGATCGCGGCGGCGTGCAGGAGCCTCCCGAGGACGACGCCGGATGCCTGCGCCCACTCTCCGTTGGTCGTCGACGCGCCGAGCGCGGTGCCGGTGATGATCGCATTGCCGCGCTGCATCGCCACGAGCGGGTCTTCGCATCCGGCAAGGGGACTCACGCGCAACGGATGCCGGACACCGGACAGTCCTTGCGGGTCGAACACGTGCACGTCGCCGCGTTCCCGGCGCAGCCGCATCGTCGCGGTGAGGTTGTCGTTGGTCGTGGAGGTGGTGATGAGAGGGCCTGACCAGTCCAGGATCGCGGAGATCAGGACCCGGTATCCCTTGCCGGAGCGGGGCGGTCCTTCGAGGGCGACGGAGTCCTCGATGGAGACGTAGACGTCCCGCCCGCGGGACCGGCCGACGCGCCACCCGACGTCGGTGGGCTGCGGCTTGTCGATATCCGGTCGCAACTGCCGTGCACGGCGCAGTACCGCCCGGGCGGACAGATGCTGGCGCACTTCCGACGCACTCGCGAACCCGGGCCGGGCGCGCAGATCCGCGATGAAGGCCCGGTCGGAGCTCTTGTAGCGCCGGTAAAGAACGAACAGGGCGAGCACCGCACCAGCGACCAGCAGCAGGAACAGGAGGTCCAGTGCGCGGATCTGCCACACCGGCATCGGGCACGAGGATGTGTATTGGGAGTCGTCGCCGGTGACGCCGAGCAGGAGGCCGGCGAAAACGCTGACCGGCTGTGGTCGTTCCCCGCAGACGAGCGCGGTGACGGCTTCCGCGATGAGTGCGGTCACCAGGCTCAGCGCGAAGGCTGCGGCGATGAGGACCGCCGCGGCCTTGCCTGCCCATCCGGTGTTCATGGTGGCACCTCAATCCAGTCCGGAGCTGACGGCGCTGGCGACGCCGAGCCAGGCGTCGCGGGTGCGGGGGCGGAGCGAATCGAATCGCAGCGGGCCGCTCTTCAACGCAGGATCGAACGGGACGGCCTGCACTGCGCGGACCTGACTGGCGAACCCGGCCGTGATGGCCTTCGAGGCTCGGCGCGCGCCGGCTTCGGGCTGGGTGACGACGAGCACGGCATTCTCGGCGAGGTGTGCGGAGTGCTCGTCTCTGTCGCGGAGGGCTTCGAGCAGCAGTGCGGCGGATTCTGCGGATTCGGGGGAGGGGAGGGTGGGGATGACGAGTTGGTGGGATGCGTCGATCATGCGAAGCCACCGGTCGGCGGACTCGTCGTTGCCGGAATCGAAGACCACGAGCCGGTAGTAGCGGGTAGCGACCCTCATCAGCTCGCCGAACTCGGCGGACTCGATGCGCTGATGCGTCGCGAGCAGCTCGGGGTTCGAGCGCAGCACGTCGTACCTGTCGGCGGACTGGTGATGCACGAAGCGGGAGATGTCCGAGACCGTCGCCTCCGGGGCGAGGAGGTCACCGGTCACGGGCAGCAGGTCGCGGACGGTGGTGTCGTAGGTGCCCTGCTCTGTTCTCCAGCCGAGCGTGCCGCGGGTGTCGTTGTTGTCCCAGGCGAGGATGTTGCCGCCACCGAGGCGAGCGAACACGGATGCGAGCATCGCTGTGGTCATGGTCTTTCCGACCCCGCCCTTGCCGTTCGCGACGGCGATCGCCCGGTATCCGGCCCAATGCCGTGACACGTTCACCTCGTTGACCTGGCGCTGGCGGCGGCGTGTTGATTCGGGGATCTGGATGCCGAGCCGGGAGGAGGTGCCGCGCCAGCCCGTGCCCCGCCTGTGGTCGGGATCCGCGGTGATGAACGATGCGCGGTGCGGCTCGTCCTCAGGCCCGGGAGTCGCCTCGGTCGGAGGCTCGCCGGCATCCGTCGCCTGTACTGCGGCGGTGTCGTCACGCGTCCGCCTGGTGGCGGGCACGATGGGGACGGCGGTCAGTTCGCCGGTGCTGTTGACGAGGAGGTGGTGGTCGCCGCGGTCGCCGGAGGTGATGAGTTCCAGGGAGGTGCCGGTGCGTCGGGCTTCGGCGGCTGCCCGTTGGACGATGACGCGGCGGATGTCCTCATCGGGGGATGCCGTGATGGGTTCGCTGTGTCCGTCGGGTGCGATGAAGGTGGCGGCGGTGCCGGTGACGGTCGCGTAGGCGCGGGGTGTGGTGTCGATGGTCATTTCAGCTCCTTGCTTGACGTCAGCCAGCCATCCACGTCGGTGTTCGCCGGCCAGACGGCATCGAGGTCGGGTGGCTCGAAGTACTGCAGTTCACTGGCCCGAGATAGGGGGAGTTCCATCGCGTCGTCCGTCTTGAAGAGTCCGTATTCCCAGTCCGTCGATGTGGCGAAGGCGTCGACGAGGTACGAGTACTGGCCGATGTAGGCGAGGAACTCGCCTTTGCGCAGTTGGCGGGCCATGTCGGCGTGCGCGGGTGGCACGCTGAGACGCTGCTGGATGCTGGCGCTTTCCTGCTGGTTGATGCGGAAGATGAACTTGTTCTCGATGTCGCCGGCGATCGAGTAGGCGAGGTTGCGTTCTTGGGAGTCGGCTTCGCCGACGGCATCCAGATCCCCCATCTTGTGCAGGATGACGATGTTGCTGATCCCGTAGTGGCGTGACAGTTTCAACCACTGCTGGTACATCTGCAGGGACGCGAGTGAGGTCATGTCGCGCCAGCCCTCTTCGCGGATGACGTACCGGGTCTTGTGTGCGTTGCGGTCGGAGATTACGGCCTGGTTCCACGCGGTTGTGCAGATCTGCGACAGTTGCGCGACCAGGTCGCCGCGGGCGAATAGTTCGGACGTGTCGACGACGACGATCGGGGCGTCGTCGTCGAAACGCACGGTGGAGTGGTCCTCGAACAGGCCGGACAGATCGCCGTTGACGAAGCGTCGAAGGACGAAGCTCGGTTGGATGGCGCCGTGCGCCAGATGCCGATCCTTGTTGGTCTCGGTGCTGATCTGTGTGAGTTCGGCGAATACTCCACGCAGGGTGGGCTGATCGTCGGTATGGACGATGCATCGATCGAGTGCCTCCAGGAGCGCCGCGTGCTCCACGGCGGTGAGGTGTGCGCCGGGGAGTGCGGCCTGGACGAGGGAGGTGAGCACGGTGATGCGGCGCTGCTTGACCATGAGTTCGTGCTGCTCGTCGGTGACACCGGTGCGGCGGGGCCCGCGGTCGAGCGGGTTGAGGCGGGTATCGAAAGCGCCGCCGAGTCGGATGACGTTGCCGCCCGGGATCGCTTCTGCGACCGCGCTCCATTCCCCCTTCGGGTCGGAGGGGACGACAGCCTGGTGGCCGAACGCCATCGAGCGGGTGACCAGCGTTTTGATGACGGCGCTCTTGCCTGCACGGTAGGCGCCGAGCACGAGGACGTTCGTGGAGAACGAGCCTCGGTCGGTGGTGTCGGCGTAGGTCTCCCAGGGGGAGAAATGCCAGAGCGCGTCCGCGTTCAGATCGACGCCGAGGATCGGACCGCGATGGCCGAGGCCGACATCGGCGACGAAGGGGTAGATGCCGGCGACGTGCTGCGACGTCGCCTGGTGAGGTGGGATGTTCACCGCGGCGAGATTCCAATACCCGGACTCTGCCAGCCCGGGGCCGAACGGACCGGACACGGCCGGTTCGGGAAGTGACGTCTCCCGGCGGCGGGCCCGGGGCGGTTCGTAGTCGCGTGCGTCGTTCGCCCGTGCGCGCCGACCCTGGCGGCGCTCCTTGCGCGAGAGGCCGCCGGGCACGAAGTCGATGCGTTGACGCGTCATTACTTCATTCCCAAGCCCATCGGGAGTGCGTTCACCATGAGTGCCTCGGCCTGCTGGCAATACAGGATCTGCGCTTCCATCTCTGCTTGCGCGAGTGCGTTCCGCATGCCGGCGAGGGCTTGATCGAGCTGCTCCTCGTCGGGGGCGGTGACGGTGAGGTAGCCGCCGTACCGGAACTCGCCGTGGCCGGCGACGAGTTCCTGCTCCTCTTTCTCCAGGGCGTTCCAGTCCGCAGCATCCGCCGCCGAACCGTCTACGCCGCGCTTTGCGCGCAGCCGCTCATTGCCGCGCCACACCCTCTTCTCATCCCGCACACGCTTCAGTGCCCGCTTCAACGGCACGGGTGTGAGGACCAGGGAGAGGATGTGCGTGATGGCCTCGCCGGTGTGGGGATGGCGGGCGAACACGATCGGGGAAACGAATCCGACATGGGCGTCGGAGCGGGGCCATTCGTGGATCCACATCGTGGTGTGCACCCCGGAGTCGGTACGAACCAGATGGTTCACCCCGCGCGGCTCCTCCAGGTACATCGGCCCGATCGCGGCAAGATCGACGCCGGCATGATCGTCCGTCCGATTCTGGATGGTCGACGCGAACTCCGGATCGAAGGCGACCCGGGTGAGGGCGGCGATCTCGCGCGGCGACAGCCAGTTCCGGACCGCGATCTTCGCTGCGCTCAACGCGTCCGAGAGCGTGCGCGTCTCCACGAAAGCCAACGCCTGCGCACCCTCGCGCCCGCCGCCGAGGGCTTTCACCTGCGCACTCAATGCGATCAGGTCGAGCGTGAAGGTGAGGTAGTTCCGGTGGGCGACTGCGAACCGCTCCGAATCGTTCATCACCCGTTCGTAGTTCTCGGCGAGAACAGTCGTGCGGTCCAGCTCACGCTGATGGATCACCGTGTCGTAGTGGTCGCGGGCGCTGCGGATGGTCGTGGGCAAGGTGCGCTCTTGCAAGGTCACTCGCTTGATGCCGGGACGCTGGGTGAACGACGCGAGCACGCGTGACCATTGCTGAGCAAGGTCGAGGCGCTCGGACTCGTCGTGCATGAGGAACCCCTGCACCTCGAGCTCGGCAGTGACGGAGACGGTGCGGCCACGCGGGTCGTACACGCACGCGACGCCTTCGACATCCCACAGCTGCACGGATGCGCGTACGCCGGGAAGGTTCACGGTCCCGACCAGCTGCGGCCGCTCCGGCCGATAGGTCTGCTTGGTCGCGCCCATCGTGTGGCGCAGTTGCTTCATCAGCCACAGCCCCGCCATCCTCGGGGCGGACATGCCGTGGATCGTGACCACAGCCGAGACTCCCAGTGCGAGGTAGAGCGGTGCCGCATGGAGCAGCCCGACCGGGCCGAAGCGGTTGACGAAGATGAGGACGACGACCGCTGCGGCGGCGATGAACGCCAGTTGCCAGCCGTCCATCCCGAGCACGATTCCCTGGCGGGATCGCCCGGGGAGACGGACCGGTCGCGAGCTGTCGGATGCGGAGGTCATGGCTGCTTTCCCTCAGGTCTGGATGTGGGCGGTGACGCCGGACGGGTCGATGTCGGTTTCGTCGGTGCGGCGGTGGAAGCGGATGCTGCGCGACGCGACCCCGAGGGGCGCGTGCCTGCTGGTCGGGCGTCGCCGCGTCGCGCGGAGGTGGAACCGGCTTGGGCGGCGGCGCGGGCAGGAACCGCGGCCCTCGTCACCCCAGAAGGCAGAGACCCAAGCCGCGACGGCAGGCGCGCTGCGGAACGCGCCGCCCCCGACGCGGCACGTCCGGCGCCCGATCCCAGGCGTGATCCGAGCGCGTCGGATGCCGATGCTCCGACGAAGTTGAACAGCCCGAAGACGGCGAACGGGGCGAACGCGGCAAGAGCGAGGCCGATCATCAGCGGCCAGGACTGCGGATCCCAGATCGTCTTGACTTGGGCGAGCCCGTTGATGATCAACGTCACGAACCCGATCGTCAGTGGACCTGAAAGGAGCAGCGCGACCGTGGCGGACACGTAGCGCACGACCCACTGCGGTCCGATGCTCTTGACCGGGAACAGCATCCAGGCGACCGGGCCGACGGTGATCAGTGCGGCCAGAGCGATGTTGCGGAAGGTGAAGACGAGGACGAGAAGCAGCATCGACAGGAGCAGCATCCCGTGAATGAGGAAAGCGAAGAAGTAGTTCGCGTGTCCTCCTGCCCACATGACCTTCTGGAGCGTCTGGAACAGCACGATCGGACCGTCGCGGTTGAGGATGTACCAGGTGAGGTCATCGACGGAGTTGAGCAGATGTCCCAGCATCCACAGCGTGAGGGGTACGGCAGGGACTGCGAGGAAGCTTCGGATGATCGCCCCGACGAGCTCATCGCGATCGCCGGAGACGACCGCTGCGGCGATCGACCAGACCATGGCGGCGAACAGTACGACCAGCACCGCCCACTGCCAGAACGACCACTCGTTCACGGCGGCCGTCCACAGGACGCTGCTCGTGTCGAATCTCATGCTCGACGCGATCAGCATCATCGTCGATGTCGCGGTGATGGCCATTCCACGTCCGGCGTTCTCGAATGTGGCGCAGACGATATCACCGAAACTGCACCCGTAATCGACCAGGAGCGGGACACCGCCAGCTGAGACGATCGCCGCGTGGTGGCCGTCGTAGGTCGTGCAGACCGTGACAGTGGCGCCCCTCATGAGGACCTTCGCGAAACAAGCTTGGGGCTTGACGTCTTTGGGATCCGTGGGCGTGCATGAGACCTGGCCGGAGGCTTCGTTGCAGGTCACCGGGTATGCCGGTGCCGACCAGGACTCGCCATTCACGTCGTTCAGCTGGGTGTGCGGTTGCACGGCAGTAGCCGGTGATGACAGCGTTGCGGCATCCGCTGGGGTGATCACGCACAGCACGGCGAGGACTCCCAGGAGGACTCCTGCTGTGGCAGTGCGGATGGCGTGCATCAGAAGCCGAAGTCGAAGTTCACGAACCAGGCGAATAGACCGCTGGCTGCTCCCAGGATCGCGGCGGCGATGAAGATCCAGAGGATGTTCTCGCCGGCCCACGTTCGCACACGATCGGAGGCGAGGCCGCGAAACGCGAGAGCAGCGCCGGCGAGGATCAGCATGATCAAGACGACGAGCATCGCCCCGGCGAGGATATAGGAGGCGATGAGTTGAAAGCCCCGGAAGAACGGGGCTGAGAAGTCCGGGTTGATATCCGGGACGTCGACGTCGTATGGCAGCTTCACGATGATTCTCCTTTGGATCACTTCAGCGGCAGGCCAAGCACGGCCATGAACGGTTGCGGGTCGATGGCGACACCGTGGCGGCGGACTTCATAGTGCAGGTGACAGCCGGTGGAATGGCCAGTGCTGCCCTCCGCACCGAGCGCAGCGCCGACGTCGATGTGCTGACCGACAGCGACGCGGAGAGAGTCCCACTGCATGTGCCCGTAAAGGGTCTCGACGCCATCACCGTGATCGATGCGCACAGTGTTGCCCCAGCCGAAGTAAGACCCGGCAGTGATCACGACACCGGCGCCCGCTGCGAAGACGGTGCTTCCGCAGCCCTGCACCATGTCATAGCCCTTGTGCTCGGTCGAGCAATAACTGCATCCACTGACCGGGTTGTGGCCGAACCCGCGTCCCTTGCGGTAATCCCCAGCCAGCGGATACCCCCACTGGCCACTCGCGACCGGTGGCGCACCAGGAAGTGCGGACTGCGCAGCCGGGGCAGGGAACCCGGCAAGCGCCAGGGGAACCACGATCAGCGGGCTGAAGGCAACCAGCACGACCAGCAGAACGGTGACGAAGAATGCGACCACTATCCGGCGTGCGGTCCTCGCTCTCGCGAGTCCCGACAGGAGCAGCACCGGCGCGCCCACGTCAGGGCTCCATCGGCTCCGAGAAGTAGCGGACGACCTTGCAATCGCCGGGCTGCTGGTCGCTGTCAGGAGTGGGCACGGTCTCCCCGCCGCACAAAACTTGCACGCTGACTCGGGCGTGCTCATCGTAGGAGCTCTCGGTGCCATTGTTGTCGGAGCGCGTGAACGTGAGGGTGACGTCGGCGGTGCCGATCTTCATCAGCCCGGTCGGGTCCTCGGACACCGGCGTGTAGTCGATGTCACCCTTCACCGTGGCGCGGACGCGGCCCTTCTCGCTTGCGAGTGAGTTCCAGTCGTCCTCAGGAAGCACGACTGCCTGACGCATCGTGAGTCGGACCAGAGCGAGCGCGTCCTCCCGGTCGGCTTCGGACGTGTAGCGGGTGTCGGGCGTGAACCAGGTGTCGAGGTAGGTCAACCACGCGTCGCGATCAGCGAGTTGGGTGTCGAACGTCGCTGCTGCCTCAAGCGCGCGGCGGATGTACGCATCCGCATTTGTGGTGATCGGCTCGGGAATCCATCCACGATCTGTGACTGAACTGTCGACGACGTCGGAAGGACTGTTGCTCGGTGGCGCGGATGTCGGCGTCGTCGTCGGTGCTGTCTCGGTGGCTGTGGGCGCCGGGTTGGGAGAGCTCAGGATCGAGCTGATGATGATGGCGATGATCCCCGCGACCAGGACGGCGCCGCCGATCCACGCCCACAGCAGATGGCGTCCTCGCTCCCGCTCCCTGGCCACGATGGTCAGCCCTCCCGAAGATCCAGGATGGCGACGATGCGCGGACTGCACTGAGCCGGCATGCGCCGCAGTGACGGTGTGGACGATACTCCGGTTCGGTTGACGACGTCTGTAGGCCATTTGGGGGACAAGCGCACAGAACCACTCCCGAAATGAAGCGGAATCTGCAGCGCTGTCTCGAACATGCACTGAACGGTACACCCGTTCAGTCCGAAAGTAAACGGGTAATTCGTGTGCTTAGTCTGGACGCCACCGCGGAGCACGAGCACAATGGGAGGATGCCGAAATACGCGCGTCCTGCAGATGGAGACGGAGCCGAGGGGCCTCTCGCCATCCTCGGCAACCGCGTGATGGCCGGCGTCATCCGCCAACTGCGGAAGACTCCGGGCGTCGGGCGGAAAGTTGTCGCTGACGCACTGCAAGTGCCGGCGTCGACACTCGTGCCGTATCTCGGGGAGCTGGAGGAGGCAGGGTTGCTGCTTGCGGATCCGCCTCGAGGGGAGCGCAAGCGGGGGGAGTGGGTCAGGTACCGCGTCAATGACGAGGCTGTGACTGAGATATATCTGAGGCTGGGGCAAGAGATTGGGGAGACCTGAGGATTCGCCGTACCGAAAGCGTACGGAGGGTCAGATGGCAGCCGCGACACGGTGGCTGCTCCCGACCGATTGTTGAGCGCCGCGCACCTCGCCTCATCCGTTTCGCTATCATGACCAAGAAACGCTGTCTGAGTCACCCTCAGATCATTGGTCGGGGAGGCCGGTTTGAAGTTTCGAGTTGGGCCAGCGTTTGAGGGCGACAAGGACACGGTCTACCTAAACCCCACATGGTGGGACGATTGGTTCAAGTACTCGACTGCATACGACGTGGAGTACATAGATGCTTCCGGCGACCGGCATCGGATCGGATGGACAAAGGTGGGGCAGTTTGGTCTGCGCCCCGCCGGCGCTAGCGCGCCGGCTAAAGCCGGGATGAGGAGTCCTGATGTGCCGCCGAAGTTCAGCAGAACGATTGGCGACGAGCGCTTCTCACTTGGACAGGACCCAACTTTTTACGAGGCCCTGACTGAGATCGGAGCGCAGTTCCGCTCACAGTTTCTCAAGTCGATGAACGATCTGGCCTACAACCTCGACCTGATGCAGCGTGCGCAGGAGGAAGACGTCACGAAGGTCTCGCTACTGCGTGAAGTCCCGTTCGAAAGCGTATACGGCCAGTTCGCCCGACTGGCCCACGGGCACGCGAGGCGCACTCACTTCTCGTTCTCCTACAAGCTCAAGAACACCGAGCCGGCCGGCAAGCGCCTTCGCATTGCTGTCGATCCCAAATCTGCTCTTCCTACTAACATCCACGTGGTCATCGGACGAAATGGGGTAGGCAAGAGCACGTTGCTCAATTCCCTCGCATCCTCGATGGCTCGTCTGCCCGTTGAGAAGCTCCCTGGGAGCCCCGTGGCAGATGACGACCCGGAAGATGATGAGCGTACGGATCGCATTGCCAACCTGGTCTCCGTCTCGTTCTCTGCGTTCGACCAGTTCGAGCCGATCACGGTGCCGCGGGACCGAACCGGGACTACGCCCTATCACTACATCGGTCTGAAGAGGATCGGCTCGAAGAACGACGAGGGGTCAGCAACCAAGGATCCTCGCGCGATCGCCAGCGAGATGAAGAAGTCTGCGCGCGTTTGTCTAAACGGTCCCCGAAGGCCAAGGTGGTCCCGCGCCCTCGAGCTACTGGAGAACGATGAAATATTTCGCGCCGCGGGTATACGCGATCTCGTGGATTCTGAGGGCGAAGAAGAGTCGATTCTGGAGGAGATTGGGAGTCGCTTCCGCTTGTTGAGTTCAGGGCACAAGATCGTCTTGTTGACGATCACCCGGCTGGTCGAGACCGTGGCTGAGAAGACCCTAGTGCTGTTGGACGAACCGGAGGCGCATCTCCATCCCCCGCTTCTATCGGCGTTCGTCCGTGCCTTGAGTGACTTGCTGAGCAACCGCAACGGAGTCGCGCTCATTGCGACCCACTCTCCGGTCGTTCTTCAGGAAGTCCCGGGAAGCTGCGTATCGATCTTGGGGCGGGTCGGTTCTATATCAACGATCGAGCGGCCGCGGATAGAGACCTTCGGGGAAAACGTTGGCACGCTGACAAACGAGGTCTTTGGTCTTGAAGTACGCGGGACGGGATTCCACAAGACTCTCCTGGACGCCGCGCTCGAGTACAGAGACTACGAGAGAGCGGCGGCTCATCTCGGTGGTCGGCTTGGAACCGAAGCGCGCGCTGTGCTTCGCGCGCTTGTAACTGGCATCGAGCGAAGGGTCGAAGGTGTGGAGCGTTAGCCCCCCGCCGGTCTCCGCGGAACAAGCGGCTCGATGGAGCGTGCATCGGATTGACAACGCAGAACGCGCGACACGAGTGCGAACTGTGCTCGCAGAGTTCACTGCCAACAGCGAAGAGTTGGAGCGCAAGGCTAGGTCTCACCAAACGGCGCAGGTGCTGGGCTCGCCTCCGCAGATCACGGACGTCTCGGATGAAGAACTCAAGTGGTTGTATACCGCGCAGCTCGGAAAGAAGGGGCGCCCAGCCTACAAGAAAGTTTACGAACGTCTTCTGGCGATCGCCAGATACGGTCTCTGTAGCTACTGTCAGTATGGGCCGGCAAAGACTTTGGATCATTTTGTCCCCAAGACGTTAGTCCCAGCGCTATCGGTCGACCCATGGAACCTGATCCCGGCGTGTTACGAGTGCAACCACGAACTGCGAGAGGATTTCTCTGACGCAGATGACGAACAGTTCCTCCACCCGTACGCCATGCCGCCAATTGGCAGATGGTTGTCCGCCCAGGTCGTGAGCGCGGATCCAGTTGTCGTGACATTTACTGCTGAGCCGGATACCTCATTCGCTGCGAGTATCGCTGCACGGGTCAGAAACCAGTTCAATCGTCTCAAACTGGCAGACATGTATACGGTAGCGTCGGCCCCGGAGTTGATGGAGTTGTCGCGGATGCTTCAACGTGAGTTCGGCCCGAAAAACCCGGCCGAGGTGCGGGCGACCCTCGCTCGCGATGCATCGGCGGCACAAGAGGTTGATCTGAATAGCCGTCGGGGCGCGATGTTTGAGGCGCTCGGTAACGATGAATGGTTCTGCGAGGAAGGCTACATGCAGGCACGGATTACAGTTCTGTCGCAGCCATCTCGAGAGTAGTCAGCAGCGACGTTTGAAGTCTTAGACAGATGCTGGCTCAGCGCTCAGGCGAAATGAGTACCCGAACGGCGCGGGTGGTGGGGGCCAATCTATCGAAGGGCAGGGACCTGGCGGCTTCTGCGAGTCTGATTCGGGGCTCTCATAGGGGCCCGCAGGTGAGTGGCATGTCGCTTACGGCGTCGTGCATGTAGGCGCCGGAACCTTCGCCCTCAAGCGCGACTCAAGGCTCTGCTGAGGTGCTATTTCGCTCAGTGCCGGCGCCAACGCGAAAGCGGTACAGCGCATGCTTGGTCACGCCTCGGCAAGCATGACGCTCGACGTCGACGCGGACCTCTTCAAGGACGACCTCGATGAGGTCGCTCAGGCGCTAGATCGACATCGGAGTGCGAGCCTTCGAGGTTAGCGAAGCTTCTCCTCTGGATGCCGCGATCGAATGATCGTCGGCATCCAGACGACGGAGTATCTACCGCCGTTCGCGACCTGCTCCCCGCCACGCGGGAACCCCTCGTCTTGGTGGAATTGCCGTACTGCGACACGATGGGCCTGTGGATCTATTGAAGGGCATCTCATTCGCGGGCTACAGAAGCTTCTCGTCGAGCCAGCTCACAACTTTGGCGCCCCTTTCCAAGGTGAACCTGATCGCCGGGCAGAACAACACCGGCAAGTCGAATGTTCTGCGCGCCGTTGTCAGCACACTCAGCCAAGCTGCTGAAACCGATACATGGAATCGTCCGCTCGGCGACGCCGAGCACCGCCCCATCAGGCTCGTGGCGCATGAACCGGGCGATGCGGCGAAATGGCTCGGGCCTCGTGGCAGTGGGCGCTCCTTCCCCGAGAAGCTTGCTGACTTTGTGGCGGCGCTGGATATTCGCGATGACGGAAGTGGACAGAAATACTTTTGGCTCGGTGTGACCTCAAGTGAAGCCGTGGAAGGGCTGTACGAAACCTGGGCTCAGAACATCGGGAGCCAACACTTCGCTAGCGAGCTGTCTGGCGCTCTCACGAGCACCACGGGCGGAGGCGCTGGCGCGGACGCGAGACGCGTGATTAAGGCGCTCGCCGCTGCACAGCCCAAGTTGCCGCCGGTGTTCCGCGTGGAAGGAACACGCGAGATTTCCGTATCAAGCGATGAGGAACCAGATTTCAACGGTCGGAGCATCAAGCGGCGGTTGTTGGAGCTACAAGCACCGAGCTCTGCGCGACTGGCGGACAAAGAGACGTTCCACTCGATTCAGGAGTTCGTGCGAGCCGTCATGGACGACGAGACCGTGACGATTGACGTGCCACACGACCTTTCCACGATCCATATCAGCCAGCAGGGACGCACACTCCCCATCGAGTATGTCGGGACGGGGCTCCACGAAGTAGTCATTCTGGCTGCGGCGTCGACCATCATTCAGCATTCCGTCGTTTGCATCGAAGAGCCTGAAGTTCACCTCCATCCGATCCTGCAACGCAAGCTTCTCCGGTACCTCGCCGCCAGCACGTCCAATCAGTACTTCATCGCGACTCACTCCGCGCACATGCTCGATTCGGAACTTGGGTCGATCTTCCACGTCACCCGCACCGGCGGTGAATCGTCCGTGCAATATGCAGGATCTGCGCGCGAGCGTGCGGCGATATGCGCGGACCTCGGCTATCGCCCGTCGGACTTGGTACAGACCAATGCGATCCTCTGGGTCGAAGGTCCATCGGACCGTACATACCTTAAGCACTGGATCGACAAGGCGCGCCCGGGCGAGTTCATTGAGGGGCTGCACTACTCCGTAATGTTCTATGGCGGTTCTCTGCTGAGCGAGCTGTCCCCTCTCGATCGCGACGAAGTGACAGAGTTCATCTCCTTGCGTTCGCTCAATCGATACATGGCTGTCTTGATCGACTCCGATCGCAAGCGTTCAGGCGGCAAACTCAATGAAAGCAAGATGCGAGTCGTAAACGCTCTAGCCGACGACCCCGAAACGAGCGTCGCTTGGGTGACTGCCGGATACACGATCGAGAACTATGTGCCTGAACATGTACTGTCCGCTGCCGTGAAACGTGCGCACCCACGGTCGGCGAATGCGACCTTCGAAGCTCAGCAGCGTTGGCGAAACCCGTTGGCTCCAGATCGCACTGGGGCTCAACGACCAAGCAAGACGGCAATAGCGCGCGCGGCTGTCGAGTCCTGGGGTGACGAGTGGCCTCTAGACCTCAAGCAGCGTGTAGGCGAGGTCGTCGCCCTTATCGAGCGGGCCAACGCACACACGTGAGTCAACTGATGCGGATTTTTCGCCGGCCCCGGGAGGGGTTGAGAGGCCGCACTTAGCTATTCGTTGTTGTATTCCGGTTCGTACTCAATATCGTCGGCGCTGCCTTCGACGTCGAATCCCTCGTCAAGGCCTGCTTCGACAAGCAAGTCGTAATCGCTCAGGTCGAGCCGGCATTCGTCGCACACTAACGCCACAGGTGCGATCGTGAGGGTGACTTGAACATCTGGTTCGCCCCAGTCGCCACTTCCATAGACGACGTTCTTATCCACAACCTCATCGCCATAGAGATTTGCCTCAGAGCCGCATGCGGCGCACTCGGCCAAAGAACTGTAAGTCGTCAGATAGTACGTCTTCTGCCCCCATTCCTTGAGTTGGCGTGGTGAAAGTGTTTCGGCCAAGGACTGGCTGAGCATCGTTCGCGAGCGTTCGAGACGCGCTTCGAGTTGCTGCCGTACGATCTCCTTACGAGTCGCCAAGGCCGCATTCACGACGTTGACATGACTGGTGTCGACGTAATCGTCGATGACGAGCCCCATGTGATGAAGCAAGATGACCGCCTGCGACCAGAATCTTGGCCACCAGGCATGGGCGGGCACGGTGTCAAAACCGATGCCAGCGGCGTGGATGTACTCGTTTCTGCCGATCGATAGCTTCTTCGCCTCTGCTTCGCTGAACGGCTTGAACGCTCTTTGGCATCGGCTCCAGACGGCTTTCGCGGGCACCGAAGTCGCACTCCCTTGCGTCAGGCCGCTGGCCACCAAGAGGCTGTTTCCGTCGTCCACTGGATTGGCGATCAGAAGCGTCGAAACTTTTGCGAGGGCGCATTTTCCGAGCAGCTCTAGCGCGCTACAGGCCCAAAAAGCCCGTTCTTCGAACTCTCGTTCCGCGTCCATCGCACGGTTGATGAAGAGTTTGGACTTGATCCACAATCCGTCGGGATCAAATGAGAGGCTCATCGTGGCTCCAAGTAATAGGCCGCTCGCTCTATCACCCGGGAAGTCACGTCCGATTCGTCGAGCACAGCTTCGCGTCCGTGGAGAGTCTTCTTGTTGTCGATAAACAGAATCATCTCTCCGGCGGTCCAATTGTGCGTGTATGCGCCCGCCCTCGTGTCTTCCAGAAAGGCCTTGGCCGTCTTGGCAAGTTGATCCGCAGGCGACATGCACACAGGGTCGAAACGAAGTCTCTGACTTGAGTATGCGTGGGCGAGGAAGCTGCTGTCGTCTCCCCGGACGGTGAACACGCCATTCGAGAGGGCGGACGGGTAGGTCGTGCCTAGCTTCCATATGGAGGTTGCAGTCGGGGTGGGGGCAGCCGCGTACAGTGCGATAATGTACCAATCTGACGCAGATGACCGCGATCGCCATTCTTGCGGTCGGGATGACCTTGATCGTCGCGACTGGGGGCATCGACCTCTCGGTCGGGTCGCTGATGGCATTGGGCGGCGCCGCCGCTGGTGTGCTCATGGTGGAAGCCCCCGAACTCACAAGCATTCCCGGCATCGGGCTTCTCTTGGTCCTCCTGGTGGCGATTCTCGTCGCCGGAATTTTCGGTTTCGTGAACGGCCTCCTTGTCGGATGGCTGGGAATTCAGCCGATCATCGCGACACTCGTCCTGTTGATCGCCGGTCGCGGGGTGGCACAGCTCGTGACGAGCGGGCGTCTCTTCACAGTGGAGAGCGCTCCGGTGATCGCCCTCGGGCGTGGGCAGTTCCTCGGACTCTCGAACCAGACCTGGATCATGCTCGCGGTCATCATCGTGGCGGCGATCATCCTACGGACCACCGTCTTCGCGAGGTACGTCGTGGCGGTGGGCGGCAATGAGAAGGCCGCCGCAGGCGCAGGGGTTCCGGTCCGCAAGGTGAAGTTCGCCGTCTACACGATCATGGGCTGTCTCGCCGGGCTGGCCGCGGTACTAAGCATCGGAATCAACGGTGCGGTGGACACGGCCAATCTCGGACTCGGCTGGGAGTTCGCCGTGATCAGCGCCGTGGTCGTCGGCGGCACGGCCCTGACCGGCGGGCGTCCGAAGCTCGCAGGAACCATCGGAGGCGTTGCGCTTCTTCAGCTGCTCGCCTTTTCGCTGGCGAGCCACAACATTCCCAAAGAGGTCGCGATGCTGATCCAAGCCGCCGTGATCATCGCCGCCGTGATCGTTCAGTTGCGAAAGAACCGTTGAAAGGCATGTTCATGAATGAGACCGGAAGATTCTTGAACGGGTGGCGGCATGCGGGTGTGTTCGCCCGCAGGAACGGCGCTCTCTGCGTCCTCATCTTCGTGCTGTTCTTCGCCCTGATCCGCTACGACGGCTTCTACAACCAGTTCAACGTGTCGTCGATACTCTCCTCTACCGAGCTGCTGTGCATCGGGCTCATGGCCATAGGCCTAACTTTCGTCATCGCAGCGGGCGAGATCGATCTCTCGGTGGCCGGCGTCGCGGTCTGCTCGAGCGTCGTCGCCGCGCTTCTTGCTCCCTTCGGGGTGCTCACAGCGCTCGGAGGTGCGGTCGGGATCGGCGCTCTTCTCGGGCTGGTCAACGGACTACTCGTCGCGTACGTCGGACTGCCCTCATTCATTGTGACGCTAGCGATGCTGCTGGCGACCCGTGGGCTGTCCCTCATGATCTCCGAACGCAACAAAATCCCTGTGGACTACTCGTTTCCACTCGTCGGCTTCTACAACATGAAGATCGGGGGCCTTATCCCTGCACCGCTTCTGGTGGTGTTGGCGATCGCGGCGATCGCCTGGGTGCTGTTCTCGCGCGCGCGTTTCGGCTTACACGTGCTCGCCATTGGGGGAGATCGCGGAGCATCCGAGCTGATGGGGCTTCGTTCTCCGCGCATCAGGGCGGCCGTTTTCGTCATCACGGGAGCACTCTCGGGTCTTGCGGGGGCCTTCCTTCTCGCCAAGACGACGACGGGCAATCCGCTCGAGGCTCAGGGCTGGGAGCTGACGGCGATCGCCGCGGTCGTTCTAGGAGGCACGTCGCTCGCGGGCGGGCGCGGGTCGATCATCTCCACGCTGGTGGGTGTTGCGCTTCTCGCGATCGTCTTCCAGATTCTCAATTACGAGAACGGGCAGGGGATTCCGATCAACTCCTATTGGCAGAACGTCATCCGAGGCATGTTCGTGCTTGCGATCGTGGTGGTGCAGGCCCTAGCCAGCGGAAACGGTCCACGCATCAGGCGACGCAACCAACAGCTGGACGGTGTCCCGGCATAGGGGCGTCGAGGTCGGGTGCCACAATGCTACTTGCCAAGCCGCAGCGACGGATTCTGAGTCGAGCGAGGGCCCGACATCGAACCGGGGAAAGGCCGTCTCGCTCATTCAGATCAGCGGGTCGCGCGTTCCTCACCCCATCGGATGCCGGGAATTGTCATGACCGGCGGCGTCAAGGTGTGAGGCCGCCGGCGTCGACGAGCATGGGCAGTCGGTAGCTCTCGCGATTCCGGACGTCTGGCGACGCGGCGGTGGCGTCCGATAGTCCCGTTGAGGCGTCGGCCCCACCGTTGTTCGCACTGTGGGTGGATGCGACCAAGTGTCCGAAAAGTGTCCGGAGCATCCCGAGGATGGCTTTTCTGACGAGTTTCGCTGTGCCTAGAGTGCGTGACGTGGATGAGGTCGCACGTCCGAAATACCGCGGAACCACGGGCTTCCTAGTCATTGAAAGGGGAGCCGGAGCGATCGAGCCAACCGACAGCTTGACCGGGCGCACCACCCTGCTAAGGAGGAGTCCCCTTACGAGGACCAGGGCTTCCGGCTTCGACGACTGAACTTTCACCAGCACCGTGTGAGCTCGCGCCACGTACAGCGCTGACGAGGCCGACACGCAATCAAACGCTAACTCTGTGGCATCCTGCTCCGACTACCTTGTAAGCACTGATCAGAGGTGAGGGTGGAGAGGTGGCACGATGCGTGCACGAATGATGAGGTTGGCCTGATGGCCGACGCCTCCATAGACTGGGCGGCTCTGTACCAGAAGCATCGCGTCGCGATGTTCAGGGTCGCCAAAGGCGTGCTGCGCAGTAGCGGGCGAGTCGACCTAGCGGACGATGCGGTGCAGAACGCGATGATTTCGCTTATGAAGTCGCCACCGACTGAACCACCCCGTAACTGGGAAGCCCTGCTCGTGGCGACGGCGAAGCGCCGAGCGTTGGACATCGTCGGCTCGGCCGCAATGGTCAAGGGCGCGGTGCTTGAGGAAGAACGCGCTTCACCGGCCAGCGAGCAGGATATGGAAGAAGTGCTCGAACGCCTCGAAAAGATGGCGTTGGTACGCGCGGCAATCGCGAAGGCCAAGCTCGACCCACGGGCGCACTACGTGCTCGCGCAGTACGTCGTGCTCGCACGGCCGAGGGCTGAAGTGGCAGCGGAGCTTGGTGTGACGCCCGCCAGGGTGAGTCAGATTGCGACCAAAGTCCTGAGGGACATCAACACGGCGGTAACGGAAGGAGGGTGACGATGAGTTCAGACAGGAACGAAGACGATGAGATCGGAGAGATCTTCGACGGGCGGAACGGTCGGTCGGCACTCGACGCTGGCGCCCCGTACCTTGAACGGAACCCGGAGTTGCGAGGACTGCTCGAGATTGCGGACCTTGCGTGGGAGAGTGAGCAGAGCGCTCCACCGCTCACCGAGGACCCTGTTGCTGCGATGCTGGGACTGGTTCCGGACCCGGAGATCGAGTTGGACGGCAAAGCTGTCGCTTCGGCGCGCAAGCAAGCGGGATTCACCGTCAGCACCCTTGCCGCTCGGTTGACCGCTCGAGGGTGGGATGTCTCGAGCAAAGATGTTTTCGCCTGGGAGAGTGGTCGCAACACTCCTCATGTACCGGCGTTGATCAATGCGATTGCTCAGGAGACGGGCACCGACTCGGATCGACTGCGTCGCCCCAAAGGAGCCGATCCTGAGCGTGCCAAGCTCGCTGCCGTTATAGCGTCCGCGACCTTCAAGAACCTCGCTCAGCGCTGGGCGCGTATCCAAGGCACCACCGTCGATCTTGCCGCTTCAGCGCTCGAATCCCGCATGCTCGTGGCCGTGCACCGCGGTGGCGTCCCAGACGAGGAGATCCTACTCGACTCGCTCGAGGCCATGGTGACCGCCGTAGAAAGTTCCGCAGACCAATGAAGCTCGAGCCCTGGATCGAGCGGGCGGTCGGAATCCTCGATGCGCAGACGCAGGAACAGTTCACGCTCGATCCAGAGGCCGCGCTAACGACGCAGCTGGGCCTTACAGTTCGTCCTGTTGAGACGTTGGCGAATCGCCGCGCCGATGGAGGGTTCTGCGACGGCATGTCGTTCCTGGAGGACGGCGTCATTCTCTATGCGCCGACGCCAAACAGTCGTCGACAGAACTTCACGCTCGCGCACGAGCTGGGTCATTGGATCGTCGAGAAGGATCAAGGACTGTTCGATTGGATTGCCGATCAAGCCGACCCGACTGCGCTCCTTGAGACGGTCTGCGACCAGATTGCGCAGCGCCTCCTCCTGCCGGATGCGCTCACGAACGATGTCATCGGCACCGAGCCCGTGCGCGCGCAACATGTACAGGACCTGTTCGACTCCAGCCAAGCGAGCTATCAGGCCTGCGCCATCGCCATCGCCCGGCACATTCGCGGTCTCGGTGCCGTCGTTCTCATCGACCGGTTCGATGGCCAGGTCCATCACGCCAGCATCCAACCGGATCCAGACGATGGATGGCCCGAGGTCTACCCGTGGCGTGGACAGGTCATTCCCGAAGCGCACGCGTTGCGGGAGTTCACTCCCGGCTCTTCGTTCACTCGGAGAACCACCTGGCGTGATTCCTGGGGACGTACAGCCGAGTTCTACGCCGACGCTGTTGCCGACGACAGGCGGATCATCGCAGTGCTCGCCGGTGAAGACATCTGGAAAGTTGACCCCAGCTACGTCATCCAACCCCGAGACTTCGACACTCGTCCGCTGCTGATCATCCATTGCTGCGGCCAAGAGCGCACGTTTCGCGGATACCCCTGCCCGACATGCGGACAGGGGTTCTGCCCGGCCTGCGGAAAGTGCAAGTGCGATCGCGCTGCCAAGACTGAGGAGAGCTGCGCGGAGTGCTTCACGCTGTGGCAGCGGCATCTGCTCGTGGATGGACTCTGCGAGAACTGCCGCTAACTCTTTCGCCCCTTGCTCCGACTACTTGGTGAGGGGCTGACGGTCAGCTCCGGAGATGGAGCTGGAAGTGGCAAAGAACACGGGACGCGGCCACCGCGTCGGAGCTGTCAAGGGGCGTAGCGAGTTCCAGGTCGACAAGACCTGGTTCAAGCGCGACACCTCGACCGGGCGCATCATGAACGGCAGCCCGAATCAGCACAAGGGCGTCCGCAACGAAAAATAGTCGAGGTGGGGTCGGCCCTGCGCCGGCTCCACCCGGCATCAGCACAGAATAGGAGATTCACATGTCCCAGTCCGAGAACGCGCACGAGAAGCACTACGAGATCGTCATCAACGGTCAGCAGGAGGTCGTCCCCGACAAGACCGTCAGCTATGAGCAAATCGTCGCCTTCGCATACCCCACGCCGCCGAGCAGCGATGCCGTCATCACCGTGACATATCGCGGTGCCCAGAAGCCGAAGGAGGGGAGCCTCAAGCTTGGTGGAACCGTCGACGTCAAGAAGAAGGGAGCCGTCTTCAATGTCACCTCAACCACCAAGTCCTAACTCGGACGTGCGACGTCTTCAGGACGACGGCTACGGTGTCCAGCTTCGCGCTGGACACCTCCTGGTGAGCACTCCGTATGTCAACGCACGGCGCGAAGTTAAGTGGGGCTACTTGGTTTCGACCGTCGAGTTGATCGACCTCGCGAATCGGCCCGATATCCATGTCGCATACTTCCTCGGTGAGGCAGTCGATGACTACCCCTGCAGCAGCGACGGGACTCGGCTCGACAGCTTGATCTACCAGTTCGGACCGGTCGATCTGGGGCAGGGGCTGGTCGTAACCTGTGGATTCTCGCAGCGGCCGACAACTCCTCGCAACGATTACGAGAACTACTACGACAAGATGGCGACCTACGTCGGCATGCTGCAGGCGCATGCGCAGACCGTCAACGGCACGATCTCATACCGCCAGCACCCGCCGATCGTAGCCACCCCTGAAGAGTCGGTTTTCCAGTACGAAGACGCCGCAACGACGCATGCGCGCATAGGCGCTGTCGTCGATAGGATCCGTGGGCTACGGGTCGCGATCGTGGGGCTCGGCGGCTCAGGATCGTACGTTCTCGATGCAGTTGCAAAGACGCCGGTCGGTGAGATCCACCTCTTCGACGACGATCTTCTCCTGAACCACAACGCCTTTCGATCACCAGGCGCAGCGACCCTCGAGGAACTTAACGCTCGGCCGACAAAGGTCGCGCATCACGCCACGAAGTACGCCGCCATGCATCGGCACGTGATTCCGCACCGGGAGCGCATCACCGCCGAGAATGCGCACCAGCTGACCGGATTCGACTTCGTCTTCATCTCGGTTGACGCCGGGCATGACAAGCGCGTCATCTTCGAGACGTTGCGTGGTGCGAACATCCCGTTCGTCGACACCGGGATGGGCGTCTACCAGCGCGGGTCGTCAATAGGCGGTGTCGTGCGCACCAGTGCGAGCCTTCCCACCCAGGCCGATCCCAACTGGATCATGGCTGACGGCGAGATCTCGTTCATGGACGACGGCGACGATGGCTACGCGCAGAACATTCAGATCGTTGAGCTCAACATGCTCAACGCGGCACTCGCGGTCATCAAATGGAAGCAATGCTTCGGCTTCTACTTCGACTTCGAGAATGAGTACACGAGTAACTACACGATCGACGGCAACCACATGCTGAACAGAGGAGCTGTCGCGTGAGCCGCATCGAAGGCGTTGAACCCGTCTTCGTCGAGTTCATCCCTCGCGAGCTGGAGCCAGGCAAGCTCTACGTTTCGATGGTGTATACGACCACCGCGCATCTTTGCGCGAGCGGTTGTGGAAGCAAGGTGGTTCTACCGATTAGCCCGGCACAGTGGCAGCTCTGCTTCGACGGCGAAACCGTTTCACTGTCGCCGTCCGTCGGCAACTGGGACCTGCCGTGCCAGGCTCACTACTGGATCCGCAGGAACAAGATTCTATGGTCGGCCCAGTGGGACAAGAAGCGAATTGACGCTGGCCGTCGCAACGATACTCGCGCCCTGGACGACTTCTATGAGGATCGGTCGACGTCTCCTCGAGCAGCCAACGAGCCAGCCGCTTCTCGCCGCAAGAGCCTCTGGCAACGTCTGTTCGGTGGGCGCCATTCAAGCTGGCCCCGCTTCTGACCATCGCCTGTTCCTCCGACTCCAGGTCGGTACCGTCCGGATTATTGAATAGAGGTCGATGAGGTTCAGACCACGACTCCCAGAAGCCTGGAGATCCGCATGTTTCCCGGATGGTGACGTCCCGCTGAGTGGTGGAGTTTCTCGACACCGTGCGGGATCAGCTGTTGTTGATTATGCCGCGTTGAGTTCCGGGATCGCCACCTCCTCGCCGGCCGCGGTGAGGAGCTTCATGGAGTGCTCAGAGAAATAGCGACGGTCGGCGCCGTCCCATTCGTCGTGTTGCTCGATCAGGACGTGGCCTGCGAGGCGCAGGAGTGCTGAGGGGTTGGGAAAGGTGCCGACGACATCGGTGCGTCGTTTGATCTCCTTGTTCACCCGCTCCAGAGGGTTCGTGGACCAGATCTGTCGCCAGTGCTGTTGCGGGAACCCGCAGAACGCGAGGATGTCGTTCTTCGCATCCTCGAGCATGTCCGCGATCTTCGGATGCGACCTGGTGAGCATCCTGACGACTTCGCGGAACTGGGCGAAGACGTGCTCGGTGTCGGGTTGCGCGAAGATCGTGCGGATGATCGATGCGACCATCGGTCCTGATGCTTTCGGAACATTCGAGAGCACATTGCGCATGAAATGGACCCTGCAGCGCTGCCAGGCAGCGCCGGCGAAGACCGTCTCGATCGCGGAAATCAGACCGGTGTGCGCATCGGAGATCACCAGCTTCACCCCGCCGAGCCCGCGGGCCTTCAGGCTGCGCAGGAAGCTCGTCCAGAACGGCTGCGATTCGGTCTCTCCGACCTCGAAGCCCAGCACTTCCCGGCGCCCGTCGTCGGCAACGCCGATCGCGACGACGACAGCTTGAGAGACGACCCGCTTGCCGACACGGGCTTTGCAGTAGGTCGCATCGAGGAACACATACGGATACGTCGTGTCGGCCAGGGGCCTGTCACGGAACGCGGCAACATCCTCGTCCAGGTTCGCGCAGATCCGTGAGACTTCGGACTTGCTGATGCCGGTGTCCGCGCCGAGCGCTTTCACCAGGTCATCGACCTTGCGGGTGCTCACACCGTGAACGTATGCCTCCATCACGACCGCGAACAACGCCTGATCGACGCGGCGGCGCCGCTCCAGCAACGACGGGAAGAACGACCCCTGCCGCAGCTTCGGCAGCCGCAGCTCGAGATCCCCGGCCGTGGTCGTCAGGGTGCGCGGGCGGGTGCCGTTGCGTTGCGTTGTTCGTTCCGGGGAACGTTCGAACGGGGCGGCGCCGATGAACGCGGCCGCTTCCGCATCAATCAGCTCCTGATAGAGCGTTTCCGTCGCGACACGGATCCGGTCGGTGACATCGGTGAGTTTCAGTTCCCCGAGGAGCTCGAGGAGGGCAGACTGGTCAAGAGCCATCGTGCGTTGTGTCTTTCTGTGAGTAGCTTTAGTCGGTTCTCACTGACCATCGCACGATGGCTCACCACGTCAACGACGTGACACTCCGAGCCGAGAACTACACCACCCCATGGGACGTCACCTTCCCGGATGCCAGGCGATCTGCGGCGAAGAGGGGTAGAAAGGCGCTATGCCAGTCGTAGCGGCGGATCCACCACCCTGCCAAGTGGACCACTTCCGGCGACACCGCCTCGGCTACTTCGAAAGAATCAGGTCCCACAAATCACCCACGAACGCACGGGAATCGGCTGGATCGAAGTCGACTGAATAGCTGCCGGCCTCGACGTCAATCCGCGTCTTTCCGGGGCGTTCAGACTGAACACGATCCAAGCGGATGTCGGAGATTCGGGTTCAAATCCCACCGTCACCGCCAGAAAAACCCCTGCGAATCCCTTGAAAATAAGGGGATCGCGGGGGTTTCTTCATTCACTCGCGCGCGAGCACTGTCGCGCCGACGGAGATGACGCGCTCCGGTTCAGATGGCGGCGGTGCTCTCTCGTGGCAGGAGGCGGTGCGGTGCGACGATCTGCGTCGGAGCGATGCTCGGGTCGTCGATCCGGGCGACGATCGCGCGGATCGCCTCCCGGGCGATGAACGGCGTGTCCAGCGAGACGGTGCTGAGCGAGGGACGCGCGAACCGCCCCTCTTCGATGTCGTCGATGCCGATCACCGCGACATCCTCGGGGACGCGGAGGCCGGCGTCGAAGATCGCCCGCATGGCGCCCATCGCGAGCAGATCCGAATAGCAGAAGATCGCATCCGGGCGCATCCGCAGCAGTTCGACGGTGGCCTCGTATCCGTCGATGCGGCCGTAGTGGGCAGACGGGCGCATGAGTTCGGGATCCACATCGATGCCCGCAGCCTCGAGGGCTGCCTCATATCCGGCGGTGCGCTGGCGCGGCGTCGCGAACTCCTCTTCGGGCTGCGCGCCGATGGCGGCGATGCGCGAGCGGCCCGAAGCCAGAAGGTGATCGACGGCATCCCTGGCCGCCGCGACGTTGTCGATCGCGACGTGATCGAATCGTCCATCGAAGTCGTGCTCGCCCAGCAGCGCGAGCGGCATCGTCGCCGGCCGCTTCATCTCGAGCAGTTCGGCGCGCGTCACGAGCGGACTGAACAGGATGCCGTCGAAGAGCATCGTGCGCTTCTCGCCGAGCAGCAGCTCCTTCTCTCGCTCGTGGTCGTTCCCGGTCTGATCGATCATCACCCGGTAGCCGACCTCGCCCGCCGCGTCGATCACGTCGCGAGCGAGCTGGCTGAAATAGGGCACGTCGATCTCGGGGACGACCAGCGCCAGCATGCCCGTGCGCCCTGTCCGCAGCGTGCGGGCGATCGGGTTCGGGCGGTAGTCGAGTTCGGCGATCGCGGCGAGGACTCGCTCGCGCATGCGCGGGCTCACGTGGGTGTAGTCGCTCACGACGTTCGACACGGTCCGGATGGAGACGCCGGCCTTCTCGGCAACGTCACGGAGCGTGGCTGACATGTCTACATCCTAGGTCTTGCAACGTATGCAAACTTCGGCTAGCTTTTTGCATACGATGGCAAACGCGCTGGCCCGTCAGCACAGCATCCGTCCACGCACACATCACCGAACACACAAGGGAGTGTCCATGAACCGCACACCGACACAGCCGGGTGTCCGCCTGCTCGCGGCCGGCGCCGTCGCCGCAACCGCACTGGCGCTCACCGCCTGCGGGCCCGGCATCACGTCCGGCTCGAGCGACGACGAAGCATCCGGCCGACTGAAGGCGCCGACGTCGTCGCAACCCGAAGGGGAGATCACGATCTGGGATCGCTCGGGTGACCTGTACGAGGTCTTCGACGCCGTGATCGACGACTTCAACAAGAAGTACCCCGGCATCACCGTGCATCACGAGGCCGTCGACATCAACGCGAAGCTGCAGAACACGCTCATCACGGGTACCGATGTGCCCGACGGCGTCTTCCTCGACGACGCGCTCGTCGGCAGCTACGCCGATCATCTCTGGGACCTCAGCGATGTGCTCAAGCCCTACCTGGACGACATCGCACCGCAGAAGATCGACGCGACGACGGTCGACGGCGGAATCTACGGCGTGCCCTACGACCTCAACCCGGGACTGCTCTACTACAACGCCGCCGCGCTCGAAGCCGCAGGCATCGATGCGACGTCGATCGAGACCTACGACGACCTGCTCGACGCCGCCCGCGAGTATCAGGCCGCGAAGCCGGGATCGCACCCGATCCACCTGGAGCAGAGCGCCTTCCTCGGACAGCTGCAGCTCGAGATGTACGCCAGCCAGCTGGGCACCTCGCTCGCGAACGCCGACGGCGAACTGCGGCTGGACAGCCCCGAGTACACGCAGATCCTCACCTTCCTCGACACCGTGCAGAAGGACGGACTCGGCACCCGCGCCGAGTACCTGAGCCCGACGGACATCGCCGAGCTCGAGAACGGCAACCAGGTCTTCTACCCGTGGGCCATCTGGTTCGACTTCGCACCGCAGCAGCTGCTGCCGAAGACGAAGGGCGACTGGCGCGCCATGGAGCTTCCCGCCTGGAAGCCCGGCGGCGCCCGCAGCGGCGCGATGGGCGGATCCTCGTTCGTTCTGCCGAAGGATGGTGCGAATTCCGAGCTGGCCTGGCTGTTCTACGAGTTCCTCATGTACGACGAGACCGGCTACAAGGCCGTCTGGGGTGTCAACGACGTCTACCCGACCGGGTTGAACACATCCATCCCCGCCTACCTGCCCGCCGCTGATCCGGCCGAACCCCTCTTCCAGCCGCTCGATGCGCTGGGCGGACAGGATCTCTGGAAGGTCGCGACCACCGCAGGAGCGCAGATCCCGAGCGGCTCGTCGATCCCGGCCTGGTGGAACGGGGCCGTGGACTACCTCGGCAACGACATCCAGAAGATGCTGGACGGCGATCTCACCCCGGCCGAGGTCATCAGCAGTTCGACCGAAAGCATCCAGACCGACCTCATCGACAGGCAGTGACGGACCCATCCGCATGACGACCCCGACCCTCCACCCCGCGGTGCCGCAGCTCGGCCGCCGCTCGAGCGCCGCGGCGCTGAGACGGCGCTCCGCGCCGTACCTCTTCGTCCTCCCGTTCATCGTGATCTTCCTCGCATTCAGCGTGTATCCGCTGATCTTCACCGCGCGACTGAGTTTCACGAACTGGCACGGCTCCGGCGCCGCGGAGTGGGTGGGTTGGGGAAACTACACATATCTGCTCACCAGCGAGGCGTTCTGGAACTCGCTGGCCAACTCGGCGGTGCTCTGGCTGCTCATCGTCCCGATCCAGATGGTCCTCTCGGTCATCGTCGCCGTGCTGCTGAACTCCGCGAAGCTCCGGTTGCGCGGACTGTACCGGGTCGCGTTCATCGTTCCGTTCGTCACACCCCTGGTCGCTGTCGCGCAGATCTGGGTCGTGCTGTTCGATCAGCAATACGGCGCCATCAACGCCATCCTCGGCACGTTCGGACTGCCGGACATCGGCTGGCTCACGACGAGCGCGTGGTCCAAGCCCACCCTGGCGCTGCTGTTCCTGTGGAAGACCACGGGGTTCATCGTCATCATCGTGCTCTCCGGCCTGCAGTCCATCGACAATTCGATCTACGAGGCGGCCGAGATCGACGGCGCCTCCCGGCTGCGGCAGCTGTGGAGCATCACCGTGCCGCTGCTGCGCCGCACGATCATGTTCGCCGTCGTGCTGCAGACCCTGGCGGTGTTCCAGATGTTCGCCGAGCCGTTCGTCGTCACGCAGGGCGGTCCCTACAACTCGACCACCACGGCGGGCTACTACCTCTACAACCACATCACGCGGGGAGACCTGGGCACGGGAGCCGCCAACTCGTTCCTGCTCGTCATCCTCGTGCTGGTGCTGTCGCTGTTCTTCGTACGCCTGCTGAGGGCAAAGGACTGATCATGACCGACACCCTCATCCGCCCGATCACGGAGATCGCGGTGCCCGGCGCGCCGAGGCGTCGTCGAGAGCGCGGCGCGGGCCTGCGGCTCGGCTCCCACGTGTTCCTGATGCTGCTGCTGATCGCGTTCCTCGCGCCCGTGGCCTGGGCCGTCGTCTCCTCGTTCAAGCAGCCCAACGACATCATCCGCGACCCGCTGGGCTTCGAACTGTCCACGTTCACGCTCGACAACTTCACCGCGATGTTCCAGGACGTGCCCATCGCACACGGGTTCCTCAACACCGGGATCGTCCTGGTGGTGAAGGGCGGCATCACGCTGTTCTTCGCACCGCTGGCGGCCTACGCCTTCGCCAAGTACCGATTCGTCGGCAAGGACCTGATCTTCGGGGCTGTGCTCATCACCCTGATGCTGCCGACGATCGTGCTCATCATCCCGCTGCTTCTGGAGATGAAGGCCCTCGGCTGGGTCAACACCTATCAGGCGCTCATCCTGCCGGGTGCGATCGACGCCTTTGCGATCTTCTGGATGCGGCAGGTCATCAGCGCCGTGCCAGACGAGCTGCTCGACGCCGCGCGTGTGGACGGATGCAGCGAGTTCGGGATCTTCTGGCGCGTGATCGTGCCCGTCATCCGTCCCGGCCTCGCCGGCCTCGCCGTGCTGACGATCATGAACATCTACAACGACTTCGTCTGGCCGGTGATCGTCGCCAGCTCCGATCGGATGGCGACGCTCCAGGTCGTGCTGTCCACGCTCGCTCAGAACATCACCGGGAACCGGATCGGCGCGGACTACGCGACCGTCACCGGTGAGCTCCTGGCTGCGAGTTCCATCGCCCTCATCCCCCTGCTGGTGCTGTTCATCCTGCTCCAGCGTCACTTCATCAACGGCATCCTCGCCGGCAGCGTGAAAGGCTGAACGTGTCGCTATCCACCACCCTCCGGTCCGTGCGAACCACTGACCAGGACGCGATCCCCCGCCCGGAGTACCCCCGGCCCGATGTCGATCGGTCGGCGCGCTGGCTGAGCCTCAACGGGCTCTGGGACTTCGACGTCGACGACGAGACCCACGCCATCACCGTGCCGTTCGCCTGGGAGACCACGGCATCAGGCATCGGCCGGACCTGGCTCGAACATGGGATCTATCGCAGACCCGTGGCGGCGCCGGCCGAGTGGGCGGGCAGGCGGATCGTCCTGAACTTCGGCGCGGTCCACCACCGCGCGACCGTGCGGATCGACGGCACGCTGGTCGGCGAGCACGTCGGCGGCCATGACTCGTTCGAGTTCGATGTGACCGACTTCCTGGTTCCCGGCGTCGAATCGAAACTGTCGGTCGAGGTCGACGCTCCGGCCGACAAACGCGAGATCGTCCATGGCAAGCAGCGCTCGATCCCGCGCGATGACTACGACGGCGTCTCCTTCACGCCGACCTCCGGAATCTGGCAGTCCGTCTGGCTGGAGGCGCGCGGCCGCACGTATGCGCGGCTGATCTCGCTGCGCGGCGACAGCCTCACCGGCATCGACGTGAACGTCGAACTGAGCGGTGACGACCCCGCAGGAACCGAGGTGCGGGCGCGCGTCGTCGGCACCGACTTCACCGTCGCGCTGACCTCCGACGCCTCCGGACGTGCCGAGGGCCGGATTGAGATCGCACGGCCGCGCCTGTGGTCGCCCGCCGATCCGCACCTGTACCGCGTCGAGATCGTCGTCGGCGACGACGAGTACGCCGACACGACCGTGGCCACGGCCGGCCTGCGCCGCATCGAGGCGCGCGGCGAGGAGCTGTGGCTGAACGATACGCGGCTCTATGTCCGCGGGGTGCTGGACCAGGGCTACTGGCCCGACACCGGCCTCACCGCCCCGGATGCCGAGGCGTTGCGCCGCGACATCGCGCTGGCGCGGGAACTCGGATACAACCTCGTGCGCAAGCACCTGAAGTTCGAGGACCCGATCTGGCTGCACGAGGCCGATGTGACCGGAACGCTGGTGTGGGCGGAGCCCGCCTGCCCAAGCCGATTCTCGGATGCTGCGGCCGCCGCCTTCGAGACGCAGATCCCCGCGATGGTCGAGCGCGACGGCAACCATCCGAGCATCGTGATCTGGGGTCTCTACAACGAGGAGTGGGGCCTGGACTGGGATATCCCGGGCAGTTCCGAGCGTGCCGCGGCGGCGAGTCGTGCGTACGATCTGCTGCGGGCCATCGACGACACCCGTCCCATCGTGGAGAACTCCGGCTGGGCGCACGTGCGCAGCGACCTGGTCGACTGGCACTATTACGAACCCGACATCGCCACGTGGAAGCAGACCGTGGCTGATCTGGCATCCGGCGACCGCGAGACGTTCCCGGTGCGCCTGGGCCCCGACTTCACGGTCGACAAGTCGCTCTACGGCTCGGCGTCCTTCCCCCGTACGGGGGTTCCGATCCTCAACAGCGAGTACGGTGAGGGGTTCACCAGCCTTGAGCGCGCCTGGCACCTGCGGTGGGAGACGCAGGAGCTGCGCCGCCATGACCGCTATTCGGGCTACGTCTACACCGAGTTCTCCGACGTCGAGCACGAGTGCGCCGGTCTGCTGACCGCGGATCGGAAGTCCAAGGACTGGGGCGGATGCCGACCTGCCGACGTGAACGCCGAGACGGTGCTCGTCCTGGATCTCATCCCCGCGCAGGCGGGGGCGGACCTGGCGACCCCGGTCGCCGGCTTCGAGCTCGGAGTGCGCGTCTCGCATCATGGGACGGAGCCGTTGACGCTCGAGGTCCGCAGCGCCTGGGTTCCGGCAGGGATGCCGACGGATGCCACGGTGGTCGCGACCGAGACGACCGATGCGCTCGAGGTGCAGCCCTTCCGTCTCTCCGACGCGCTGGCACTCGCCGTGGCCGAGCGTCGGGAGGCGGGCCGCCTGCTGATCTGGGCAGTCGACGACGCCGGCCGCACAGTGGCGCGTTCCTTCCTGGACGCGGCGGTGGTCGAGCCGCCGAACCGGCGAGGCGCGCGGACCGCCTGAGCGGATCGTCCGAGCGGACTGACCTGCTCTGGTACGGAAAGCCCCCGCTGATCCCGGAGAACCGGGATCGCGGGGGCCTCTCCGTCTGCCTGTGGCAGCCGCGGGATGCTGCAGGTCACGCCCGCCCGTAGGTCTCGAGCAGGCGGAGCCAGATCTCGCTGATGGTCGGGTAAGCGGGAACCGCGTGCCAGAGCCGATCGATGGTGACCTCGCCGACGATCGCGATGGTCGCGGCGTGCAGCAGCTCCGCCGTGTCCTGGCCGACGAACGTGGCGCCTACGACGACATGACGGTCCTCGTCGATGACGAGCTTCGCGCGGCCGGTGTAGCCGTCCGAGTGCAGCGCGGCGCCGGCGACGTGGCCCAGGTCGTACTCCACAGCGCGCACGTTCTGTCCGCTCTCGAGAGCGGCCCGCTCGGTGAGCCCCACGGCGGCGACCTCCGGGTCGGAGAACACCACGCGCGGAACCGCGACATTGTCGGCGGTCGCGACGTGCTGGCCCCACGGAGCGTCATCGACCTCTGCCCCGGTGAGTCGAGCGGCGATCGCCTCGCCGGCGGCACGTGCCTGGTACTTGCCCTGGTGCGTGAGCAGCGCGCGTCCGTTCACGTCGCCGACGGCGTAGAGCCAGTCCGTGCCGTCGATGCGCATCGTCTCGTCCACGGTGAAGGCCCCGTCCAGCCCGACCGACTCGAGGCCGAGTCCCTCGGTGTTCGGGCGGCGACCGGTGGAGACGATCAGCTCGTCCGCCTCGAGTGACGTGCCGTCGTCCAGCGTGACGGTGACGATGCCGTCGGCGTCGCGCGTCACGCGAGTGGGGGTGGCGCCGATGCGCACATCGACTCCGTCCTCGACGAGAGCGGCGGCGACGTACTCGCCGGCGAACGACTCCTCGCGATCGAGCAGCGCGCCGCGCGAGAGCATGGTCACCTGCGAGCCCAGCGACGAGAAGACGAAGGCCAGCTCAGTGCCGGCCACGCCACCGCCGATGACGATGATGCGCGCGGGCACGCTGTCGGCCGAGGTTGCCTCGCGGGTGCCCCACGGCGCGGCATCCGCAAGCCCGGGAATCGGCGGGAACACCGGAACCGATCCGGTCGCGAGGGCGACGGCCTTGGCCGTGATCACGCGGTCTCCGACCTGGATGCGGCCGGGGCCGACCAGGCGTCCGCGTCCGCGGATCAGCTCGATGCCGGCGGACGCGACCCACGCGGCCTGTCCGGCGTCGCTCCAGCCGTCGGTGAAGGACGTGCGGCGAGTGAGAACGGCGGCCGCGTCCAGACCTCCCGTCACCGCCTCCTTCGCCCCTGCCAGACGGCGGGCGGCGCGAAGCGCGTGACCACTGCGCAGCAGGGCCTTGGAGGGCATGCACGCCCAGTACGAGCACTCGCCTCCGACCAGCTCGTCCTCGATGATCGCGACGCGCACGCCGCGTCTGGTCGCGTAGTCCGCGACGTTCTCGCCGGTCGAACCGGCTCCGATGACGATGAGATCGTAATCAGTGGTCTGCAGCTGGCCGCTCATCGGGATTCCTTGCGGATGATGCTGCCGAGGCGGATGGCGGACACGAGGAAGAAGATCGCACCGAGCGTGGCGTAACCGCCGACGCCCGCGATCGACTGAGCGCCCTGAAGTCCCTGGATCGCGAACGCCGAACCCGCGAGCACCGAGATGCCACCGCTGAGCATCTGCGGCACCTGCCCGCCGGTGCGACGGTTGCGGATGGCGGAGATCAATTGGGGGATGCCGGCGCCGATGGCCCAGAGGCCCCAGACGATGAGCGCAGCAGACGTGGAGAACGTCGAGGCGATGCCCAGAGCGATGGCGACGAGCACGCTGACGACGACGTTGACCCATTCGGATGCCGAGGACCGGTCCTTGGTGGGATCGGCACGCAACTGCCAGAACACCGCGCCCGCGTCGAAGAGCGGGTAGATGACGAGCAGAACCGTCAGGAGCGGGCCCGCGTTCATCGAGGCGACGATGAGCAGCGCGGCCCAGACGACGGCGAACGCGGCGCGGATGACGTACAGGCGGCGCAGGGAGCGGCTGAACGTCGGAGCGGTGAGGGTGGTGGAAGTGGTCATGAGGTTTCCTTGGTCAGAGTATCAAGGTAGAGTTACTAGTTCGTCCACACAACGAACCATAGACTGATATTCCCGCTGGCGCAACCAGCCCGACGCACGGAGTGAGAATGCACGCTGACGCAGCAGAACCCGAGAAGGTGTCAGCACGCCGCGGGGATACGCGTCGCCGCATCCTCGATGCGGCCAATGAGCTGTTCTACAGTCAGGGCATCCGTGCCACCAGTGCCGATCGCATCATCGAGCTGGTCGGCATCACGAAGGTCACGTTCTACCGGCACTTCCGCACC
>Ga0308157_10001970_pt1 | contig 37339 bp, 36 predicted proteins | sample PhyBR1_FD_201035 | JGI IMG/M metagenome (GOLD analysis project Ga0308157, IMG submission 201035) | Phyllosphere microbial communities from UC Gill Tract Community Farm, Albany, California, United States - DLSLB.R1 | ecosystem: Host-associated > Plants > Phyllosphere > Unclassified | place: USA... | reverse complement strand
AAAGTAGTAACCAAATATATGTCTGAAATAAACTTTGTGAGTTCAGGCAAGCTTGGCGATATCATTGAATTAGGAATAACAGCTACGTCTTTTGGCAATACATCCATCACCATGTGTTGTGAAGTGCGAAATAAAATTACCAGAAAGAGCATTTTAACTATAGACAAAATTGTTTTCGTAAACATTAACGATTACGGCGAACCAACTCCACATGGAAAAACAAAGATTAAATATATCGAAGAGCAGTTTGATCAAGAAGGGCAATTGTGATTGATGTAATGCTAAGCTTGTCGAAGCAACTTAAACAAAGTCGGTAAATATTTAACCATTAGTTAAGCATCTTTTCCATCTCGATAAGGCGAATAGCCGAAACCTTGGGATCGCCAAATCTGCCCTCGATCTCCTCAAATGCAATAGAATCTCCAGTGGGCGCATAGCCATGCCGGCTGTACCAATTAATTAATTCAACTCGACTACTGATCACTGAAATGATAATTCTGGCACAATTATTTTCAATAGCATGATGCTCTGCCGCTATTAACAGGGACTTACCCATGCCATTACCTTGAGCAAGAGGTGATACAGCAAACATACCCAGATACAGGTCATGCGATTTTACCTCTAAGCAAACCGTACCCACAATTTTACCGCTCTGATCGGTGAGCTTTAGGATGGTCACTTCTGGTTTGGCTAGCAACAACTCTAAAGCCTTTTCATCAATCCGGATACCATCAAGAATTTCAGCTTCGGTTGTCCATCCTTTTTTCGACTCATCACCACGGTAGGCAGAGTTTACCAGATTGTTCAATTCCTTAACGTCATTAAAGCTAGCTTGGGTTATTTTCATCTGAGTGATTTGAGCGGCAACGGATAAACGATTAATACTTACAATGGGATTTAGGAAATCTAATTTCCTTTTATTTGATTTTCCAATACTTCTGCATCTAAATCAAATGCATTTACAATGATCTGAGCTTGATTATAGAAATGATCTCGCTCTGCTAATTTCATTTCTATAAAAGATAATAGCTGTTCATCGTCCATACCTTTAAGTAATGGCCTTTTTTCTCTGTTATGAAGTCTCGATACTAGTTGTGGTGGTGTCATGTGCAAATAAATAGTTTTACCATTTGTATTCATCCATTCCATATTATCGAAAAAACAAGGCAAACCGCCACCTGTTGCAATAACACATGTTTCTGGGTAGGGAAATGTTTTTAGTGTTTGACTTTCTAATTCTCTAAAAGCTGTTTCACCATTTTCCGCAAAATAATCGGCAATTGATGTGCCTTCCTTTGCCACAATTTCAGCATCTAAATCTATTACTGAGCAATTTAATCTATTTGCTAATTGCTTTGCTTTAGTGCTTTTACCGCAGCCCATAAATCCGATTAAGAAGACTTTCATAATTGACGATCGCGTTTTAACATAATATAATCTGTAACCGGTGGGGTAATTCCATCTAACTTAAATAGGCTAGCTATTTGTGCCCTATGGTAAGTAGAATGATTTACCACATGAAATAAAATATCCTTAGCTAAACTTGTATACTGATCACCTAATGAGTTGGTATAGGTTATTTCTTTATCCAATGGGATAGTTTTAACTATTTGATTTAACAATTTGAAATTCTCAGCGGAAATCTGTCCGAACATATCAGCGCCATACGTTTCCCAAACTTGATATTTTGGCAATAAACCCAAAATTCTATTTGCCCAAATGTGTTGTGCATTTAAAACATGAGTAAAGAGATCGATTGCTTTTGGAGAAATTTCTGGATGATGTTTAAAAATTTCAATCAATTTATCATCGGCAACTTTAGTGTAGCGAATACTTTCTTCTAACATTTTAAGCTAGTTTAACTCTAGGATCTACCCAAGCATACAACAGATCGACCAATATATTTACCACTACAAATACAAACGCAATAAATAAAATGGAACCCATTACTACAGGAAAATCGGACATTTCTAAAGCGGTAACCGTGGTTCGACCTAAACCGTTATAGCCAAAAATATATTCAACGAAGAATGATCCTGCTAGTAAAGAAGCGAACCATCCTGAAATTGCAGTAATTACAGGATTCAGGGCATTTTTCAACGCATGTTTATAAATTATCGCATTACGCCCTAAACCTTTTGCTCTTGCAGTACGAATATAATCTTGCGCTAAAACATCTAACATCGCACTGCGAGTTAATTGTACTATGATAGCCAAAGGACGTAAACCTAGTGTAATCATTGGTAGCCAAAGGTTCTTCCATGAGATAACCTCTCCCTTAAATGGATCATAACTATATAAGCTACCGCTCATATTTAAGCCTGTATAATCTGCCAACACAAAACCAAATAACCAAGCGATAATAATCCCTGCGAAAAAAGATGGGGCAGAAATACCTAAAATGGCAAAAGAGTTTGCAGCATTGTCTATCCATGTACCTTGATGAACAGCAGAAACTACACCTAATAAAACACCAATTATAGTAGCAAATATCATTGCGGTTAAGGCAAGCACAAATGTATTCGGTACGGTTTCTGAAAGTATAGTGGTTACATCTCTTTTAGTTTGATACGATCTGCGTAAATAAGGAACCTTAATCACTACCACATCTTTACCTACGCTAAATAGTTTTTGGTAATGGTATTTCTCTTGATTTTCTATTGAATTTGGATGAATGCTAATTGGAGATAAATCATTAACATACAAAAAGAATTGAACAGGTTTTGAGCGATCTAATCCAAACTCTTTGCGCACTGCTTCTAGCGATTGCACATCAGACCTTTGTCCCATTGTCATTCTAGCTGGATCTCCAGGCAAAATGTTAAATAACACAAATACCACTAGAATAACTCCTGCCATTACGGCGAAGCCATATAACAATTTTCTAATCGCGTAAGCTCCCATTTATTTAGTAAAATATTTTTCTGATAATTCGTTAAATGATGGCAAATTATGGTAATGCCATTTATTTATAATTACACCATTTTTCAATAATAGTACACCAGGATTTGCCCTTACCATGCTTTTTAACGGAACAGCATCAGCATAAAAAACTTCCATAAAAAGTTTCATTTTCTTGCTAAAAGCATCTGCATCTTGTGCAGAATTAGAAGTTAACAAAACGGTACGGATATTAAACTGATCTGCCGCATTTAAAGCTAAAGCATTGGTTGTTGCAATAGCATTTTCATTGGTATTTTTTAAATCGTAAGCAACTACAACCAAATTATAATATGGGTTTTCTACAATTTCTTTTGTGTAATCCGTTCCTGATGCATCTGCAATTAGCAAATCTTTAATTTTAACATCGTATCCCTTTTTAATCAATTTCTTTTCAGGATTACCAACTACTTCCCAATTATTATCCTTCCAAACTTCCAATTTTAAATAGTCTTTATCGCTCATGGTCTTAGTTTCACCAGTTGCTTTATTTTTAAGCTGATACATAATTAGAAACTCATCAGGCACCGCTCCTTCTGGAATTTTCATAGATTCAGGAATACTCGAACCTATTTTATAGGGCAAGAAATCTAATATTGGTAAGAAATTATAGGTAAACAATCCAAAAAGTAAGGATATAAGTAAAACTGACAAGGCTAATCTCTTTTGCCAAGCTACATTGACTGTAATTGGTTCTATTTTAGTTCGGTGGATAAACAAATAAACAATCATTACTAAGAGTATTAAATCTTTTGTAAATGACTGCCAAGGTGTAAGCGGAATGGCATCGCCGAAACAACCGCAAGAAGTAACTACATTAAATGCAGCTGAAACGAAAGTGAGAAAAGTGAAGAAAATAATTAATGCTAATAATCCTTTAGTTACTTGATTGCGCCAAAAGCCAAACAACAACAGTGCGCCTAAAACAATTTCTAAAACACATAAAATGATAGCAATTCCAGTAGCCCAGTTGCTTAAAAAAGTCAGGTGAAAAACTTCAAAGTATTCTTGTAGTTTATAGCCAAAGCCAAGTGGATCATTCGCTTTTATAAAGCCAGAAAAAATGAATAAAACCCCAACAAACCAACGAGAAAAGTTTAAAAGTATTTTTGACATTCTATAATTGCTAAATTGTTTTATTGTTGCTTTTCTATTTCACTCCTAATTTAATCAACGCGAAAACAGCATAATTCAACATATCCTGATAATTTGCTTTTACACCTTCCGAAGCTACAGTTTGACCTAAATTATCCTCAATTTGTTTGACTCGTAATATTTTCATCAATATCAAATCGGTTAAAGAACTAATTCGCATATCTCTCCAAGCCTCTCCATAATCATGGTTTTTGGCAAACATTAAATCTTTGGTTTCGTTTACGCGTTTATGAAACAAACTTTCTACTTCCTGAACATCCATTTCATTAGGATCACTTTCGCTTAATTCTAATTGCAACATCGCAATTACGCAATAATTTACAATGCCAATATATTCAGATGTGATATCCTCTCCTACTTTAGAAATCTTCTTCTCTTCTAAAGTACGAATGCGTTGTGCTTTGATAAAAATTTGGTCGGTTATAGACGCTGCCCTAAGGATGCGCCAAGCCGTTCCATAATCTTTTGTCTTCTTTAAAAAAAGCGATTTACATACCGCTATAACGTTGTCGTACTCTTGTGATGTGTTTACTGCCAAAACAATTAAAATATTTAGTTTAAAGCTATTTTAATACCTATTTTTGTATGAAATGATGGCTAAAGATACATTTTTAAACCGAAAAGTAATACTAAATAGCAAAGGCAAACTGATAGATTTAAGCAGTCCAGCTGTGATGGCCATTTTAAATTTAACTCCCGATTCATTTTATGCCAACAGCAGAATTAGCACTATTGATGAAGCCTTAAAAGCAACTGAAAACTTTTTAAATGAAGGTGCTAAATTCATAGATATTGGCGCTTATTCTTCTAGACCGGGTGCAGCAGATATTACAATTGATGAAGAATTAAAACGTCTTATTCCAATAGTTGAGGCAATTACAAAAGAATTTCCTGATGCTTTGATTTCTATTGATACATTTAGAGCTAAAGTAGCGGAAGAGACTATTTCTGCGGGTGCACATTTAATCAATGATATTTCGGCTGGAAATTTAGATGAACAAATGTTCGAAACGGTGGCTAAACTGCAAGTTCCGTATGTGATGATGCATATGAAAGGTACACCACAAAACATGCAAGAAAATCCAACTTACCACAACATAGTTGAAGAAGTAAGCACTTATTTTTCAGAGAAATTAGCTATTTTAAACAAAAAAGGAGTAAAAGATATTATTATCGACCCTGGCTTCGGCTTTGCGAAAACTATTAGTCACAATTACGAGCTTTTGCAGCAAATGGAGCAGCTAAATTCTTTTGAATTACCAATTTTAGTTGGTTTTTCTAGGAAATCTATGGTAACAAAAGTACTAAACAATAAATCTGTTGATGCTTTGAACGGAACGACAGTTTTAAATACATCAGCTTTACTAAAAGGAGCTAAAATTTTAAGAGTTCATGATGTAAAAGAAGCAATGGAGTGCGTAAAATTGGTGAATCGATTAAACGGGTTAATTGGTTAATTGATGAGTTGGTTAATTGTTTGGTGGAATAGTTAATCGCTTCATACAATTTTAATCACGCTATACAGTTAACCACTGTAAACAATTACACAGTTAACTCAAAATACCATTACTATGCATACCTATTCATTTGAGAAGCTGGAAACTTGGCAAAAGGCTAGGATTTTTAGAAAAGAGATTTATATCTTAGTGAGAAAGTTTCCTAAAGAAGAAATGTTTGGATTAACAAGCCAAATCAAACGATCTGCAAGTAGTATAAGTGATTGTTTAGCTGAAGGTTCAGCTAGAATTACGCCAAAAGACAAGGCGCACTTTATAACAATGTCCTATTCAAGTGCTATAGAAACTGTAAATCATATTATTGGCGCTTTAGATTTAGATTTTATTACTAATGAAGAATATGAATATTTTAGGCTAAAACTAGATGAACTTACAAATAAATTAAATGCATTAAGAAATTCGATATTAAAATAGTAGCTGCTTAATTATTACACAATTAACCGCATTGTACAGTTAAACAATTAACCTATTTTCCCTATCTTGTGCTCAATGAAAAGCCTTGACTTTGACTTTCTTAAAATTACCTGGGTTGATGGGATAGATATTGTACTCGTCGCTATCCTTATCTATTACATTTATAGCTTAATACGAAATACATTAGCTGTGAATTTGCTATTGGGCATGTTCATTATTCTTATTTTTTATTACGTGGTAAAAGGTCTACACATGAATTTGTTGTCGGCCATTATTAATAAGTTTATGAGCGTGGGTATTATGGCGCTCATTGTTATTTTTCAACCCGAAATAAGACGCTTTTTACTTCATATTGGAAAAAATACCTTCCTGCAAAAAAATAAAGCGTGGTGGGGATATTTGTTTGGAAGTAAAAATTTAGAACGCGACAATTTAATACGAATTAAACCCATCATCGATGCTTGCAAAAGCATGAAAAAAACACGTACTGGGGCATTAATCGTATTTGTTAAGTTTTACGATGATGAACTCTTCACCAATAGTTGTGAAATTATTGATTCGAAAATATCGAAAAGGTTATTAGAAAGTATATTTCAAAAACACAGTCCGTTGCATGATGGTGCAGTAGTTATTGCAGAAAATAAAATTAAAAGTGCAAGCTGCATTTTGCCTTTAACAGATAATGATAAACTACCTCCACAATTTGGTTTACGCCACAGAGCAGGTATTGGGGTATCTGAAACAGCTGATGCTGTTGCTGTAATAATATCTGAAGAAACGGGTGAAATTGCGTATGCGAAGCAAGGTCGTGTGCGGATGAATGTTTCTTTTGGGGAATTAGAGAAGTTGTTGAATAAAGACTTTTAAAACATCATTTCTTAAATCCTTTACATAAAAAAAGGATAAAAATAATGGCAACCCAATATCTTTATCCCTTATTCTTTGATTTTCTATCTAATTAGCAGTATTGCTCAAATGCACCAATTAAGCTATCCGCTATCATTTGTGCAGGGCGACCTTCAATTTGATGACGCTCTATCATGTGAACCAATTTACCATCTTTAAATAATGCCATTGCAGGCGATGAAGGTGGGAAAGGCATCATATACGCTCTTGCTTTATCAACTGCATCTTTTTCCATACCTGCAAAAACCGTTACCAATTTATCAGGATGTTTAGCGTTTGACGCTGCAATTTTTGCTGCTGGACGAGCATTTGCTGCTGCACAACCACATACAGAGTTTACCACTACAAATACAGTTCCTTCGCTTTTAATTGCGCCATCTACTTCTTCTGCTGTTTTTAATTCTTCAAAACCTACGTTAGTCAACTCAGCACGCATAGGTTCTACTAAATATTCAGGATACATTCTTTTCTTTTTTTATTAATAATATGCAAAGATAACAAATATGATGCGCTAAAAATTAGTACAACATAAAATAACAATCTACTGACTTACAGTCAAAAAAAAGCAAATGCATTTATCACACATTTGCTTTTTTTAATGAATTGAAAATACTTATTGCATTCCCTTTAACATTTCTTGTAATCCTTTTGGATTATTAAAATAATCTATAAGCCATTTCCTTCTATTAAATCTGATTCAGTTTCACCTTTAAAGATGATTTTATAACTGGTTGATACGACCTATTATTGCTCATTACTTCTATAAGCATTACTCTACAGTTATCAAAAATCTAAAACGCATTCAAAACCAAACAAACATGAAAAAATTCAACAATCGTTGTAATCAAGCATCCTTTATCATCGTTCTCATTTTGCTTACCATAATAACATCATGCAAAAAAAGTAAAATAAAGCCATATCCTTCAATTCCAGTGAAACAAATATCTTTTAGCCCTTCGGCAGCTTTCATAGGAGATGAGGTAACTCTTACTGGCGAATTTGATCCCGATAAGACAAAAAATAGTGTGAGCTTTGGCGGAGCAACAGCTTTAATTACCAGCGCTAGCCAAACAGAACTGAAAGTATTAGTACCTTCTAGTGCAAAAAATGATAAACTTACTGTAAGCGTTAATGGAGTAGAAACAACTTCAGCTACTAATTTTATACTCTACAATATTTATGTAGCAGGTACCGAATATGACGGCGGACAAAACAAGGACAAAGCAGTCATAAAATATTGGAAAAACGGTATGGCTACAGCCTTAACAGATGGCGCACACAATGCTTATGCTACTTCTATGACTATTAATGGCAAAGACATGTACATTTTAGGTTATGAAAATACAACAGGTTATAATAACGTTATAAAGTATTGGAAAAACGGTTTACCTGTAACTCTAACCGATGGCACAAAAGATGCTTATCCAGTTTCAATAAAGATAGTTGGAAATGACGTATATGTAACTGGTTATGAATATAGCAACTACGGTTGGCCAACCACGGTTAAATATTGGAAGAATGGCATGGAGGTAAAATTGAGCAATGGATTAGAAGAAGCGTATCCTTCTAGCATTGCTATTAACGGACCAGATGTGTATGTAGTAGGTTACGCTTACGACGATTACTATAACATCTCTGCAAAACTATGGAAAAATGGAAAGGAAGCGCCACTTTCTCAGTCTGGAGTTTATTCATACGCCTCTGATGTGGCGATTATTGGAGGCGAAGTTTATATATCAGGTACTGAACAAACAAGTTCAGGCAGTATTCCTGTGTACTGGAAAAATGGAGTAAAATACAACATTCCAACTAGTTACAAATATACATTTACAACTTCAATTATTACACAGGAGGATGACTTTTATATTACTGGAATAGAACAAGGCAAAACAAATACTAGCTTGGCTTGGGAAAATGGCAAAACACTGAAATTTTTTTTCTCTAATACAGGCAATGTATCTTCTTCACTTACTTCGAATACTATCATCGGTAATACCTTTTTCACTGCAGGCACATCTGAAAATGCTTCAGCTTATTGGCGAAATGGAATTATTACTCTACTTACAGACAAGAAATATTATTCTGCTGCATGTGCTATAGTTATTGCGCCATAATATTCTTAAACTTCTTATAATAAAAAAAGCAAATGCATTTATCACGCATTTGCTTTTTTTGTGCATTGAGAATACTTATTGCATTCCCTTTAACATTTCTTGTAGTTTTTGTGGGTCGCTCAATATCCCTGTACCGAACATAATGATGATAACTACAAAATATAATAACGAAAGAATATTTAGAATTAAACCAATGATGGCGCAAACTCTACCGGCATTCAAATTTTTATAAGAGCTTAAGGTATATGCTGTTGGATTCATCTCATATAGCGCTCTATCTTTTTTACTTAATACCAACGCAATAATTGCTGGGATTAATCCAAGAATACCATAGCAGCAGCAAAATACGATAGAAAGAATTCCTAACACCAAAACAACAGTTGCGTTAGGCAAGGATTGTTGCATACCATAGCCAAAGCCGCCGTTTTGTGGTGGAAATGGATTTTGGGACGTAGGTTGTGGTGTTGGTTGAGGTTGGTTTTCTTGTGGTTCTAATTGTTCTTCAGACATAGCGTTAGATTAATTGATGAGTAAATATTTTATAAATATAATTGATTACAATAATTAAAGTGATACCAATATAAAGCATTTTAATAAAAAACGCTCCGTTTTTAAAATCAAATTTTAAATGAACTATGGTAAAAATAAATAATGTAATAATAGGTAGTGTAGCTGGATAAAGTTTAAAAGAAGCTATAAAATTACCTTGCACTAATTCTAAAATCGAGCGCTGTATACCACAACCGGGGCAATCTATACCTAAAGTTTGTTTAAACGGACACAATAACAAATGATTTTGTAGCCAATTTATAACGCCCTTACTTTCGCTTAAAAAAAATAACGCTAGTAGTATAATCGTTCCTTTCATCTACTGATAAAAATAGTGGATTTGGCTAGCTCTACAAAATTGTTTATTAGTTTTCTTCGGTAAAACGAAACTGCTTTTTAATGGAAGCTCTATGATGATGATTAATATTAGCCGTCAATAATTCTAAATTAAACTCGTGGTTTGTGCCGCAATTTAATAGATGAAAATATACCGATGGTTTTAAGCTTTCAAAATACTCTATCAAATTACTGCTCCACAATAACTGACAATCTCCATTTATTCTTTTTACAATTTCAGCAATACCAGGCTTAATTACAATGTTCCGTACATGATTTGATTCAAGATTTCCTTGCGGGAACATTAGAAATATATTGCCAGGCGTATTTAGTAATTCTGCGGCATAATCTAAACTTTCACTCACTGTAACAGTACCAGGAGCTACAGAAAAACATCCTAAACGTGTTAGCCATTTATGTTGTGCCAGTTGTTTTTCTAAAACCATAATATAAAACCCTTTTAGGTTAGGCTCTTGTCTATATATAGATTTTAAGCATATATAACCCGCCCAAAAACCATCCCAAAAGCTAAAATGATTACACATTAATATGTAAGAATGGTTTTTTAAAACGTCGACTTCATTAAGCTTCATTTTATTAAATCGCCAACTAAAAAGCCAAGATAAAAATCGACCAACAAGTAATAAATATTTAACTCGAATAGGATTTGCCTTAATTATCATACATCAACTTATAAATCTTATCAGGCAAACTTTTATTTACCATATCATGATCTTCATCTAACATTGTTTTACTAGCAAAATTCAATTTTGAAATCATCTCATCCGCCAAATGCTGCGGATACATTTTATCTCTTTGTCCAAAAAGGAAGAAACATTTTACGTTATGCTCATTTAATGAAGTGATTAAATCTATCTCTTTTACTTGTAAATAACGTAAATAAGTAACATTCGCATAAAATGCAAATCTGAGTTCTTCTGTTGCCATTTCCTTACTTAAAATACCGTGGCTTTTTAAATCGATAGCACCTACTTTTTTACAAACATTTAATGCCATGTGAATTCCCATTTTACTTAAAAACAACTTCCTGAAAGCTAAATTGGCCACCCCATTTTTAGAAAACAGTTGCAAAACGGGTAAAATCTTTAAAAAAGAAGGCGCTAAAATAAAAAGCTGATCAATTCTTTGAGCCTCTTTTTCAGCTAATACTGTTGCATAATGAGATCCTAACGAATAGCCAATAACACAAAACCGATCAATTGCCTCATGTGTACAAAATGAGGTAATTAGCTCACAAAAATCAATTTTTGAAATCCCTCTTTTTACCTGTTGTATTGATTGATCATGCAATGCAGTTTCTTTATGGAAAAAAAGATCAAAACCATAAAACGTGTATTCGCTTCCTAATTTTTCTTTTAAAATGGAGAATTGTTTTCCATGCATTCCATATCCATGAAAACATAACATGGTTTTAGGTCCATTTCCGAAACGGTAATAGTGTAAATTAACCAATGAATGGTTAAAAAAATGAGATGTCATGGAGAGCGTTAAACGTTATTTTTTTAAATGTACATAAAAAAATAAAATGCAGGATTTGTCAAATTAAAATCAGTTGTTCTTAAATACTAATTGCCAATGCTTGCAGTTTTGTTATTGATATCTTAATGACTTACCTTTGTACCACATTTAAAAACAATAAATTATGTCATCAGTAGAGACAACTTACGTTCCTTACAAAGTTAAGGACATTTCACTGGCAGAATGGGGCCGTAAAGAAATCGGATTAGCCGAAGCAGAAATGCCAGGCTTGATGAGTTTACGGAGAGAATTCGGACCATCTAAACCTTTAGCGGGCGCACGTATTGCAGGCTGCTTACACATGACCATTCAAACGGCAGTTTTAATTGAAACTTTAGTAGAATTAGGCGCAGAAGTTACTTGGTCATCTTGCAACATTTTCTCCACACAAGATCACGCTGCTGCTGCAATTGCTGCTGCAGGTATTCAGGTTTACGCTTGGAAGGGCTTAAACGAAGCTGATTTCGATTGGTGTATTGAGCAAACTTTACATTTCGGCCCAGAACGTCAACCATTAAATATGATTTTGGATGATGGTGGCGATTTAACCAATATGGTTTTCGATAGATATCCAGAATTAATTGCTGCAATTAAAGGTTTATCTGAAGAAACTACAACAGGTGTTCACCGTTTATACGAAAGAATGAAAAACGGAACATTGCACTTACCAGCAATTAACGTAAACGATTCAGTAACTAAATCTAAATTCGATAATAAATACGGATGTCGTGAATCATTAGTTGATGCAATTCGTCGTGCAACTGATGTAATGATGGCTGGTAAAGTAGCTGTAGTTTGTGGTTATGGAGATGTAGGTAAAGGTTCTGCTGAATCTTTAAGTTCACAAGGTGTACGTGTTATCGTTACTGAAATTGATCCAATTTGTGCTTTACAAGCAGCAATGGAAGGTTACGAAGTGAAGAAACTAGCTACTGCAATTAAAGAAGCTGATATCGTGGTAACTACAACTGGTAACTGTGATATCGTTCGCGAACAACATTTCAGAGCATTAAAAGATAAAGCTATCGTTTGTAACATTGGTCACTTTGATAACGAAATCGATATGGCTTGGTTAAATGCAAACTATGGCGATACTAAAGTTGAAATTAAACCTCAGGTTGATAAATATACTATCGACGGTAAAGATGTAATTATCTTAGCTGAAGGTCGTTTGGTTAACTTAGGTTGCGCAACTGGTCATCCAAGTTTTGTAATGAGTAACTCGTTTACTAACCAAACTTTAGCTCAATTAGAGTTGTGGACTAATCCAGGTAAATACGAAAACAAAGTGTATGTGTTGCCTAAACACCTAGACGAAAAAGTTGCTCGTTTACACTTAGAAAAAATTGGTGTAGAATTAGATGTTTTAGATCAACACCAAGCAGATTATATCGGTGTTCCAGTAGAAGGTCCTTTTAAACCAGAAACTTACAGATACTAATCTCGTTTCGATACATATAAAAAAGAGATGTGCAAATTGCATGTCTCTTTTTTTTAAGCAAGGCTTTTAAGGTTTAGTAAAACCACAAGCCATCGGTTTAAATACAAACCTACCTCTTTCGTAGTTGATCGGAACAGTCTTCAAAAAGAAGCCAGAACCCCATAAGGTGTAAATCTCTCCTATCCCCATGGTTAAAGTATCGCCCTGCTTTAATAAAGCAATCGGATTTTTGTACCATTTATCTACTCCATTTAATTTAAAAGAATAATTACCCTTTAAGGTGTCATCCACAAATACCGCTTTAATAAGCCCTACATAGTGGTTTTTATTTGCGTAGTTAAAAACCATTTCCCCCAGTATCCTTTTCTTATCCGCTGTATCTAATTTTAACCAGGCTGTATCTGCTTGGTATATGGCTCTATAACAAATGCTATACTTTTCGTCGATTTTTGTTTTAACAGCTCGCTGTTCCTTACAGCTGAGTAAAGCTATCATGCTAGCCAGTATTAAAAAGGTTATAAGGCTTTTATTCATCTAATTTGGAGTTTGTTTACTCCATGATGCAGAAATAATTGAGATTACATAAATAGAATTCATTATTTTCATAGTCATCTTATTTTACAAAAAATTGAACATCAAAGCTCCTGAAACACTTAGCTTTGCTTAAAAGAAATTCTCATGAAAAAATTAATAGGTACTTTAATCATTGCTATCATCAGCTTTGCTGCTTATGCACAAAAGCCTACTAAGTCAGTTAAAATTGTTAACCAAACAGCAGAAATCGCTTGTGGTGAATGTCAATTTAAAATGAAAGGTAAAGATTGCGAGTTGGCCATTCGAATAGACGGCAAATCTTATTTTGTTGATGGGAAAGGTATAGATGATTTTGGTGATGCACATGGTAAACATGGTTTTTGCAATGCCATAAGCAAAGCAGAAGTAACTGGCGAAATTGTGAACAATAGATTTAAAGCAAAAACGATAACGTTGCTGCCAGTAAAGAAAGGTTAGTTTTTCTAAGTACAAGCAAACTAAATCCTATATTTAGGGAACATAACTATCAATGAAAAAACTGTGCTTAATCATCTTTTTAGCTTTTATAACAATTGCTATAAAAGCTCAACTTCCGCCAAAAATTGAAAACCCCAGCCAATTTGGAAAAGATTGCTTTTACTATCAACTACTCCCAAAAAATGGTTTACCAAAAGGTGTTTTAGTCGTCATTCCTGGTTACGGCGAACATCCATATTCGGTTTCGGCACAAAGCACAATTTTGCAAGAAGCAGAAAAAAGCAATATAGCGGTGATGATTGTTAACCTTTCTAAAGATAATCTAGAATTTCCTATCAACGAAATCGCTATTGATAAGCTTTCGAAAATGATTAAATATTTTTATGCAGCGCAAAAATTATCGGAAAGCACAAAATTATCTATAGGTGGTTTCTCCATCGGTGGAACAACGGCATTGAAATTTTATACTCAAAAGAAAAATGAATTTAAAATCAGTAAAGTTTTTGCTATCGACCCACCTTTAGATTTAATGCGATTAAGAAAATCTTTATCAAAGGGAAGAGATAAAGGTTTAATTGCCAAATTAGATACGCTAAACCCATCAAATAAATTTTCTGAAAAAAGTTTAAAAGAACTATCAGTTTATAATCCAGATTATACCACTATTGAAATGTTACCCGATTTTGAAACTACTGCTTTACGAATTTATTGCGAACCAGATATTTTGTGGTGGATTAAAAACAGAAATATGGATCTGTCCGACATGAACGTAACCGATTGTGCTGGCTATATCAATAAATTAGTACAAAAATATCCAAATCAAAAAATTGAATTGATTTTAACTCAAAATAAAGGAATAAGAAACGGTAATCAAGCACATCCACACTCGTGGAGCATTGCCGAACCTGTGAATTTAGTAAAATGGTTGATGGAATAATAGTTAAACTCCTATCTTTGCCACATGACAAAACTATCCGTCAATATTAATAAAATAGCTACTTTAAGAAACAGTCGTGGTGGTAATAACCCCGATTTAGTTAAAGTAGCTTTAGATTGTGAGCGTTTTGGCGCACAAGGAATTACGGTGCATCCAAGACCCGATGAACGCCATATTCGTTATCAAGATACATTTGATTTAAAAGCAGCAATTGCAACTGAATTTAATATAGAAGGAAATTGCCGCGAGCAAAAATTTATTGATTTAGTTTTAGCTAACAAACCTGCACAAGTAACTTTAGTACCTGATGTTTTAGGTCAAATTACTTCGAACCATGGTTGGGATACCATAAAAGAGCAAGCCTACTTAAAAGAAATGGTTTTGCTTTTTCAAAACGCAGGCATCCGTGTTTCTATTTTTGTAGATCCAGTTATAGAAATGGTAGAAGGTGCATTAGCAACAGGAACAGATCGCATCGAATTGTATACCGAAGCCTATGCAAACGAATATTCTACACAAAAAGAAAAAGCAATTGCTTCTTACATCGCTGCGGCAAAAAAAGCAAATGAATTAGGTTTAGGCATTAATGCCGGTCACGATTTAGATTTGCATAACCTCCAGTATTTCGCACAAAATATTCCCAATTTATTAGAAGTTTCTATCGGCCATGCCTTAATTAGCGATGCGCTATATTTAGGTCTGGAAAACACTATTCAACTTTATTTAAAACAACTACTATAAATCGTCGTCATTGCGAGTCTCCGATTTTTCATCGGGACGAAGCAATCTTTCATGCAAGATAGATTGCCGCGTAGTTTCACTTCTCCAATGACGATTTAACTCATACTTATGTTCAAAGGTATTAGCCTTGTTCTTTTTGGTGCCTGCAGTTTTGGCATCCTTTCTACTTTTGTAAAATTGGCTTATGCAGAAGGTTATTCTTTGGGTGATGTAACAGGTACACAAGCATTATTTGGCGCTATCGTATTATGGCTTCTCTATTTTGTACAAACCAAAACTCAAGCTAAAGAGAAAGAAAAGCCAGTTATAAAAACACATTGGCTTAAATTAATTGGTGCAGGTTTTTTTACAGGATTGGTCAGCATTACGTATTACCAATGTGTAAAATTGGTGCCAGCATCAGTTGCCATCATTTTATTAATGCAATTTGTATGGATCAGCGTATTATTAGAACTTTTCATTTACAAAAAGAAACCAAATCGCAATCAAATTTTAGCTATTTTACTTGTTTTAGGTGGAACGGTTTTAGCAAGTGGATTAACAGAAACAAAGATATCAGGTTTTAACATTTTAGGTATTGCATACGGCATGCTAGCTGCGCTTTTTTACGCTTCATTCTTAATGTTAAACGGCAAGTTAGGCAACGAATATCCGCCATTAAAAAAGAGCGCATTAATGATTACTGGAGCCTGTTTATTAATTTTTTCAATTCTTCCTCCTACATTTTTAATCAATGGTGCTTTAGCTAGTAGTTTATTAAAATGGGGAATAATTCTAGCCATCTTTGGTACCGTAATTCCTCCACTTTGTTTTTCATCGGGTATACCAAAAGCTGGGCTTACCTTAAGTTCTATCTTAAGTTCAGTAGAATTGCCTGTTGCAGTAAGCATGTCGGCATTAGTATTGCATGAAGATGTAAGTTGGATTCGCTGGTTAGGTGTAGCCATAATTTTAAGTGCGATGATTTTGCCAAATTTGGAAAATATAAAAAAGGGGAATATCTTTAATAAATCATGATAGCTTCATTATATTTATAAAAACAACTACAACATGAAAAACCAATTTTTAATTCTATTGAGTTTATTTGTTTTCGCCTTTGGCGGATGTAAAAATATTGCAACTATTAACGCTGATGAGGCTGGCGAAGTAATTACAGATTATTTAAAGGCAAATCCTGAATATAAAACCACTCGTTTTAGTTTCGGTGAAATGAAATTTAATAGCGAAAAAGAGATGAAAGAGCTGGCTAACTATAGGGCCTTAGCTAATGATGGCTATATTTCATTGAGTTTAATAGAAGCTAAAAAGAAATTCCTTTCTAAAGATAGTAGTTTTGTGTATGCGATAAAATTAACGGATAAAGCCAGTGATTTAGTGTTAAAGCAAGATGCAGATAAAGCAACCGTAAAAGTAGTTACGTATGAATTGGCGAGTGAAAAACCTGTAGATTTTAACAGAGTAAACGATAACAATGCCAAAGTAACAGTATCACTTAAAAAGGTAAACACACCATTTGCTGCTTTCGATAAAAATCAAGAGAATAATAGCAATTTTATCACTAAAACCTATCGTTTAAAACTAAGTAAAGACGAAGGTTGGAAAGTAAATAAATAGATTTTAAGCCAGAAATACCCTCAACAAATTTTCTTATTTGTAAAATGTCTTTCTGTAGTCAAATGATTATAGGAGAAGCGATCCGTTTATTCGCTTTTTAAAAAATTTAAACAAACGTTTGATTTAATATACTACTAAATTTATAGGCTTTACGCTGTGAAAAACACGGTTCGTCAATCATTTTTTACACGTTTTTAACAAGACAATTTTGTACCTTTGCGCAATCAATTATTGCTATACTTCATGAGTTTAAACATCCATTACCAAGAAGACTTTCAAGACCGTCATATTGCACCTAATAAGGAAGATACTGCGGCAATGCTACACACTGTTGGTGTAAAATCTATTGATGAACTGATTGAACAAACCATTCCTCAGAAAATACGATTAAAGCAACCGTTAAATCTGCCAAAGGCAAAATCTGAAATTGAATATTTAACCAGTTTAAAACAAACTGCCTCGTTAAATAAAGTTTTCAAATCTTACATTGGACAAGGTTATTACGATACCTTAACACCTGGTGTTATTTTGCGTAACGTAATGGAAAACCCAGGATGGTATACGCAATACACTCCTTATCAGGCTGAAATTGCACAAGGTCGTTTGCAAGCTTTATTGAATTTCCAAACTATGGTTATCGATTTAACCGGAATGGAAATTGCAAATGCATCTTTATTAGATGAAGGTACCGCAGCGGCGGAAGCGATGTTTATGCAATTTAGTTTGCGCAAAAATCAACAAGCTACTAAATACTTTGTATCTGATTTAGTTTTTGCACAAACCATCGATATTTTAAAAACTCGTGCTAATCCTTTTGGGATTGAATTAGTAATTGGAAACCACGAAGAATTTACTGCAACTGAAGAATTTTTTGGTGCAATTGTTCAATACCCGGCAGGCAATGGCGAGGTATTTGATTACACCAATTTTGCTACTACGCTACATACAAGAAATATTAAACTAACGGTTATAGCCGATTTATTGAGCTTAACTTTATTAACTCCTCCGGGAGAATGGGGTGCTGATGTAGTTGTGGGTACCACACAACGTTTTGGTGTGCCGATGGGTTTTGGTGGTCCGCATGCAGCTTATTTTGCAACAAAGGATGAATACAAACGTTCTATACCAGGTCGTATTATTGGTGTAACCATTGATAGCAATAACAATTATGCGTTACGCATGGCTTTGCAAACTCGCGAGCAACACATTCGTAGAGATAAAGCAACTTCAAACATTTGTACTGCACAAGCTTTATTGGCTATTATGGCAGGTTTTTATGCTGCTTATCATGGTCCAAAAGGATTGAGATTAATTGCAGAACGCACACATGGATTGGCAGTAACACTTGCAAAATCTTTAACTGAGATTGGTTATAATGTATTAAGTAAGTCGTACTTCGATACCATCCAATTAGATTTAGGCGATTTAACTGATTCTATTCATAAAGAATGTTTAGATAACAACATCAACCTAAACTATACTAGAAATACAGTTAGCATCGCTTTTGATGAAACAACTACTTTCGAAGATGTAAAATTATTAGTCCGCATTTTCTCTAAGGTTAAAGCGATTTCTTCTGATAATTTAACAGTTGTTGAGGATGTTTCAACTACTATTCCGACAGGATTACAACGTACTTCTGAATATTTAACGCATCCTGTTTTCAACTCACACCATTCTGAACATGAAATGTTGCGTTACATCAAATCGTTAGAAACTAAAGATCTTTCACTTTGTCATTCTATGATTGCTTTAGGTTCATGTACCATGAAGTTAAATGCAACTAGCGAAATGATTCCTGTTACTTGGCCAGAATTTGGTAAAGTGCATCCATTTGCACCAGCCGATCAAGTATTAGGTTATTATACTGTTTTTGATGAATTAGATAAATGGTTAAGCGAAATTACAGGTTTTGCAGCCATGAGTTTACAACCAAATGCTGGTGCTCAAGGCGAATATGCTGGCTTAATGGTTATTCGTGCTTATCACCAAGATCGTGGAGATTTTCACCGTAACATCGCATTAATTCCTGCTTCGGCTCACGGAACAAACCCTGCTTCTGCGGCAATGGCCGGAATGAAAATAGTTGTGGTTAAATCATTAGAAAATGGAAACATAGATGTTGATGATTTGAAAGCAAAAGCGATAGAACATGCGGCAAATCTTTCATGTTTAATGGTTACGTATCCATCTACACATGGTGTTTTCGAAGAAAGCATTATAGACATTTGTAACATCATTCACGAAAACGGTGGACAAGTTTACATGGATGGTGCTAACATGAATGCACAAGTTGGGTTAACAAGCCCAGCAAATATTGGGGCTGATGTTTGCCACTTAAATTTGCATAAAACGTTCTGTATTCCACATGGTGGAGGAGGTCCTGGTATGGGTCCAATTGGTGTAGCTGCACATTTAGTAAAATATTTGCCTGGACATGCGGTTGTTGATATCAATAATGAAAAATCTATCCCAGCTGTATCATCGGCACCTTGGGGTTCTGCTTCTATCTTAATTATTTCTCACGCTTACATCGCTATGATGGGTGGTGAAGGATTAACTGATGCTACTAGATATGCCATTTTGAATGCAAACTATATGAAAGCTCGTTTAGAAGCTCATTATCCAGTATTGTATTCGGGTAGTCAAGGTCGTTGTGCACACGAGATGATTTTAGATTGCCGCGGTTTCAAAAACTTCGGCATTGAAGTAGTTGATATTGCAAAACGCTTAATGGATTATGGTTTCCACGCTCCAACGGTTTCTTTCCCAGTTGCTGGGACACTAATGGTTGAGCCAACTGAAAGTGAGCCTAAACATGAATTAGATCGTTTCTGCGATGCATTAATTGCCATTAGAAATGAAATTACTGCTGTAGAAAAAGGTGAATTAGATAAAGTTGATAATCCATTGAAAAACGCTCCGCATACTGCTGCTGTAGTTACTGCGAATGAGTGGGAGCATGGATATAGCCGTCAGACTGCTGCCTTCCCTCTACCTTATGTAGCTGCTTATAAATTCTGGCCATCGGTTGGTAGAGTAAACGATAGTCATGGAGATAGATCATTAATCTGTGCTTGTCCTCCATTAGAAAGTTACATGGAAGAAGAAGTAACAGTTTAGATTGTCTTTTTCAACAAATCTGTCATCCTGAGCTTGTCGAAGGATCTTATTATAAAGTACAAATAGCTCGAACAATAGTTCGGGCTTTTTTTTTGAAAATCAATTCCTGCATTTCATTTTAAGTTGGTCCTGCCAACCGTTACAATCTTTTTGAATGCTGTCCAAAGCTCCATTATCGTTATTGCGAGCAGAAACAACGTGTCAATATCATTCATTACTGCAACAAAAAGTATTTCCACTCCTGTCAGGTTTAATAAACTCAAAACAGTACAATAAAATAACACCTGCAAGCTGGTCATCTTTGCAAAAGTCAAAAGAAACCCAGCGAACGCAAGTAGAAACCTAGCAAGTGCAAGTAAGAACCTAGCGAACGCAAGTAGGAACCTAGCGAACGCAAGTAAGAACCTAGTAAGCGCAAGTAAGAACCTAGCAAACGCAAGTAGGAACCTAGCAAGCGCAAGTAGGAACCTAGCAAGCGCAAGTAAGAACCTAGCAAACGCAAGTAAGAACCTAGCAAACGCAAGTAAGAACCTAGCAAACGCAAGTAAGAACCTAGCAGGCGCAAGCAGAAACCTAGCAAACGCAAGTATCCAATTCTCCTCCCTTGGAGGGGTGCCTGAAGAGTGGGGTAGTTATTTACGCAAGCAGTTCGAAATGTTTCCCTATCAACTGGCGCCTCATCTACGGAAGCCTATTAACAACTGTCGCATTTCACCCCAAAGATTGTCTTTTTTATAGCTGTATCATTTCATGCCTTCTTGATAACTTAGCTTAACTAAAAAATAAATCAGATGAAAAAAGAAAAAACAATTTTTTGGATCTCAACTACAATTATCTTCTTAATGGAAGGCATTATGCCAGCCTTGACTTCACAAACCGAGTTGGCAAAAGAAGGGATCAGGCATTTAGGATATCCTGAGTATTTTGGAAATGCCCTAGTAGTTTTTAAAGTTTTGGGCACCTTAATTTTAATGATTCCTCAAGTGCCAAAGCGTATTAAAGAATGGGCATATGCAGGATTTGGTTTCGATTTCATATTTGCTAGTATTAGTCACGGGGCGGTAGGTGGTATTAATTTTCAAACATTTTTCCCGTTAATATTCTTGGGTATTTTAGCCATTTCTTACGTGTATTATCATAAAATAAATACCACTTCAGTTTAAACATAATTAAAATTAAGTGGTCGGTGAGACACCAACCACTAGGCAAAAGACGAGTTACTTTAACTAAAAAAGCTTCCTGAAAATTCGGGAAGCTTTTAGTTTTGTTATTCTGAATTTAGATTACTCGTCTTTTCGACTGGAGCACAGTCCCGAATTTTCGGGAGAGAAATCTTTGAATTTGTTTAAATAAACTAAAAGATTTCTCCGCTACGGTCAAAAAGACGTATTGAGAAACTAAAACCCTAAACTATTCAACGCTTTATCAACTAATAGGCCATCTACTGCTTTTAAAATAAAGGTGACTTTACGTTTTGCTTTTAATTTAATCACGAATAGGTCTGCATTTCCTTTTAAGGTTTGTTTATCACCTATGTTTACAAAAGTTGGATATAATGCTTTTTTTCCATTAGTATGTAATCTATCGTAGGTTAGGTTTTCCATATCCTTAACAGCTAACGCTTGCACACTTACAAATTCAAAGTCTTGCGGACTGTAAGGTAAACCAAAACTCAATGCGTTTACGCCACTTAGATTGGTTCCTTTTACAGTGACCTCTACCGTTTCGCCTTCATTGTAACTCGATTTTGCGGAGTTTAAAGTAATCATTCCTGCTAATTTTTCATTCTTATCGATTTCTACACCGCCATCTAATTGTACAGCCACGTTCGAAATATCAAATGCGTCTATGAGATCATTTTTGTTAATATCGCCGTTGCTAATGTAGCCATCAAAATCGCCATCTCCTTTGCGTAACCCCATATAATTGGTGTACGAAGTGATATCATTTGCATCAATTAATTTATCGTTATTAATATCTCCTGGAATAAAGCTTTCTGTTCCTGGCACTTTAAATATATATAACTCTCTGCCCGAACCAAAGCCACCAACACCTTCTGTCACTGCAATTTTGATGTAACGTACAGTTGGGTGATTCGCAAAATCGAATACTTTTGTGTCGCTATTTTTGGCCCAATCAAATTTTCCCGCTTCTGTCCATGTTGTTTTATTGCTGCTGTAGTAGATTATTCCTTTTAGCAACACGCCATTTCCTCCGCCTGTACGTGGTAAATAATTTAATTTTTCTATTTGGTTTACACTTTTCAGATCGATAACTAGATCAAAAGGCACTGAGTTCTGACCCCATTTAGTATGCCAACCATTATCTTCATCAAAATCAAACAGTTTGTTAATTCCTGCTCCACTCTGATTTTCGGCTGTTGTTTCGCCTTTTATTCCTTTAATTGCAAATTGTAATGGGTTTACTGTTGTGGTAGCTTTAATATTTACCCAATCAGAATAGCCATCTTTATTGGCTGCTCTTAATTTAAAGGAATAAGGAGTTTCTGGTTTTAATCCATCAAATAAAAAGGTAGTATCCTTAATGGTAGTATACACCATGTTGTTAAAATCGATTTCGTAAAAATCAGCATTACTTACTGCTTTCCAAGATGGTTTTAAGGTAAAAGCCGCTGTATTTTTTGCTGAAACTTGCGCTACTGTGGGAGCAGTTAGTGTGCCTGATGTGAAACGATTTTTATCCGCTGGTGCGAAAACAAAACCTTTAATTTGTAACGTAATCGCATTTGTACTAATATCTGTTGATGCTAGTTTTACCAATACCTGTGGGTTTTTAGTCATGACTACCTTTTCAAATTCGCTACCATTGGTTGCAAAGCGATTTAAGTTTGGTGCAGCTTCGTAAAAATACCCATTTTGTAGTGTTGCAAATTCATCTGCCGATTTTGCAACTGTTAATTTTACACTTTTACCACCAACAGTTGCGGTAACTTTTTGAGGTTGTTCCGTTACGTTTATAGTAAACAAAGTTGATTTCTCTTTCACAAAACCATCAAAATCACCTTGTGTAGGATTTATAGTTATTGTTGCAGTAGTTTCGTCTACCGAAGAGGAAATTAGTGTTGTTGCACCTCTACCTAATTTGTAAGCTTCGGTTTTTCCATCATCATCATACTCTGTAAAAGAGCTAGTTCCTGATGGATAAACTTCGTAACTACGTACTGTTTTATTAATTTCAGAAACATTGTTGTTTGCATTTACCATTGGGATAATTGCTCCGCTTTTAACGAAAACAGGCAGTTTCCAAATCGGCCCATTAAAGCTGTTAATGACTGTATTTCCAGTATATTTTTCTCCTGAAAAGTAATCTATCCACGTTCCCTCTGGCAGGTAAATATTGTTACGAATATCATTTCCTTTTTCATCGGCTTTTGTGGCCTGATAAATTGGCGCCACCAAAAAGTTAGGCCCATATAAGTATTCATATTGTGTTGCAGTACCTAACGTAAAAGTATTTGGATCAGTTAAAAATAGTGCTCTGATGATTGGCAGGCCATTTATTGCTTCTTTTGCAACACTATAACTATATGGCAATAACTCCGATTTGAGTTTTAAATAATTACGATTGATAGAAGCAGCTGGTTCTCCTTGTGCGTGTGGATATTTTTGGCTTGAGCCCCAACCATCCATATTTAATTGCATTGGTGTAAATGTTTTCCATTGAAAATCTCTAATGTTTACGGGCACATTTTTACCACCAAAAATACCATCCATATCTGAGGCAATGTTTGGTTGACCAGATAAACCTGAACCAATATAGGTTGGAATGTGGAAACGAATATATTCCCAAGCCCCACCGGTTTGATCCCCAGACCAAATGGTGGCATATCGTTGTGTACCTGCCCAACCATCTAACGAGATAATAAAAGGTCTACTGTCATTTCCATAGTATGGAATGGTTTGACCAACATCGGCAACACCATTTAATCCGAAAGAATAACCTGCACCAACCCAAGCTACATCGGTTTTAAGTACTCTAACGCCTGCATCTCTCACTTCTTTTAAAATATCACGTTGTAATAAAGGGCTAACTTCTGGTTTTGGATGTAAATCAGATTGTGTCCATAAACCAATTTCTACTCCATTTTTACGGGCATAATCGCCAAAGCTTTTTAAGTTTTCAATGTTTCCATCTAAGGTTTGTGTTTGACCGTAACCAGCACCATATCCGTCGTTCGGTAAAATCCATCCTAATGGCATATCGTGTTTTTTGTACCTATCAATTACGCCACGAGCAGAAAATTGATAGTTATTTTTTTCACCATTTAATGATTCCTTAATTCCTCCATTGTCCTTTTGGCTTTCCTTGTAGGTTTTACCATCTTCAAATAAAAGTCCTGTTGGATCTTCCTTCCAATAATCACGGTTGAAAGCGTTTAAATGTCCTTCGTAAAATCCGAATTTGGGTAACAATACTGGGTTTCCTGTTAACTGATAGAAATCATTTAATAAAGGCACTGCGCCATCGCCTACCATGAAAAACAAATCCAAGTAATCTGTTTCGTGGAAAAGTTTAACAGTTCCTTTGCTTTTTGCACCGAAATCATATCTACCTTGCTTAAAAGTATACCATAGTACGCCGTATCCCTTAGTACTCCAATAATAAGGTGTAGGAGAAGCTACGCCACCGTCTGTCCAGCTGTTTTGATTTTCTATGGCAATTGATTTCCCTTTATGAGAAAAACGGCCATTTTGTACGCCACCACCATAAAAATATTCCTCTGGATTTTCTTTTAAAGTAAGGGTAACTTTATTTTTTTCAAACTGAATAGGTTCTGTTTCTTCAGCTACCACCGCTTGAGTTTGTAGGTTTATTACTTTAAATAAGTTTGTGTTTTTATCTAGTAAGAGTGTAATTTTTGCGGTTGAGATAAAAATCTGACCACTTTCATCTTTCAATGTAAGTTTTGAAACTGGTTTGCGTGGATTATTTACTAAAATTTGAGCAGATGGTTTAGCTTCTGGATTTCTTAGTATACCACCATTGTTATCTTGAAACATTCTGAAAATGTTTTCTCCGTAAAAATCAACGGTTAAGCGTTTGTTATCGTCGTAAATAATTTCAACAGTTGTTGGATTAATAATTTTTGCGCTGGTAATTTTAGAAACATATTTAAATCCTAACAAGGAATTTAACAATCTATTTGCTTGCACATCTACTTGTGAGAGCAGCAGCATACTTACCGTAGTTACCGCTAAAATGGCAACCTTAAAAGTGGTCTTATTAAGTTTGAGGTTCATGATGAATAGAGTGTGTTTGTGTGTGTTGGTTGGTTGAATAAGGATGATTAAGTTGGCTAATGTAAACAACAAGATTGTTTTTTTAAGCATGTTTTATACTTTAAAATCCGCTTAATTATAGTTTAAAGCCAATAAATGATGAATCCAGCGATATCAAACGTTTGTGTAATATTTGTAAAATCTTAACATAGGTCAATGAAACTTTCATGATTTATTAAATATCTTTACAAAAACTTAAAAAAATTTATAATGAAATTAAAAATCACTTCAATCTTATTACTAGCAGTTATAGCTAGCTTTTCATTCATTGCTTTTACACCAAAAGCTGATGTTTACAAAGTAGATGTTACTAAATCTTCTATTACTTGGGAGGCTAAAAAAACTGGCGGTGGCCACAATGGTACTGTTGATTTAAGCGAAGGTACTTTAGCTTTTAACGGCAAAAAATTGGCACAAGGTGGTTTTATTGCAGACATGACTACTATTAAAGATGCTGGTAAAAACGCTGGTTTAGAAAAACATTTAAAAGCTGATGATTTCTTTGGCGTAGATAAATTTGCTAAATCTAGTTTCGTGATTAAAAAAGTAGATGGATCTGGTCCAACTTTTACAGTTACAGGCGACTTAATGATTAAAGGTGTTACTACTTCAATCACTTTCCCAGTTAATGTAGTATGGAATGCAGATAAAACTATTACTGCAACTGCTGATAAAATTACAGTTGATAGAACTAAATATGGTATCAAGTTTAAATCAAAATCAGTTTTCTCTGATCTAGGTGACAACTTTATCTATGATGAGTTTACCTTCAGCGTAAAATTAGTAGCTGCTAAATAAGCTTCTTTTATTTAAAAGTAAAAGGCCTAACAAAAATTGTTAGGCCTTTTTGTTTATAAGCTATTGTGAATTCAATTTTCAATATATACCTTTAACTATGTAAGAAAACGCTTTTTTACGGTACACAAGGAAACTAAATGTTAGACACTAAGATCAATTTATTGGTTATAGATGACGATGATATTAATATTTTTATCATCAAAAAAATTGTAGAAAAGACGGGATACGCTATTAATATGGTGTCTAAAAGTAATGGACAACAGGCAATAGACTATTTAAATAGTGTTATTTCGGCAAACCAACCCTTACCTGATCTCATTTTAATAGATATAAATATGCCAGTTATGAACGGCTGGGAATTTGTAGAAGCGTATCAAACTTTAGGAATTGAACAACGGGTAGATTTATACATTCTTTCTTCTTCTGTTTACGAGAATGATATTGAAAAAACGAAAAGTTATAGCACCGTAAAAGGTTTCATCTCAAAACCACTTTCAATAGAGCGTTTAAAAGAATTGATAAAAGAGTTGGAGCATTAATTACACAATTTTAAAGCGATCTTCTGTTAATTCTATAAAAGCTTGACTTTTTGTTTTAGAATGATAAAACAAGCATTTCCAGTTTTCTGCAACAGCTTTTTGCCCAAATTCTTCTCTAAGCTCCATTGCTTTACGACCATCAAAATCATATTTAGCTATGAATTTTCGTAGCAACTCTTCAGGCTCTGGTAAAACATCACCTCCAAAAAATACTTTATCTTCTCCATCATCTACTAGAAAAACTTGATGATATGGACAGTGAGCTCCAGTTAATTCGTAACTAATTTCATCTGTTAATTTTCCTGAGCCCTCTACAAACTTCAGCTGTGCGTTACGTTGTAAAAATTCAAAAATTTCAGTGTGATAAGAAGATGATGTACTGGTAAATGCAGTTTCCCACTCGCCTCTTTGTATAACATAGGTTGCATCTGGAAAACTAAGCTCCATTTTACCATTTAAGTGATGGACCATGCCGCCTGAATGGTCGAAATGTAAATGTGACATTAATACCATCGTTACATCTTCTGGATTGAAGCCTGCTTTTTTAATGTTTTCATGTAAATGCAACTTTCCATCAGCATTGCTGTAACCTAAACCTGTATCAAATAAAATTAATGCGTTTGCAAGCTTTACCAAAAAGGGTTGTACATGAATGAATAACGATGCAGGTCTATCTTTTGGATTATCTTTTGTTGGATCAAATGGAAGAAATTTTTTGGTAATATCAACTGAATAAGAACCTTCGTGTAATGTATGAACTTGCAAAGACATGTGTTGTTTTTTGGAAAGAAATTAAATGATATATTTACGAGCAATAGGACAAATATATGGAACCTGTATGAACTTATAGTTATGGGAACCATTGAATAATAAGAAAACTAGATGGAAAAAAGATGGGCTCAGATTGACCAAGGTGATGTAGAAACGTGTAAAACGCTTGCCCAAGAGTTAAATATAGATTACGCTTTAGCTCAATTACTAGTTCAAAGGAGTGTTTCTAATTTTGAGGATGCTCGTTACTTTTTTAGACCAACACTCACTCAATTGCATGATCCTTTTTTAATGAAGGATATGGAAAAAGCCATTGTGAGAATTACATCGGCTTTGCAAAACAACGAACGAATATTAGTGTATGGCGATTATGATGTAGACGGGACCACTTCGGTTGCGTTGACTTATAGTTTCTTTAGTCAGTTTACGAGTGAAATTGCATATTATATTCCGGACAGGCATTTAGAAGGGTATGGTATTTCTACTACTGGGATTGATTTTGCAAAAGAAAACGGTTTTACCTTGATTATTGCGTTGGATTGTGGAATTAGATCGGTAGACAAAATTGCTTATGCTAATTCTTTGGGTGTTGATTTTATCATTTGCGATCACCATTTACCAGGTGATGAATTGCCAAATGCTATTGCCGTATTAGATCCTAAAAGAGCAGATTGCGATTATCCATTTAAAGAATTATCTGGTTGTGGAATTGGCTTTAAATTAGCACAAGCCTATTGTCAAGTAAATGATTTACCAGATGAAAAATATGAGCAATATTTAGATTTATGCATGGTGAGCATTGCCGCTGATATTGTGCCAATTGTGGATGAGAATAGAGTAATGGCTCATTTTGGATTGATAAAACTAAATGAAAATCCGTGCTGTGGCTTAAAAGCTTTAATGCAAATTGCTGGTAAAACCGAAAGCTATACCATTACTGATGTTGTGTTTTTATTAGCTCCGCGTATAAATGCCGCAGGGCGCATGGGTGATGCAAAAGATGCTGTTAAAGTTTTATTAAGCGATGAAGTTGTGTTAGCCGATGAGCAAAGTTTATTTATCAATTCACAAAATACCGAACGCAAATCTTTTGATCAAAATATTACGTTAGAAGCATTAGCGATTATTGAAGAAAGTGAATTATTGATAAATAGAAAAACTACCGTAGTTTATCAGCAGAACTGGAATAAAGGTGTGATTGGTATTGTGGCATCTCGTTTAACGGAAAAATATTACCGACCAACCATTGTGTTAACAGAATCAAATGGCAATTATACGGGTTCTGCTCGTTCTGTTGTAGGTTATGATTTATATGAAGCACTACTTTCTTGTAGCGAATTATTAGAACAATTTGGTGGTCATAAATATGCCGCTGGTTTAACCATTAAACCTGAAAACTTAATCCCATTCTCTGAAAAATTTGAAAGTGTAGTCGCTTCAACCATTAGTCCTAATTTGCTTATTCCAGAAATAAAAATTGATTGTGAAATTGAGTTGGGGCAAATTGATGCTAAATTTTATCGTGTATTAACTCAAATGGCACCATTTGGCCCACAGAATATGGCACCAGTGTTTGTAACCAAGGGCGTAACTTTAGTAGGCCCGGCGCAAATTGTTGGTACAAATCACTTAAAGTTGAGTATAAAACAACAAAATTCGACTATTTTTGAAGGCATTGCTTTTGGTTTAGGAGAATTTGAAGCTAAATTAGAACCGAACAAAACTTTTTCTGTGTGTTATACCATTGAAGAAAATGTTTGGAGAGATAAAAAGCGTTTGCAATTAAATATAAAAGGAATTAAAGTAGATTGAGGTTAGGTTTCTTATTATCATATGCAGGAAATCGTAAACCGTAAACCGTAAATCGTAAATCGTAAATCGTAAATATAAATGATCTTAAGAGCCGAAAATCTGGTTAAAAAATATAAGCAACGTACGGTTGTAAACCATGTATCTTTTGAAGTAAGTCAAGGAGAGATTGTGGGTTTATTAGGTCCTAATGGTGCTGGAAAAACGACTTCTTTTTACATGATTGTTGGTTTAATTAAACCAAATGAAGGCACTATTTTACTAGATGGTTTAGACATTACAAAAGACCCAATGTACCGAAGAGCGCAAAAAGGAATTGGTTATTTGGCACAAGAGGCTAGTGTATTTAGGAAACTAACGGTTGAGGACAACATCATGGCCATTTTAGAAATGACCGCTCTAAATAAAGAAGAAAGACACGAAAAACTTGAAGAATTAATTAACGAGTTTAGTTTACATAAAGTAAGAAAAAACCGAGGTGATTTACTTTCTGGAGGAGAACGTCGTAGAACAGAAATTGCTCGTGCTTTGGCTGCTAACCCTAATTTCATTTTATTAGATGAACCTTTCGCTGGAGTTGATCCAATCGCGGTTGAGGAAATACAAACCATTGTAGCTAAATTGAAGAAAAAGAATATCGGAATCCTAATTACAGATCATAATGTGCAAGAAACATTATCTATTACCGACAGAGCCTATTTGCTTTTTGAAGGAAAGATTTTGGAATCTGGCACACCTGAAGTACTAGCTGCAAATGAAATGGTGCGTAAAGTATATTTAGGCTCAAATTTTGTACTGCGTAGAAAAAATTTATAATCTTTAGGATCTCCCATGGCAATTGTAAATTCTATTTTTACTTGGTATATGAAAAAGCGCATTCACCAGATTGAGCTTTTTAAAAAATATCCACTAGATGTGCAAGAAGAGTGGTTACACACACTGATTTCTAGTGCTCAAAATACAGAATGGGGTAAATTGTACGATTATAAATCTATTCTTACGGTTGGTCAGTTCAAAGAACGCATACCTATTCAGAATTATGAAACCTTAAAACCTTATATCGAGCGCATGCTCAAAGGCGAACAAAATATCCTTTGGCCATCAGAAATTAAGTGGTTTGCTAAATCATCCGGCACTACTAGCGATAGAAGTAAATTTATTCCCGTATCAGAAGAGGCTTTAGAAGAATGCCATTATAAAGGTGGAAAGGATATGATTTCCATTTACTGCAATAACAGACCAGATACACAGATGTTCACTGGTAAGGGATTGGTTTTAGGTGGAAGTCATCAGATAAATCAACTATGCGAAGACATTCATTACGGGGATTTATCAGCTGTACTTATAAAGAATTTGCCCATGTGGGCAGAATATTATAGAACGCCCGATATTTCTATTGCATTAATGGATAATTACGAACAAAAAATGGATAGAATGGCCGAAGCCACCATTAAAGAAAACGTAACTAGCATTTCGGGCGTGCCAACATGGACTATTGTTTTAGCTAAAAAAGTATTAGAATTAACTGGCAAAAAAAATTTACTAGAAGTTTGGCCAAACTTGGAGCTTTATTTTCATGGTGCGGTAAACTTTACGCCTTATCGTGAGCAATTTAAAGAGTTAATTCCTTCTAAGGATATGTATTATTTGGAAACATATAATGCTTCTGAAGGCTTTTTCGGCATACAAGATCAAGATAATTCAGAAGAATTATTATTGATGCTCGATTACGGTATATTTTACGAATTTCTTCCGTTAGAAAATATTGAAGAAGAAAATCCAAAAACGTTATCCTTAGAACAAGTAGAACTTCATAAAAACTACGCAATTATTATCACTACCAATGCAGGTTTATGGCGCTATTTAATTGGAGATACCATTCAATTTACTTCTCTTTCTCCTTTCAGAATTAAGATTACAGGTCGTACAAAGCACTTTATTAATGCCTTTGGTGAAGAAGTAATTATCGATAATGCAGAAAATGCATTAACCAAAGCATGTATTGAAACAGGCGCAAAAGTAAAAGATTATACAGCATGTCCTATTTATTTTAAAGGTGAAGATGTTGGTGGTCATGAATGGATTATTGAATTTGAAACACAACCGAAAGATTTTGAAAAGTTTATTGATGTTTTAGATTTAACCTTACGCGAAGTAAATTCAGATTATGACGCAAAACGTTTTAAAGATATGGCATTACGTCGCCCCAAAGTACATAATGCACCTATAGATACTTTTTACAAATGGCTTAAAGCTAGTGGAAAATTAGGTGGTCAACACAAGGTTCCTCGCTTGGCAAATGAACGCAAGTATGTAGATGAAATACTGAAAATGCTTTAATTAGGTATGCTTATTGATAGGTAATTGAAAACGATTATCTATGGACTTTAATAAACTTACCAGCAGGTTTAATATCTTCAAAAAAATTGCACAACAACTCCTACTCAATAAAAATAATACTTTCAAAAAAGTGCAAGAAGGTTTAAAAAAAGCCGACAAACATAAAGGAGTTTTAAGTAATATTTGGGATCAATTACAATTACTTTTTGAAGTAGCTAAAGCGTACTCTAATGGAAGTTATACCACTATCCCAAAAGGCTCCATTGTTGCAATAGTTGCGGGTTTATTGTACTTCATTTCACCGTTAGACCTTGTTCCTGATTTTATTGCAGGTTTAGGTTTTGTAGATGATGCACTGATTTTAAGTTTAGTATATAAACAGGTTGCAAAGGACTTAGAGAAATATTTGAATTGGAAAGCAGCTCAGAAAAATATTATTCATATTTAACCACCACCTATCGACTTCAAGTTTTCATAATTTCTTAATTTGGAATTAAAGTTTTTTTAGCTAAATTTAAGTAGCTAATAAACAAACTATTATGAGAACTGTACAGCAAATTCTTAATACCAAACCTATTCAAATTTATAGCGTTAATGCTACTACTTCGGTTTTAGATGCGCTTAAAATAATGACAGATAAAAATATTAGTGCGTTATTAATTATGGATGATGAAAATTTACTAGGCATTTTCACAGAGCGAGATTATGCTAGAAAAATAGTTTTGCTGGGTAAGTCATCAAAAGACACGTTAATTAGTGATGCAATGACTACTAATCCTATTACCGTAAGTCCATCAGATAGTATTGAATTGTGCATGCAAATCATGACCGATAAACACATTAGGCATTTACCTGTTATGGCAGCAGATAAAGTGGCTGGCATGGTTTCAATTGGCGATGTGGTAAAGTTTATTATCGCAGATCAAAAACAAACAATTTCTCAATTAGAAAGCTATATTAACTCTTAGCTTTTCTGTTGGTTTTTGTTTGGTTTTTTGGGAATATATGCTCAAAAAACCAAACAAAACCAAACAATCTAATCTTTCCACCTCCAATCACCTGCAATTTTTAATGGCTCTTTTAAGTTTTGGCCTTCTAAAAATGCTTCCAAATCTTTTTCATTTTGTTTTGCAACAGGAATTTTTGGTGTATTTGCTAAAGCATAGGTAAGCATAGCTGAATAACGTACTGTATTCTTCAATTCTTGTTCATCCACCAATTTAAATAGATCTCCATCAGAATGATAATAAGGTCCAGAATTATTAGGCAATCTACCACCAAAACCACCTCCAGTAGGTATTCCTTCTAACATAAATGGTTGATGATCGCTATGCAAACCAGCACCTGCTTGAAATAGGTTCTTGAAATTAGTATCAACTTGCGCTATTTCTCCGCCCCAACCTTTAAACAAAGGCTCCATTTCTTTTCTTGTTGTCGAAAATCCTTTTGGATCATTCGTCATATCATAATTTAACATAAAGCTAACCAGATCGAGTGTGCCGTTTTGTTTAGCTTGAGCTATGTATGCTTTAGAACCTAATAAACCTTGTTCTTCGCCCATAAATAAGACAAATTCTACTGTTCTTTTGGTTTTAAGATTTAATTTTTTAAATGTACGAGCCATATCTAGAATAGAAAAAGATCCTATCCCATTATCAATAGCTCCAGTAGCTAAATCCCAACTATCTAAATGTCCACCAACAACAATTTTTTCTTTAGGGAATTCCGTTCCTTTAAAAGTGGCAATTACATTACGAGCTTTAATTAATCCAGAGAAATTAGTCATTTCAATGGAAGCAACTTGATTAGCTGTCTTTAGCTTTTCTTTTAAGGCCATTCCATTTTCTAAACCAATGCATACTGCAGGAATTGGAATTAATTTACCTGTAACCGAAGCTGTACCGGTTAGTAAAACGCCATCTTTTACAGTATTAATAATAATTACGCCAACTGCACCATATTTTGTAGCAATTGCTGTTTTTTCAGAACGATGCAGTGAGGCTGTTCCACTTGGAGAACCTGGCAATACACCTAGGTAAATTAAAGCAATTTTGCCTTTTACTTTATCGCCCAATGGCTGATAATCTGATTCCAAACCGTTACCAACATCAATTAGCTCAGCAGTTACTTTTGCAGCTACTGGCGAATGAGCCAATGTTACTGCTTTCATTGGCATTAATTCATTGACAGAATTACCTATTTTAACAGCAATTGTTTTCCTATCCCAACTCTCTACTTCAAAAGGTTGATATTTAACATCACAGCCATAAGATTTCAATAAATTGTAAGCATATTCTTCAGCTTTTGCACCATTTGCAGATCCAGTTAAACGATGCCCAATAGTTGCCGAAGCATCCTTTAATGTGCTATACGCTTTTGAATTATTTTGTACTTCGGTATTAATCTGCTTAAAAACAGACCCGAAATTATCTTGTGCACTGGCAGATAAACATAAACTTGTGAGTGCTACTAAAAAGAAATTCTTCATCAATCTAATTTTTTGATGAAATTAAGGTTTTTTAAGTGGAAGTCGAATTAAGATTTTGGATTTTTTATAAAATGATTAAACTATGCTTACTTCCTATTTCCACCTAAAGAAAATTATAACTGCAAATATGTACAGATTGTTTATGGAGAATATATTTCTTCTATTTTTTGAATAGGCTGAACAAATTCTTTTAATAGTTGAATGCATTTATTGCCAACCACATCATCACTTAAAGCAATAAACCATTGCCCTTTATAACCGTTTAAATTAGTTAATCCTAATGCCATCACACCATAGTCTCTACTAAATTCGGCTACAATAGAGTTCTTCCAATCGCATATTTCTTCTATTTCAATCCATTTTGCAGCAGAAATATATGTTTCTGTTAAATCAGTAGTGCCCCAGTAAAGATATTTTTTAGTGATACATACAAAACTAAATTCTACTTCAGGACTAAAAAAAAGTCGATTTTTATGGCTAATAGTTTGAAAACAAAAAAGCACATCTTCTTTAATGTCATCAATCATTCTTCTTTGATTGTAAGTTCCCAAATGATGTAAAAACTGTGTTTTAAGATCCTCGAATTTGCATTCCCTTGTGGAACGGCTATATATTTTTCTGCTCAACATATTATATTTTGGAAAAAGGCCCAGCAAGAAATCACTGGGCCACACCTCTACTTGTTAATCAGGAAACTCCTCTCCTAAAATCTTAATATCAATCTTAGCTTAAAGGTTCAGTTTGGCATAACTGTCAATAGCTATTATTTGGATTGCAAAAATTCGAATGGGACGATTTAAGAATCAACATTTCAAAGGTATCTTACTTATCATTCTTAAAAAATCGTCTTTTGGGGGATAAACATTAAAAATCTTATTTGATGTTTAAACATTAATAGTTGCGGAAATAAGCGGAATTTTAAATGTTTATGATTACACATTTTGAAATTCTTAAAAATAAGGGCACGCGATATTGCATTTAAAACTAACCTCAATAGATGAGTTTATTTTAAATTCATTTTGTGATTAATAAATCTTACTTAAAATTAGTGGATATGGACTTGCTTCTTTTTTGGAAAAACCAATGAAGCAACCACACTTGCGGTTAAAATAAATAGTATAATTAATAAAGAATGTTCGGTTGTAAAACCCCAGGCTTTTAAATAATCGTGAGCCAACATTTTTACGCCAATAAAGGTTAGCAAAACAGCCAAACCCGTTTTCAGGTAATGAAACTTATGAATAATGTTGATCAATAAAAAGAACATAGATCGTAAGCCCATAATGGCGAAAATATTAGAGAAGAACACGATATAAGCATCTTTAGTCACTGCAAAAATTGCGGGGATTGAATCTACTGCGAAAATTAAATCTGTAAATTCTACAATTAACAACACTAAAAATAGAGGTGTTAGCAATGTTTTGCCATTTACTTTATGGAAGAAATTATTTCCCTCATAGCGTGGATGAATAGCAAAAAATCTCGATGCAAATTTAACAACAGGATGTTTCTCTGTATCAATTTTATCATCCCCTTCTTTAGAAAAGAACATTCGTATACCGGTAAAAATTAAGAAGGCCCCAAATACATATAAAATCCATGAGAACTGATTAATTAAGGCCGCACCTACAAAAATGAAGATAAAGCGCATTACAATAGCTCCTAAAATACCCCAAAACAAAACACGATGGTAATATTTTTCTGGTACTGCAAAAGCAGAAAAAATAAGTACAATTACAAATATATTATCTACTGAAAGTGCATACTCAATTACATAACCAGTCAAAAATTCTATCCCTAAATTCTGCTTATAGATTTTTAAACTTTCTTCGAAATTCCCAGGGATTAAGGTAATCTGATGCTGATGTGCTTTTACAATCTCTTCCAGTTTTGCATAGTCGCGAATGCCATGTAGCTCTTGCCCTTCTAACACCAATAAAAAGTAAAAGCCTAAGGCTAGCATGACCATGACAAAACTCATGATACCTGCTTGTTTTAAGCTAATGATGTGATCCTTTTTACTGAATAAACCTAAGTCTAGTGCTAAAATAAGCACTATGAAGACTAAGAAACCACCTATGAATAATAATTCGTTCGACATTATTTTTTACGTTCAGTTGTATACCTTACTAATTGCTCTAAACCCGTTCTTGCATCGCCTTCTTCAAATTGATATAAAATATCAAAAGCTTCTTGCTGATATGCTAACATCTTTTCATTTGCATAATGCACTCCATCCTTACTATTTACAAAATCAATTACCTCTTGTATCTTTTTAGGATCATCTTGATGGTTTTTAACCAAATTTATTATTCTTTTTCGTTCTACCTTTTCTGCCCTATTTAAAGCATAAATTAAAGGTAAAGTAACTTTCTTTTCTTTAATATCAATCCCTAATGGTTTCCCTACATCATCCGTTCCAAAATCAAACGTATCATCTTTAATTTGAAAAGCGATTCCAACCTTCTCTCCAAACAAGCGCATTCTTTCAATCGTTTCTGCATCAGCACCAGCAGATGCGGCTCCACAAGCACAACATGAAGCAATTAATGAAGCTGTTTTCTGACGAATAACCTCAAAATACAATTCTTCACTAATATCCATCCGTCTCACTTTTTCGATTTGTAGTAATTCACCCTCACTCATTTGTTGCACCGCTTCAGATACTATTTTCAACAAAGCAAACTCGCTATTGTTTACAGAAAGCAACAAACCCTTGGCTAATAAATAATCGCCTACTAAAACGGCTATTTTATTTTTCCATAATGCATTAATAGAGAAAAATCCGCGACGTTCATAAGCGTTATCAACCACGTCATCGTGAACTAAAGTTGCTGTATGTAAAAGTTCTACCAATGCAGCACCTCGATGGGTAGATTCTATAATTCCACCGCAAAGTTTCGCAGCAAAAAACACAAACATAGGTCGCATTTGTTTGCCTTTTCTTTTTACAATAT
>Ga0308157_10001969_pt1 | contig 37362 bp, 36 predicted proteins | sample PhyBR1_FD_201035 | JGI IMG/M metagenome (GOLD analysis project Ga0308157, IMG submission 201035) | Phyllosphere microbial communities from UC Gill Tract Community Farm, Albany, California, United States - DLSLB.R1 | ecosystem: Host-associated > Plants > Phyllosphere > Unclassified | place: USA... | reverse complement strand
TGAATTCATTCTCTATATTAATGGTATTTTGTATAAATTTGCAACACATAAAGATACAACTTTCTTTTATACATACAAATTTTAAATATTCTGTTTTGATCACAAAAGAAAATATATTGGCGATCGCCAAGAAAACAATACTCTCTGAAAGTGAAGCAATTACAAAACTAATTGATTTTTTGGACGAAAATTTTTACGAAGCTGTCCAACGCATATACGAATCCAAAGGCCGTCTGATCGTTACAGGAATTGGAAAAAGCGCGATCATTGCTCAAAAAATGGTGGCTACTTTTAACTCAACTGGAACTCCTTCTATGTTTTTGCATGCAGCAGAAGCTATTCACGGTGATTTAGGAATGATTCAAAATGATGACATTATTATCTGCATTTCTAAAAGCGGAAATAGTCCAGAAATTAAAGTCCTTGTTCCTTTATTAAAAAGATTCGGAAATACTTTAATTGCCATTACAGGAAACACGACTTCATTTTTGGCAAAAGGCTCTGATCTAGTTTTAAATACAACTGTTGACACAGAAGCCTGCCCTATCAATTTAGCTCCTACAAATAGTACAACAGCACAGCTTGTAATGGGCGATGCATTGGCTGTTTGCTTAATGGAAATGCGTGATTTTAAACCCGAAGATTTTGCGGTTTATCATCCAGGAGGCGCTTTAGGGAAAAAATTACTGCTTCGTGTAAAAGATATGATCGAGCATTCATTAAGACCGGCTGTCACTCCAGAAACTTCTATTAAAAAAGCAATTTTTGAAATCTCTGAAAAAAGATTAGGAGTTACTGCAGTAATTGAAGACAATAAAATTGTTGGAATTATTACTGATGGAGACATCCGAAGAATGCTAAACGACGTAGATAGTATTGCGGACTTAACTGCAAAGGATATTATGTCTAAAAATCCAAAAGTAGTTTCGTCTGAGACTATGGCTGTCGATGCATTAAATATTTTAGAAGACTTTTCAATTACACAATTGATCGTTGCGGATAACGGAGAATATAAAGGAGTTTTACATTTACATGACATTTTAAAAGAAGGAATCGTATAATGGCAAAGAAAAATCTTGGCGAAATGTCATTTTTGGATCATCTTGAAGAACTAAGATGGTTATTAGTTAGAAGTACACTTGCAACAATTATTATGGCAATTGTAACTTATTTTATTAGTGATTATTTATTTGATCAAATTATTTTAGGTCCAATTAGACCAACATTCTTTACGTATGTTTGGTTTTGCGACTTATCTCATTCATTAGGATTTGCAGACAGTATCTGTATTACAGAACTGAACTTCATTATTCAAAATACCGAAATGGAAGGTCAGGTCAATATTTTTGTCTGGATGTGTCTTTTGGCAGGTTTCATCTTGAGTTTCCCTTATATTTTATGGGAAATCTGGAAGTTTATCAGCCCTGCACTTTATGAGAAAGAAAGAAAAAATGCTAAATTATTCATCTTTGTTTCTTCTTTACTTTTCTTCTTGGGAGTATTGTTTGGCTATTTTGTTGTAATTCCGATGTCGGTAAACTTCGTTGCCACATTCTCTATCAGTGATGTCGTAAAAAACCAATTCACTCTAGAATCTTATATGGGAATGGTTAAAACGAGTATTCTTGGAAGTGCGATCTTTTTTGAACTTCCAATTGCTATTTATTTCTTAACAAAATTAGGATTAGTAACTCCTGAATTCTTAAGAAAGTATTGGAAATATGCTGTCGTAATTATTTTAATTATTGCTGCAATCGTAACGCCACCAGATGTTGTGAGCCAAACTATTGTTGCAATTCCGATGTTGCTTATTTACGAAGTTAGTATCCTAATTTCGAAGATTGTTTATAAAAATAAATTAAAAGAAAATGTCTGATATAGTTCAAGAATTTAACGACTATCGTTCTAGAATGAACGAAAAACTGCTTGCTGACAACAACAAAATTGTAAAGCGAATTTTTAATCTTGACACCAATGCTTATGCTGAAGGCGCTCTTGACGTAAAAACAAAAGAGCTTTTAGGTTTGGTAGCATCAGCAGTTTTAAGATGTGACGACTGTGTGAAATACCATTTGGAAACAAGTTATAAAGAAGGTGTTTCTAAAGAAGAAATGATGGAAGCAATGGGAATCGCAACTCTTGTTGGAGGAACAATTGTAATTCCTCATTTAAGAAGAGCTTACGAATTCTGGGAAGCGCTTGAAGAAGCTGGAAAATAAATAATTGTTAATACGTTTAACTGTTGAATCGTTTATTTGTTAATTTGCAACGAATAAACGATTTATCGATTAAACGATTAAACTTAAAAAATGAAATTAAGAGCCGATAATTTAATCAAAACCTATAAAGGACGAAGCGTTGTAAAAGGAATTTCTGTTGAAGTAAATCAAGGAGAAATTGTAGGGCTTTTGGGACCAAATGGAGCGGGAAAAACAACGTCTTTTTATATGATTGTGGGATTGGTAAAACCAAATCAGGGAAATATTTTTCTTGATGATTTAAATATTACTGATTATCCGATGTACAAACGTGCTCAACAGGGAATTGGTTATTTGGCACAAGAAGCTTCTGTTTTTAGAAAATTAAGTATTGAAGACAATATCTTGAGTGTTTTACAATTAACTAAACTTTCTAAAGAAGAGCAAATTGCCAAAATGGAAAGTTTAATTGAGGAATTCAGTTTAGAACATATTCGCACCAACCGAGGCGATTTGCTTTCTGGAGGTGAACGTCGTCGTACAGAGATTGCACGCGCATTGGCAACCGATCCAAAATTCATTTTATTGGATGAGCCTTTTGCAGGAGTTGACCCTGTTGCAGTTGAAGATATTCAGAGAATTGTAGCACAATTAAAAAATAAAAACATCGGAATCTTAATTACCGATCACAACGTTCAAGAAACGCTTGCGATTACCGATAAAACATACCTAATGTTTGAAGGAGGAATTCTTAAAGCTGGAGTTCCAGAAGAATTGGTAGAAGACGAAATGGTCCGTCGCGTTTATCTTGGACAAAACTTCGAGCTTCGTAAAAAGAAATTGGAATTTTAAGAAAAGTGTTCAGTGTTCAGCTTTAAGTAATCAGTTTTTTTACTGAACACTAAAAACTGAACACTGATTACTAATCTAAAATATGATGGAATCAGAAAAACCAACTCAGGAAGACTACGATAATTGGCATAAAGATCCAAAAAATTGGTATTTCTTCAATAGCTTTTATTATAATCCGAAAGACAAAAGATTACTTCCTCCCAAAAAGATTCAATGGATGGGCTATACAGTAAATTTTGCCAATCCATATTCTGTAATGCTTTTATTGCCTTTTATAATAATTGTCATTTTGGTTTTATGCAAATAATTTTAAAAAAGTATTCAGTGTTCAGATTTTTTGTATTCAGTTTTGAACTAAGACTAAAAAACTGTTTTTTTGACAAAAACTGAACACTAAAAATCTGAACACTGATCACTATTACTCAACCGTAATAAAATGCAATTGTTCTAAATCGCCATTGTAAATATTAACATCAACACGATGTTTGATTCCTGGTAAAGAAGCCTTTTCTGTAAACTGCCAAAACAGCCAATCATCTTCAATTTTTTCTCTGTAGAAATTGTAATTGGCAATCCAAAACAAATAATCTCCGAATTCTTCTTTTAAAAAATCAGAATAATATCTTTCTCCTGAATAAATGATTGGGCGAACTTGATAGTGTTTTTCTACTTTAACGAGCCAACGCTTTAATCCTTTTTTCAAACTGTCTAAAGATTGATTTTTAGGCAATTTTTCGATATCCAAAACAGGCGGAAGATCTCCCTTCTGCAATTTCACTGTTTTGATAAAAAGATCAGCTTGCTCTATTGAATTTTCGTTAGGACGATAATAGTGGTAAGCACCACGCATTATTTTATTCTCTTTTGCGCCTTCCCAGTTTTTTTTAAATTGCCTGTCTACACGATCATTTCCTGCCGTTGCACGAATAAAAACAAACTGAACGGGATATTTTTCGTCCAAAATTTCGACTTCTTCCCAATCTACTTTTCCTTGAAATTCAGATACGTCTATTCCAATTACTTTTCCTTTATGGTTTTCGAGAACTCGAATATTTCGCACATCAGAAAGATGCTTATCAACCTCATCTTCTTCTAAAACTTTTTCTGTTCTAAAACCTAAATAATAAGCAAGTCCTTTGCGATAATGATAGATTAATGCAATGAATAAAAGTCCGAAAAAAATCAATAAAAGACCTCGAAAAAGTCTGCTCAGAAAAGATCTTCCTGCTGGTTTTCTTGAATATGTTTTACGATAAGTCGTTTTTCTTGCCATTAAACAGAATTACTTTTTCAAAAAAAGATTATTGATGATCGACAAGAATACGTAAAAAGCAATAATCAATGGAATTGCTATATACTGAAGAAAAACAATCATTAATACAGAAATAATCAAAAACACAATTTGAAGTGTGTTTTCTTTAAAACTGAATTTTTTAATTTTCAAAGCAAATAAAGGAATTTCAGCATTCAAAATATAAGCACTGCATAGCGTTATAACCAATAAAACCCATTGATTGGTTAAAATTTCTAAAACCATCAGAGAATCTGAAAACGAAATAACCAAAGGAAGACTTAAAATAAACAAAGCGTTCGCAGGTGTTGGTAGTCCGATGAAAGAATCGGTTTGGCGTGTATCGATATTAAAATTAGCCAAACGGTAGCAAGATCCTAAAGTGATAATGAATCCTAAAAACGGAATTGCTGGATGTGTTCCAAATTCGTGAGCACTATTAGTAAACATACTGTACATAACATATCCTGGAGTTACACCACTTGTTACCATATCTGCCAAAGAATCTAGCTGCAATCCAAGTGGGCTTGAAACTTTAAATAATCTGGCAAAAAAACCATCAAAGAAATCAAAAAAGATTCCTAAGCAAACCATATAAAAAGCCATTAAATAATTGTTCTGAGAAACATAAACAATTGCGACACAACCGCAAAAAAGATTTATTAATGTAATTAGATTTGGAATATGCTTTTTAATATTCATAGCTTAAAAATTTGATAATGGTAGAGAACAAATTTAGTATAATAACTCGATGAAAAACGAGTTTTTTCGAGAGTTTTTTATTTCTAAATGTGACTTTGGGAATATTTAAGCAAAGGAACTTATTAGATGAGTAAAATATTATATTTTTGATAAAAAATTTAAAACAGGCCTCGATCTGCAAAAACATATACGTTGAAGAAATATTTAGTGTTTTTATTCTTTTGGAGTTGTACTTTTCAGTATGCGCAAACCGTTCGAAAATATTCGAATGAATTTATGAATATTGGGGTCGATGCCGCTGCTCTCGGAATGGCAAGTGCCGTGACAGCTTCTACAAACGATGTAAATGCAGTTTATTGGAATCCGGCAGGTTTGACACATCTTGAAGATCATCAAATTGCTTTGATGCATGCCAGTTACTTTGCCAATATTGCTCAATACGATTATATAGGGTATGCGAGTCCGATTGATGACAGAAGTGCATGGGGAATTTCTATGATTCGTTTTGGAGTTGATGACATCATGGATACAACACAATTAATCGATAACCAAGGAAATATAGATTATAACAGAATCAGTTTATTTTCTACGGCAGATTATGGCTTTACTTTTTCTTATGCACGAAAATTGCCTGTTGACGGATTTCAATATGGTGTAAATGCAAAAGTAATTCGAAGAATAATTGGAAAATTTGCGAATTCGTGGGGTTTTGGATTTGATATCGGACTTCAATTTGAAAGAAATGATTGGAAGTTTGGTTTAATGCTTCGCGACATCACTACAACCTATAATGTCTGGAATATTGATGAAAAAGAATATGAAAAAATCGCCAATGCTATTCCAGGAGAAAATAACACTTTGCCAGAAAGCACAGAAATAACATTACCAAAAGCACAATTAGGCGTTTCAAAAAGATTTGATTTTCATAATGAATGCAGCTTAGTAACATCTGCTAATTTAAATATGAGATTTGAGCAAACCAATGATATCATCTCCTCAAAAGCAGTAAGTATAGACCCAGCTCTAGGGTTTGAGCTTGGCTATACTGATTTAGTTTTTGTTCGCGCTGGAGCTGGGAATTTTCAGAATGTAACCCAGCTGGACAATACCGAAAAAGTAAACTTTCAGCCTAATATTGGTGTAGGATTTAGATATAAAGGCATACAGATTGATTATGCTTTAACCGATTTAGGAAATCAAAGTACCGCTTTATATTCTAATATTTTTTCGTTGAAAGTAGATTTGGGTATCTTTAGATAATTAGAAACCATAAAACATTTAAAATTTTAAATCATGAAAATTGTCATGTTCAAAAAAGCACTTTTTATTTTACTATTCTTAACCGGTTTTATTGGTTTCAGCCAAAGTTTAGCTTTATCTAAAGACGCCAAAATAAGCATTTTGACTTGCGGTCTTGGAAACGAGACTTATTCTTATTTTGGACATACTGGAATTAGGGTTTTGGATCCAGAAAACAATTTTGACGTTGTTTACAATTATGGAACTTTTGATTTTAGAACTCCAAATTTTGTTCTAAAGTTTGCGAAAGGAGATTTGCAGTATTTTGCAACTGTGCATTCTTATGCAGATTTTTTTAATGAATACACTTATGAGAAAAGAAGTATTTATGAGCAGGAATTACTAATTTCTCAAGATTTAAAACAAAAACTTTTCAATCAGTTAAATGCGGTTTTGGATTCTGAAGAGCGTTATTATACTTATAAATTTATTGATAAAAACTGCACTTCGATGGTTGTTGATGTGGTGAATAAAACTTTAGGTGGAAATGTAATCGTAAAAAAAGAAGATACAGACAAAACTTATCGTTCTATCCTATTCCCATACTTTGATGGACATTTTTACGATCAATTGGGCACCAGCATTATTTTTGGAACTAAAGTCGATCAAATGGGAACCAGAATTTTTCTTCCTTTTGAATTGAAAAACAGTTTGGACAAAACTACTTTCCAAAACAGACCTTTATCCGCTAAAAGCAAAACACTATTAGAGTTTACAAAAGAAACACCTAAATCTTGGTGGAATAACATTTACACCTATCTTTTTATTTTGCTTTTTGTAATCTTCGCCAAAAACAAAACAGTCGATAAAATCTATTTTCTGATTCTATCTTTAATTGGGATATTCTTCGTTATTATGGGATTTTATTCATTTCACCAAGAACTGGCGATGAATTATAACGTATTACTTTTTAGTCCGCTTTTATTGGTTCTAGTTTTGTTTTCAATTTTCAAAAACAAACTATGGACGTATCGATTTTCACTAATCAACTTTGTGCTTTTAGTGATCTACTTTTTGTTTTTAATCAATAAAGCACATTTCTTTATCACTTTACCGTTGATTATTACAAGCGGAGTGGTTTTAGTGCGAACCGCAATTCGCAACAAAAAACCAATTCCGATTATAATTTAAAATTTTACTGACCTCTGTAGAATAAAACTGTCGTAATAGTTTTGAAAGTAATACTCAAATCTAGAAATATACTTCTGTGTTTGATGTAATATAGATCGTACTGAAGTTTTATCAAACTTTCATCTATTGATTCTCCGTATGAGTAATTGACCTGTGCCCAGCCCGTAAGTCCTGGCTTAATTACGTGCCGTGTTTCATAAAAAGGCATTACAGCAGCAATTTCTTCAACAAAAAATGGTCGTTCAGGTCTTGGTCCGATTACGCCCATATCTCCTTTTAAGATATTAATAAATTGAGGAAATTCGTCAATTCTAGACTTTCGCATAAATTTACCAAACGGAGTAACTCTTTTATCATTATGAGTCGCAAAAACAGCTCCATTTGTTTCTGAATTCTCGGTCATAGTTCTAAATTTATAAATTTTAAAAACTACTCCATTTTTACCTACTCTTTCCTGGGTATAAAAAAGGCTTCCTTTATTAGCAAAAAGGTTGCAAACAAAAATTATCGGAATAAAAACCAAGCTAATCAAAAGTCCTAAAACAGAAAACATAAGTTCAATAAGACGAACGAAAAATAAATAGAGTTTGTTGCTATTACTTCTGCTAAAGGGAAAAAATCTATAAAAATCTCTTTCTATATGATGAACAGGAATTCGTTGTGTTTTGCTTTCGTAAACTTGCGTATACTCGCGAATAATATTTCCTTTTTCCAATAAATGAAGCAACTGCTGATATAAGTCGGAAGTAATACCATCTGTTTTCTGAGAAGCGATTACAATTTCTGAGACATAATGTGTAGACACAAAACGTTCTAAATCTTCCTTCTTTATTTCGCTTACATAATGAAAATCTAAATTCTCATCTGTAATGGAATCAGAATTAACAAAACCAACAATTTTGTAATGAGGATCGACGCTTTCCAATCCTAAAACTAATTCTTCGACTTCGCTTTGATCACAAATCAAAACAACATTTTGCGAAAAACGATGAGAGGCTAGAAAATAGCAATAAAATAAGCGCCAAAGCAATAATGTAATTAGTATTGTAAAATAAAATATTACTATTACTAATCTTTGTTTGGGTAATACAGGGGATAGAACTGGCGTAAGTAAATAAGCCAAAACAGTGGCAGTAGCTGTAAAAATGACATTCTGCAGAATCTGAAGATGATTGCTTGCTACTTGTAAATTATAGATTTCAAATATCACACCAAAGGCATAAAGATAGCTGACTAATAATAGTATACTCAGCGAGCTACTTAAATCAAAGGTGAAATAATGATAATCAAAGATTGCGCTTAATAGATATAAAGCAAATAAAATAAAAACAACATCGAAAGTAAGGAGCAATATCTTCCTCTCCGAAATTTCGAAATGCATTTTCTTTTTTGATAACATCTCTTGTAGGTTTTAATTTGGTTAGGGCAAAGCAAATGTATCGCAAAAAAATATAACTAATCTATTAATTTTCTGTTTCTTCAGGAATTTTTAGTTGTACAGAAAGAAGACATAATGCATACACAAAAGCAGGAGCCGCAATTCGCATTGCCGCATGATTTATTGTTAATAACCAAAAGAGAAAAAAAGAGAAAAAATATATATGCCCCCTATTATTTATATAAAGGGCAAAAGGTGCAAAAAGTAAAATAAGAAAACTAAATATTCCAAATAAACCATGTTCGCTAAGTAAACGGGAAATTTCGTTATGTGCTGCTACAGCCTGTCCCAGTGATTCCTTTCTGTCTTCTTTTCCCATTCCCACTCCAATACCTAAAACAGGGTTATCCAGAAATAATTTTAAATCTGTATCAATAACAGCTTCTCTCCCGCCGAGACGATCCTTTTTGATCCTTCCTTTAGCATCTTGATTAGCATATCTTTTTCCTATAAGTCCGTAAGTTTGTAACGAAGTATAAAAAAATATTCCAGTTCCTAGAATGCCTGCAAATAAAAAAACAAAAGTAATTTTCCTTCTTCCCCTGTCATTTGAAAAAGCAAAAAGCAAAAACAATAAACAAATAATCATTACAATACCTGTTATCACTCCCCCTCGAGAAAAAGTCGCAACGGCACGGTAACTAATAATTATTAACAATATAAAATTTATAATTATTTCTTTTTTCGATTTTGAAAAAAGAATCAGTTGCGAAAAAAAAATAAATATGCCTAGTCCTAAAATTGTTGATACTTGATTGGGGCCAAATCCTCCGGAAGTTGCAAAATTAGACTGGGTTCCAGTTACTACATCTCTTACACTAGGATTGTATAAAAACAAATAAATAACTGTCGAAACAATTGGCAGACCTATTGCAATTAATATGTTCTGCAAATTTGAAAATAAAATCTTTTTTTTATACATGTACATAGAAGCAATCGCTAAACAAAGCGACCCTGACAAGTTAAAAGCTATAGCTTTTTTAATATCAAAATCTAGGTTCTCAGCAAAAGTTACAACTAAGATCCCAGGAATTAACAATAACAAAAAAACAATATATAAAAATGACCTTATTGAGAAGTTGTTATAAAACATCCCAATTATCATAAAAAAAATGACGAGAAATTTCACATATTCATTATTGAAATTACCTCCAGTCATCCGCAGAAAAACCTCAATTCCTACAAGATATGCTGCTACATAAATTACTTCATTATTTTTATTCTGATTTCGAATAACAATCGAAAGCCCTACAACAGGTATTAGTAGTGCACAAATTTTAGATAAAATTGGCATTATAAAAATAACCAAACCTATGATTACATGAATCAAAACAAGAAAGGTATATGACAATGATCTCTTTTTCATATTTTATATTCTGCCAACAAGTTTTCGATGACTGTTTCTTTTGAATAATTTTTAACGACACTTTGTCTAAAATTTTTCGCGAGTTTATTTCTCAAAGAATCGCTTTCAATAATTTTTTCAAGCTTCATTTTTACTTGCAATTCATTCAATGGCTCAAACAGCAATCCATTTACTTCATCGTCAATAATTTCTGAGCAATAACCTACATTTGTTGAGACGACTGGCAGACTTGCCAAAGCATATTCTAATAGAGTTACTGGAAATCCTTCATTTGTGGAGGCTAAAACTCCAACTGAAGCTTGCGATAATATATATTGAATATCACTTTTAGTTCCATACAAATGTATATGATTTTCCAAAGAATTAGATTTTATAAAATCTTTCAAACTTTGAGAATAATCATCTTCATAGTCTTTCCCTATTAGATGTAAGGTCCAATCTAAATCTTTTAACTTTAAATCATGAAAAGCTTTTAGAATAACAATATGATTTTTAGGATTTTTAAGATTAGCTAAAAAAACAATACGTTTATTTTCTTTTCCTTTTAAGGCCGTAACATTCTGAGATTCATTTCGCATCGATGCAAAATTAGGAATGAAAATTACTTTTTTACAAAACATATTCTTCTCACTCCACTCTTTCAATTGTAAATTGACAACAAATATGGAAGAAAAAAAGAATGAACAAAAAATTAAAACTTGATTTTTCTTTCTTGATTCCTTAGATCTAGTTCCATAATGGTCATGCCAAATAATTTTAATTTTCGGTAAAATCAATTTTGTTAAAACCGCAGTAAAAAAAGAGGTTCCATGAGCATGAACAATAGCAACTTGATTTTTTATTATAAAATTTCTTAATCTAAAAATAGCACCAAAATCAATTTTATTTTTTTTATTTAAAAATAAATAAGAAACATTCTCATTCAATTGGCAAAATAACTGACCTTCTTTTCTGGTTGCTATCAAACCTGAAAACTCTATTTTATCACTTAGAGCGTTTGCAAAATTTACTGCTATTCTTTCAGCTCCACCAGCATCTAAAGAATCTATTAATTGTAAAACTCTCATTTTACAAGCAATTTTCCTATTTCACTTTCAAATCTTTCAACCGTATAACTCTGAGACCATTTAGATGCTAATTTGCTCATTTCTTCAAATCTATTGTGATCGGATAGAATTTCTTCTATTTGAGCTAAATCTCTTTTCAAATTCATCTCTAATAAAACTCCTCTTTCCCCATAATTAATCATATAAGGAACACAAGAGACATTTGTTGCTAGAGGAATGCAATTCCAAAACATTCCTTCGGCAATTGCTTTTGGCCAACCTTCACTTTTGGAAGGTAATATTACAAAATGACTTTTTTTATAAAATTGCTTAAGAGTTTCCTTATTTTGATTTCCATGCAAAAAAACAAACCTTTCAAGCTGATTCTCTTTTATATAATTTTCTAGACTAGCTCTTTCAATTCCTTCCCCAAAAACATGAAGCACCGCATTATTATTATTTTTAATTAACTGCTCAACTAATTTTACAGCATACATTGGATTTTTACCCGAAACCAAAGTCCCAACAAAAATAAAAATCTTTTCAGCTTTTTTATTTTCTTTCACTATAGCTTCTTTTTCATAATCAGAATAAGTCGCGGTAAAAAATGATTTAATATTTTTTGATTGATTTTCCCACTCGCCATAAACCAAAACCTGCATATTTCTAGTTAAAAATCTATTGTTTAAAATCCATTTTTGCATTCTATAGGTTAACGGTTGTTTGCTTTTTGGATCCCAATTTCCAGCGTATTTTGCTGTCTTTTTTTTCGAGGGAAAAAGTATTTGAACTATGCAACCCAATAATCCCATATTTCCTGGACATCTTAAATGAATATGGTCCGCATCATGCACAGCTTTAACAATAATCAAGATATTAAAAAAAGCTGAAAAAAAACTTTTAATAATATTTGGAAAACTATTTAAATTAAAATCAATCAATTTATAATGCTTTCGGAAAGGAAAAGGAATTTCTTCTATTAAAAGTCTATTTTCATTTTCCCAAACGGGACAGCAAAACGAAATATCTTTAACATATTTTTCCCAAACCATTAATTCTTTTACATACGGGCTGTAAGCAAAACTTTTTTTACCTTTAAATATAAACGGGGCCCCTGAAATAACTAATAATTTCATTAAATATAACCTTTAGAACCATTTTTAGATATCACTATGGCCGGAACACCCAACACTACTGAATTTTCTTCTATCGACATATTTACAAGTGAACAAGCTCCTATTGCAACTTGATTTCCTATGATAATATTTCCAGTGATAACGGCATTTGCACCGATATAAACTTCGTTGCCAATTACTGGCACTCCTCGATTCATATTTCGTCCAGAAACCCCTATTGTAACACCTTGCGATATATTGCAATTACTTCCTATTATTGAATTCGCGTTAATAATTATTCCACCAAAATGCCCAATATAAAAAGAATGTCCAATTTTTACAGAAGCTGGAATAGAGATTCCCGTTATAATTTCAATAGTTTTTTGACTTACCAGTCCCATAAAAGTGAATAAAAATCTAAATGGTTGCCACTTTATTTTTTCGAAAATAAAATGGGCAATTCTATATTGAAAAATAGCCCAAAAACCTTGTGTAAAAATTACAATCCCAAAAAAACTTCCTCCATAATTTTTATACTTCCTGTAATCAGATTTTATGAGTTGGAATACATTCATAACTTTAATTTCTTTAATTCGAAAAATTTATCAAAGATTCAAAAAAATCAATATTTTGACATACAATCACATTTAATTCATATTTTCCAGATACAAAATCACGTGCTTTTTCTCCTATTATTTTTGCTTCTTCTTTGTTAGAAAGCACCCAAACAATTTTTTTAGCAATGTCTTCTGGACTATACGGATCACATAAAAATCCCGTGATAAAATCTTCAATTGCTTCTGGTCCTGGACCATATTTAGTAAAAATTACTGCTTTTTGCATTGCCATAGCTTCTGGAGCCACTAAACCTTGCGTTTCCATATGTGATGGAAAAACACAAACAGAAGCTTCAGAATATGCTTTCGGTATATCTTGATAAGAAATAGCTCCATGAAAATGGATATCATCTGCTAATTTGCCTAAAGGCTGGATTTCGTTCTCTTTGAGCATTTGAATATAGGAGCTCCCATCTGCAAAAAACCAATCTCTACCATAAATTTCAAGTGTCGTATTTGGAAACTCTTTTTTTACAAAAGGAAAAGACTGAATTAATTGACGTATTCCTTTCTTTTCGCAAACTGTGCCGGCGAAAACTATTCTGTTTTCATATTCTTGTTTATTTTCAATTGGTTTGAAAAAGTCTGTATCAATAGGATTGCTTATATAGGCTATAGGTTTATTATTAAAACTTAAATATTTCTCCGTATGATTTTTCACATAGTGAGAAACAGCAACAAAACCATCGCTTTTCTTAAATGACATTTTTTCCTGAAAGCCTTTCCATTTATTAATCTTTCTTTTTTCGCTTTCAGCAAAGAAATGATGTCCACCGTGAAGTCTAATAATATATTTTACAGATTTTATTTTGTAAATAAACGCAAGGCCAAGTTCAGAAGATTCAACAACCTTAATAGGATTCTCTTTATGAATTTCTCGGAGTTTTGAATTGATTGCTTTAGAATTGAAATACCAAGATAATCCTTTTGTTTTATTTGGTTTTAATCTATAAACGTCTACCCCATCAACATTTTGAGTTTCGGTTTTTAACGTATAATTAGTTCCTACAACAGAAACTTTAATTCCTTTTTTTACTAATGCAATGGCCAAAGTCTTAACAAAACTGCCAATCCCTCCATGTGGGAACCCTTCTTTAGGATATTCATTAGTTAGGAAACAGATGTGCATAAAGAGTATATTTTTTCAGCGAGATTTTTACTGTTTTCTTGTAGTGGATATTGAACTATTTTTTCCATCCACTCCCTTTTGTCCTTTCCAACTTGGGCAGGATCTTCTAACAATTGCATAATTTTAGGAACAAACTCAGATTTTTTATTTATCCATCCTGTAGCATCCATTCCTAAAAAGCTTTTAAAATGTTGAAAATCATAAACCTTACTTACTTTATATATTGAATTATATATAGGATCGTAATTTATATATAAACAAGGCTTATCATACGCTGCAAAATCGTGTGCCATTGTACTTCCAAAGTTTATAACCCCATCACTATGTTTTACAGTATTAACTAGTAACTGCATATCATTATAGGATGGATATATCGTTGTGAAAGAAGTACTGTCTTTACTCCCTAATTTCCAGTCTGGCTGTACAGAAACTATATATTCACTATATTTTTCTAAAATTTTATCAAATCTATCACTTTTATCAACTGGACATTTTCTAAACAATATTTGCGGTCTCTCTTTTTCATTAATTTTACCTACCTCACTTGCCAAATCTTCCAAATAATTAGCTTCATATGGGGAGGTGCTATCATTTGCAGAAAAACAAATTGTTCTTCTATTTGGATCAAGGCCGTGCTCTGCATAAAAAACCTCCTTTTCTTTAATTAAATTATGTTGAAAATAAAATTCAAACTGAGGAGTTCCAACTATTTCAATATTATTTTTATCAATTTCTGGATATAGCAACTCTAATTCTTCTTTCATAAGTTTTGACCATACAAAATACTTATCATAGCGTGAAATTAATCTAGCTTTCGGCACATTATCCCAAGAAAAAATAACTGTTCCCGTCTTAATTTTAAGTTTTGACGCCATAGAAATAATTGGCGAACTTACGGGAGCTCTTTGGTGGAGATTTAATACAAAATCTGGTTTTAAATCTTTTAGATCTTTTTCAACTTTATTTATTATTTTATGCTTTAAAATATCTTTTTCATATAAGCTTTCTAATTTCAATATTGCTTTATATGATCTTGATGCCAAAGCTCCTATCAATTCTGAAATCAAAAAAAGCACCTTCTTTTTATATCCTCCTGATTTATTATTCCAAAAATCCATGATGGTAGCATTCTGCATCAATCTTTTATTTAGCAATAATCTTGCATAAACAGTACTTTCTCTTAAGAGCCTCGCTCTTGGAGACTCTATGAAAAATGGAATTTGGCGGATAAGTTTAACTTTTTTTTGAATTAATTTTACCTCTTCAATTGCTTTATCCGATATCTGATGATATAATATCACTTCTGCCCCTAGCTTCTCTAGCTCAGGGATAAAACTGGAATACAGGTAATTTCGAACCGCGACTCCGTCTGGGACTATTAATAAAACTTTCATTAAAAAAACTAAAGACTTCCAATTCTTCCATGATCAGAAAATGATCTATGAACAATAAATTCTTTATCCAATGGCTCTTCTGAAAGAAATGTTATATCACAAAAGTAATCTTTCTCTACTGGATTTAGTCTCCATGGTATGATGCTTTTAAAATCTAAAACCCAGCCGTTTTTCTCTAAGTCTTTTGTTTTTAGATCATTCCATGATGTAATATAATCTATCCAAAGATAGTCCAATCTCCATGCCTCTGTTTCTAGTTTCTCAATATCTACAATATCTACAACACGCATTCCACCAACATTCTCTTGACTTACTGCTCTTGACCCATCACCTAATTTTAATCCTTTAATTGATGGCTGTTGAAAATAATGTGTGTCTTTTATAATTAAATCGTCCACTGATACTTTAATTTCTTTACAAAGAAATTCAAAAGTTTCATCTCTAAATGCTGGATTAATTTTCACGTAACGAACTAAATCATAATATCTAATCCAACGCATATTTTTATACAGTCCAAGCCCCGCTTCATTTGCTGCAGTAGCGGCTAAAGGATAGTACTCTCTAGCAAGTTTATATAGTTTTCCTAAAATTCCTTTTCCTCTGCATTCTTCATCAAGATAAACATTAATTATCCATGCAATTCCTCCTTGAAAATTAGCGCCTACATGCCCAACGACTTTTCCCTGATCATTAAGACAAATAAAAGATCTCCCATATTTAGGATTTCCATATTGCCATTCCCAAAATTCTTTATTTTGTAATGGATGGTTTTCTCTATAAATTCTTGTAAAAAATTGATATAATTCATTCCAATCATTTACTGATGCTTCTCTTGTTGTCATAATTTTTTATTTCTTATTACCTCCAGGTAAATCATTACAGTCAAATCTATTTAATAAAAGATGATTTTCTAAACCATTATTAACACCTTTCTTAGTAGTAAATCCTATAGTGTATCCAAAATCTTTGGCAAGTTTAGCTACATCATAAGTAGCTGCTTCATCTGTCCCGTAAGGATATGAAATTAAATTAATATTTGAACTAGAGATCCTCTGCAAATATGTTTTACTATTTTCTAATTCAAATTTAATCGTTTTATCGTCTGTCAAGCCCAGCGGATAATGGTTATGTGAATGGCTTCCTAAATATTTTCTCTGTCCAAGCTCAAGCAAATTTTGATGACTCATATACAGTTCTTCTAAAACTTTAGCCTCTTCAAAATAATTTTCGAACATTTTACCAATAATTAATTCTTGCTGAAGAAAAGAGAGTTTAAAATTTAAAATATACTTTAATTCTGCATTTAAGCTGTTATCAAATCGATAAGTTGAACGAGCTTTATTTTTATCTTCCTCAGAAAATTCAATTACAAAATCTGTATGAATTTTTTCAAGCAATATTTTCGGGTCAATTATAGATCTCAATAAATGTATTTTATGGACTGTACTGACTTTTTTATTTTCAAAATTTACTGAATTAACAAAGAATATTGCTGGTACTTTTAAATCATCCAAAAGAGATAATCCCATATCAAACTGCTCCTTTAATCCATCATCAAAAGTTACAAGCTGGTAATTATTTTTTGAATGCAAAATTATATCTACATTATTCTCCAAATCAGAAGGATGCAAAAATTCACCCTTGTCTTTCATCAACGAAAGCTGGCTTTTAAAGGCATTGGGAGTTACCCCAAAAATACTGGGATATACTGAATCAAAATTTTCTCTTAAATAATGATAATTAATAACTGTCAACATATTTCATCATTTTATAAAAAAATCATTTAAAATTCTAGCTGTAAAAATCTTAGCTCCAGCATCATTCATGTGTCCGCACGACGAAAAGTATTTATCTTCAACAACCACATTTTCATAGTTATAAATCTCTGGATATGCTTTTTTTACCTTGTCAAAATAATTCATTCCTTTTACGTTCTCACACATTGGCGTCATTACAGCTATAAAGTTTATATTATTGCTTTTACATAGATTTTTTATCTCTTCATAATATTTATTATTTGGCAATGGATTCAAATTGACAATATTATTTTTCATATTACCATTTTTGTGTTTTTGCAAAGGATAATATCCTAAATTATCCAAAGTATTTGTCTTTTCGTTTGAAACAATTTTATAAACTTCACGAAAACCAATTTTACCATCATACTTTACATATCTGTAAAAAGGAATATAGTACAATTCGTTGAAGTTTTCCTGTGAAACAAAATGTTCTTTTATTGCTTCAGAATTGTGAATGTACGGTAAAAATTTTGCGGATACGCCATCCGATTCTTTATCGTTTGATAGATTTAAGTCGGCCTCAAGAATAATATTTTTTATTTCGTATTTTCTTTCCAACATTAATTTTAACATTAATGATGCTTCAAATAAATGCCCACCGCTCATTCCATAATTAAATGTTTTTAATCCCTTGTCTTCAAACATTTGAGCTACAAAATGGTTGTTTGCTCTTGAAGATCCCAGAATAACAACATCATATTTTTGAGCTTTCGAATTAAAAACCTGTTCGATTTTTCCTCTTTCATTAGATTGCATAAAGACATAAGTATAGATTCCGTCCAAAAGAAATGCTATTAACACAGTTATTAAAACAATCTTCGCTGTTTGAATTAAAAATTTCTTCATTAGAATTGAAAGTATATAAATTCTTTATAATCTGAAAAAGTTCCAAAAGCCATTATTGCTAAAATTGCTAAAGCTGTTTTCAACATGCTCATTTTTCCTGAAAGTGGCTCTACTTTAGTGCGATTATTCCATTCTATCAAAACAAATATTCCAATCATAAGTAATAATTCGTGGCTGTAACGTTCATTATCTAGATATTGAAAACTAAAGTCTTTACTTGTTACGATACGCTTTAAGTATGAAACTGCATCTGTAATTGTTCTCGCTCTAAAAAAGACCCAAGCTATACAAGTCAATATGAATGTGTATAATATACTGGCAAATACTTTTATCGAATCAAAATTGAATTTCAATTGAATGGTATCCATATTGTTTCGATTGCTGTTTGATAAAAGTAAGGGTAGAAAGTAGACTGCATTTATAAATCCCCAAGCAATATATGTCCAATTTGCTCCATGCCAAAAACCACTGACCACAAAAATTATAAAGGTATTTCTAATTTTCATCCAGAGCCCGCCTTTGCTTCCTCCCAATGGTATATATAAATAGTCTCGAAACCATGACGAAAGCGAAATATGCCAGCGGCGCCAAAACTCTGCAATATCTCTCGAAAAATAGGGATAATTAAAATTCCTTAACAGATCTAAACCGAATAATTTTGAAACCCCTAAAGCAATATCTGAATATCCTGAAAAATCTCCATAAATCTGAAAAGCGAAATAAATTGCTCCTACTATAAGTGAGAAAGAATTCATTGAAGTATAATTATCAAAAATGGCATTAGCATAAGGCGCGCATGTATCTGCAATAACTACTTTTTTAACTAATCCCCAGATGATTTGAGAAACACCTTCTTTAGCTGTTTGAAAATCGAATTCTCTTTTTACCTTAACCTGAGGCAATAAATGCGTTGCTCTTTCTATTGGGCCAGCAACAAGAAGAGGAAAATAACTTACAAATAAAGAATAATCTACAAAATTGTATTCAGCTTTTATTCTTTTAAAATAAATATCAATAACGTATGAAAGCCCATGAAAAGTGTAAAATGAAATTCCAACAGGAAGAATAACATTTAATAAAATAGGACTTGCTTCAAATCCGGCTGAAGTCAATAATTCTGCGAAAGAAGAAGCGAAGAAATTATAATATTTAAATACCCCTAAAAACCCAAGATTCACTGTGATACTAAGCCAAAACCAAAAATTTCGGCTTTTCTGAGATTTTCCTTTTTCAATTTGAATTCCAGTATAGTAATCAAGAAAAGTTGAGAAGACCAATAAGAATAAAAATCTCCAATCCCAGCATGAGTAGAAATAATAACTCGCAACAATTAACAATGCATTTTGTGTGCTTTTATTTTTGTTGAAAACAAACCAATACAAAAAGAAAACGATTGGCAGAAAAATAGCAAATGCTATGGAATTAAAAAACATAAATATTTTAAAGTGCTATTGATAAAATCCGATATTTAAATATCTCTAAATTGTTTTTGGTGATTGAGATGCCAAATATCGCTTTTCTTTAATGATTGTAAAAATAATTCGCTACTGTTTCCAGAACCAAAGTCATTATCTGAAATATCAATTTTATGAGAATCTATTTTTGAAAGTGCATCATTTATATTTTCTTTCGAATAATCAACATTTATAATATCAGCGTGAACTGCTCTATTTTGCTGGCGTGTTCCAATATTTATAATTGGGATTCCGTAATATGGAGCTTCCCTAATTCCTGCACTACTATTTCCAATAATAAACTGGCTATTTTTTAATAATGTCAAAAAATATTCAAATCTAAGTGAAGGAAAAATCCTAAACCTCTTATTCTCTTCCAATCTTTTAAATTCATCAAGAATGTATTGACTTCCTAAATCGTTGTTTGGATAAATAACAATATAATTATGATTGTCTTTTAATAAGCAGTCAACAAAATCCGCCGCATATTTTTTCATCGAAGCAAATTCTGTAGTTACAGGATGAAACATCACAATTGAATATTCAACAAATGAAATTCCGTAGTAATTTTTTGCTATTTCTAAAGAAGGTAGATTTTCCGAAAACATAATATCTATATCTGGAGAACCTATTGTAAATATAGATTCTTTTACCTCTCCCATTTGAAGCAACCTTTTTGCAGCTTCTTTATTAGAAACAAAATGGATGTGACTTAATTTACTCACACTATGTCGAATAAGCTCATCTACTGTCCCAGAAATTTCTCCACCTTCAATGTGAGCTACCAAAATATTATTTAAAGATCCTACAATAGCACCTGCCAACGTTTCTACGCGGTCACCATGTACAACAATCATATCTGGATTTATTTCCTTGCAATAATTAGAAAGCCCCTCAATGGTTTTAGCCAATGTCAAATCCATTGTAGTTTCATGCGTATGATTTTCGAATGTAAACACATTTTTAAAATTGCAACGCTCAATTTCTATTAATGTATATCCATATACCTTTTGAAGATGCATTCCGGTTACGAAAACAAAAACCTCAAATTCATTCTCTTTTTCAAGTGTCTGAATTAATGATTTTATTTTACCAAAATCTGCGCGAGTACCTGTTAAGAAAAGTATTTTTTTAAGAGAATTACTCAAAATCGATAAAATCTAATTGTTCATCATTTTCAATATCTCGTAATGCAATTTTACCAATAATGCCATTAAAATGTTCTGCTAAAATTTTGCCTGTACCTGGTCTCTTTACCCAAATATTCTCTTTAGATAAAACTTCTCCCTTTTTAATTGATTTAATCGTGCAAACTGTAGCAAAAGCAAAATCAATGGTAACTTGTTCTTCAAGAGCTGGTTTTTTGGTTCCGCCTCTCATTAAAACAATTTCAGCACTTGAAGTAATAAGCTCGGCACATGCATTTTCATCCATACTACAGATAATATCTGGTCCTTGTCTCTGCATATGATCAGTAAAATGTCTTTCTAAAATACTTGCACCAAGAGCAACTGCTCCTAAACAAGCATTATTATTTAAGGTATGGTCACTTAAACCAAAGACTTTATCAGGAAAAGCTTCGTGCAATTCTACCATTGCTCCAAAACGTACTAAGTGAATTGGAGTAGGATAAAGATTAGTTGTGTGTAATAAAGCGACAGGGACATTATATTTGTCGAAAATAGCAACAGCTTTTTGAATACTTTCAATTGTATTCATCCCAGTGCTAAGAATTACAGGCTTTCCAAAAGATGCAATATGCTCTAATAAAGGATAGTTATTACACTCTCCTGAACCAATTTTATAAGCTGGAATATCAAACTTCTTTAATCTCTCAGCCGCTGCTCTTGAGAAGGGAGTAGAAATAAAAATCATTCCTTTACTCTCTACATAATTCTTTAATTCCAGTTCCTCGTCTTCATTTAAAGAACATCTTTCCATGATTTCATAAATAGAAACATCTGCATTTCCTGGAATTACTTTCTTAGCGGCTCCTGACATTTCATCTTCAACAATATGAGTTTGATGTTTTACCACCTCAACACCTGCTCTGTGAGCAGCATCGACCATTTCTTTGGCTATTTGCAAAGAACCTTCATGATTAATACCAATTTCGGCTATAACGAAAGGTGGAAAATCCAGTCCAATTTTACGACCAGCTATTTCTATATACGGATTCATTAGTTTTTTAATTTGGGGTTTATTTCTTTTGGTAAAGATATCTCGCATAATCTAAATCATCTGGAGTATCAATATCAACTTGTGCAAAAATATGATTTACTTCGAATGGTAATGCATTTTCTGAAATAATTATATCATTCAGTATTAAAGCTTTTTTTGTAATGTAAAGTAACCCGTTTTCAAAATAAAGTGGTTCTAGATCTTGACTCCTTTGCCCAAACGAATAATTAAAAGGTATAAATTTATAATTTATAATTTTTCCAAACTTTTGATGATTTCTTGAAACTGTAAATAAACTGTCTCTATTTTCAATCTGGAATTTTTCAAAAGCTTCTCGAAGTAGATTGTCTGGACGCAATGGATTTGTTGGCTGCAATAAAACTACATTTTCAATTTCTTTAGAATCTATATTTTCTAAAACATGTTTTAAAGCAGAAACAGTCGGCTCCAAATCTCCTGAAATTGATTCTGGACGATCGATAACTTTTACGCCAAAATCTAATGCAATTTGTTTTATAGCATCATTATCTGTAGAAACATAAACCTCATCAATTATTTCTTTATTTTCTTTTGCATAAATAATGGAATGTTCAATCAAAGATAAATCACCTAAAGCCTGAATGTTTTTTTCTGGTATACGTTTAGAACCTCCTCTGGCAGGAATTATAGCAATAGTTTTATTCATAGATGCTGTTTTTCTTTAAAAATCCTTTTCTCTTTTGCTGGAAAACATTCAAATTATTATGAAATGCATTTAATAATTTTGTGCTTCTTCACTTGTCAGCCCTTTACGTGTCAAAAATATTTTCCAAAAAGGTTCCTTTTTTATAACTCTAAAAAACAATCTCATAGGAAGACAAAAACAAGTTATCGGTTTGTAACTTAAATTAAGTGATGTCTTGACTTCATTTACTTCAGGAACCAATGTATTATAAACATTATCCATCCACTCTTCAAAGACATTTCCCATATGATAAGTATAGTTATCTTCTGTTGACAATCTCCAATAGCCTTCTTCTTCAACCGGTCTATCTAAAAAAATTGATTCGCTATCCCCACCTAAAGAATATGAGGTGTATTTTACTGCTAAATTTTCGAAAATTTCACCCCGATAAGTTACTACAAAATGTCCTGTACCGATTATTGCTTTAGTATCTTTTGAGGTAATTGCTAAATATTTTCTTAAATGAACATCTCTATAAAAAGTGTCATTTCCAATACTATTAGCGAACATCTTCATTGCTTCAGGATTTAGAACATTTGTGAAACTTAATTTAGATGAAAAAATATTTTCAACTATTACATTACTGGTATGATGCTTTAGAACTTTGGAAGAGGGTGTAGTACCGACTGCTCCTGCTTTTTTAAAAACATCAAATACATTATAAACTCCTTTTTGCCAATTATTTAAAAACAAAACATCTGCATCTGTAATTGTAATTAAATCAAATTTATGCCCTGACAATCCCTTTAAAATTGCATTTAGCTTCCCTATTGCTGTAGTATGAACAATTTCTTGAATTTTATTTTCCTTTTTTAACTTTTCTAAATAATCAGCTACGTCCTGACAGCTCCCATTATTTACTACAGTAAAAAAAGTCTTACTATGGGAAGTTCTAAAAAGTGATTCTAAACAATATCTTAATACCTTAAAACTGTCCCTAAAATATCCCTCATGATTTGGTATATAAACTGGGATAATTACCTGATGGAAAAAATCATTTTTTTGTATATACTTATCTCTATTTGGATTAAACCCTACTCGCATAAATTATTTTTCACTAGTTCCAAATATTGTTTTGAGATCTTTTCTCTAGAATAATATTTTACATATCTATCCCTATTTTGCTTCGACAATCGAATTATTTCATCCTCATCCAGAGCAAAAACTTTATTGATTTGATTTAATAAGCTATCCGTATCATTATCAAACCAGAATGGATTAGAAGGCAACCTTTCCATCATAGCTCCTGTTTTTGCAGAGATAATCAATCTCCCAGAGGCCATTGCCTCAATTCCTGTCAAAGGACCAGTTTCCTCATCGTAATGTGATACGATTAAAACATCAGACAAAGTTAAAAGGCGATCCAATTCCTGGTTTGGAGTAAACCCTGTAAATATAATCGATGGATTTCTTTTTGCCATTTGTTTCAAACTATTTACCTCTGGGCCATCGCCAACAATGTACAATTTGAAAGAATAGTCATTAATTCTATTAAATGCATTTATTATTACATCTATATTTTTTTCCTTAACTAGCCTTGAGATCGTAACAAATGTTTTTACTTTATCATTTACATTACCTACTTTCAAAAATTTACTTTCATTAAAAGCACATTGATCAATAATAGTATATGGCAAAAGCATTTGCGAGTTTAATTTTTCAGCGTTTATTTCAGAATGGTGAATAAATCGTGTTACCCTTTTTAAATAATCAAGATTAATATTAGTAGTTTTTTTAATTGCTCCAGTTGTTCTAAAAAAAACAGGCTTTTCATTTAAATATGAGCAATTTATAATTTCTTCTATATAATTTGAAGATAATTGTGCGCAGATAATAACTAAATCATGTTTTGCGATAATATTTTTAATTTCCTTTTTAATTTTTTCATCAACATTAAAATATCTCCTATTAACTTCATTATTTATAAAAAAATATGCGGGGAATTTTCCCTTATTCTTAATAAAAGAGAGTAAGGAAGTTATTTTTAAAATTAAGTTATTCTGAAAAGCTATTCGTTTTACCAAACACACCTGTTCCTTTTTAACAAAATCAAATACTTGAGATTTGACAGTCAAATCTCCAGTTGAACAAATTGTTACTTCAAAATTATTCTCTAATGAGTTTGCAATAAAACCAACTTCTAATTCCCTTCCGCCAAAATCCCCAATAGGACCTATTATTAAAATTTTTTTTTTCATAATTTACTGGCTATTTATATAACAGCCTTAATATCTTAACAAGTATAGCTAATTGCAGCGTTGCTATTTTTCTAAAAAAAGAATTATTATCTATTTGTTTGAGGTAGTTAAATCTTTTATTAGTTTCTCGGAATTTATCAAAAATATAACTGTCATTTTCATTATTAAAAATGTATGGCAGATATTTTTTCAGCACTATTTGCTTCTCCATTTTTACATTTTCTTCCTGAGATGAAGAAATTCCAGTCATATCAAAATTAGTAATGGTGCAATCTATCTTTTGATAATTTTCGCCATTTAAGCCTAAAGCTTTAAAAAAAAACTCCCAATCAGAAACTATTTTGTTTTCTTCGTTATAAAGTCCATACTTATCAAACATTACTTTTTTTATAAAAGTACTTGGATGAGATACTGTATTTGAAACCAAATAACTAAAAGACATTGCATCTGGATGTTTTCTAATTATTTTTTTATTATTTACTTCATAGCACAAATTACCACAAACAAATGAAACTTCGAGACTTAATCTATCATTTACATCTTTTAAAACTTGATTATTATAAAGAACATCGCCTGAATTCAAGAATAGAAGATATTTACCATTTGAATTTACTATCCCTTTATTCATCGCATTGTATATTCCTGAATCTTTTTCACTAACCCAATAATTAAAATATTGGCTTTTAGACTCTAAATACTCTTTACTCCCATCATTACTTCCTCCATCAATTATTATATATTCAAATTCCTGCCAAGTTTGATTTATAACACTAGAAACCGTTTTTATTAGCCCCTCTCTATTGTTATAATTAACTGTTATAATAGATAATTTAAACATATTTTTATTATTGTGTATTTTAATGAAATTTCAAAATTAATATAATATAACTTAGCCATTTTACCAATAACATCCATTTTCAACATTCAAAAAATTCTTCGGTTTTTCTATATCCAGTGGTCTAATCCAGTAATCATTGAAAATTTTAGACATATCATATTCTAATTCCCACCGCTTTCCTTTAATTCCGAAAAGAATTTGTGTTGCACCTCCAAGATGAATGCTTTTTTTGCCAATATTCTTAATAAAACTAGCTAACGGAAAACCATAAGCCCCACAACCAATAATTGCAATATCAAAATCTATTTGACTAATATCTTTTTTCATAAAATCTAAAGCTTCAAACCAAGTCTTAAATCCTATATTTTCGTGATTTCCTGCAAAGGACTGAATAGGTTTATAAGTTATCAAATGAAAATCTGGCAAGACATCTGAATTTTGAAACAACATCTTTCTTTTAGCATATTGCGACTTAATACTTTCTTCAAAAGGGTGTATAACAAGAACTTTTTTATTTTCTAACGCTTTACTCCAAGGTTCTTCATGATAATACGGTTCTAAGTCTGTTAGTCGAACAGTATTAACATTTGATAGTTCCATTTCTAAATTATTCTCTTTTTGAAGCCATGAACCTAAAACATCTAAATCGTCTATACTTCTGAGCATTAACTTAGAAAATTTCTCCAAATGCAAATCATCAATAGGAAAAAAACCAGCGTTATTATGCATTGTTTCTCGGATTGTTTCTGTCCAATCAAGAGTATTTGTATTTCCGTTAATATATCTAAAATATCTTTTAAAAGTTTTTTTTTGTTTTTCCTTATAACAATCCAGACAATCAAGTTCTACGCTACCAAATCTTGCAATCATACATGGCTGTTCTGATTCTAGCAACTTCTTTATAAGATCTGAAGCTTCTTGAAAAACATACTGTGGCGAATTTTGATTGAAAAAGGAATTTCTTTTTTTTCCTAAAAACTTAAACTTAATTCTTCTTAAGATTCCTAAAAAATAGCTTTCTAGATTATTTTTCATTTAATTATGATGTAAAAAGACTTAAACTTTATTGGATTGTCTTAAAATTAAACTATAAATATCAGAATATGACTGTGCTTGTTTTTTAAAACTAAAACTATTCTCAGCATATTCTCTAATAATTTGAGAATCATATTTTACATGATTATCTTTCATACTAATTATTGCTTCGGCTAATGACGACGCTGATAACTCATTCCCTAAAATCCCTGTATAATTCTCTATTACATGCTCTGAAACACCACCAACATCAAATCCTACAATTGGTAGTCCGCAAGCAAATGATTCCAGTATTACGTTTGGTAAATTGTCTTCTCGACTTGGCAAAATAAATGCATTTGCTAATGCATAGCATTCTACCATTTTTGAGTTTGAAGAAATTTCCCCCATAGAAATAACTTTATGATTCTCCATAGTTGGCAACTCTCCTTTCCCTATCGTTAATAATGTAATTTTTTCCTCTCTTAATATAGACAGTGATTTTAGCAATAAATCGTACCCCTTTCTAACATTTGTTAAGCTTTCAGAAACAAAAAGCAGAACAAAATCTTCTCTCGGAATACCATACCTATCTCGCAATTCGTTTTTATCTATTATCTTAAATACGTCTAAATCTATCGAATTTGGGACACAAAATTTATCAAAAACAGAAAACACTTGATTGCTTTTAATTTCCTCAAGGAGCCATTTAGATGGGCTAATTACAATCCCATGTTTTATTTTTTTTATGGCCTCGTTTTTAATTTTTTTTATTTTAGAATCCAAAACTGCAGCTTTCACTCTATTTTTAACCTCATCTCCCTGATAATGGAAAAGTCCCATAAATGGATTCATATCGTGAAATGTCCAAATGATTGGTTTTTTATTTTTTGAAAAAAAAACAGGAAAATCAATCACCCCATTTATCCAATGTAGATTTATAATGTCTGCCTCAAGATATAAGGGATGATCTTGTAATTGAAAAAATGAAAATGGCAATGTAGCAATCTCACATTGTATCTCATCAGTTAATAATTCTAATTCCTTTTTTAAACGTTCTCTTCGAAATACAGTGAATTTTTTTTTTATTTTCCGAAGTACCTTTTCTTTAAAATTTGGTTTTCTATAAGCAAAAAAAGGATCATTAGTTATCTGGTTATTATAATCAATTGTAAGATTGGTTGATACAAAAGCCGATTTAACACCATGCTTACATAAAGCTTCGTGTAATCTTCTAGCTGCTATACCAGCTCCTCCTTTTGAAGATGTTGTTACATGAAGAACTTTCATATATTTTTTTTTGATTTAAATTCATGATAAATTTTACGCGAAAACTCTTTAAAATATCTCCTAAAATAAGAATAAGAATAACCATAGAATAAAAAATCAACTAATACATCTTTCCAATTTTTAAATAATATTTTTACTCCCGTATTTTTTTTTACTTCCCATGAGTGATCCCAGAGATGCACCGATACGCTATTAGAAGTCAAATAGTTAAAATATTTCTCTTCTCTATTTTGATATGGTAATGGATAAAAATATTCTGGTTCACAAATTATTTCGTTATCTCGAATTGTATCTTTATTTATTATGGGACTGAAAGTATGAGTAATAACTGGGGGTGAAAAAACATTAAATTCTGCGACTTCATAAAAATCGTTCATCTTTTTCAGAAATGGATGATTTTTTTTGCATCCAAATATCCCGAAAGCAACTCTGTTCTTTACTTCTTCTCCTATGAAAAAATTAAATTTCAGCAAGTCATCTATCGGCTTAACTAATATCATGTCAGTATCCAAATAAACACCTCCAAATTCAAATAATACTTTTGCCCTTATATAATCAGACACAAAAGCATATTTTTTTTTTCTTAATGCATTTCTAAAGAATTTATTTATATATTTTTTTGAGTTTTTTTCATTCCATTCTAAAATCTCAAAATCGGGGCAAAACTTTTTCCAAGAAATTAGGCACTCTTCAAATATCTCAGATTTTGGATTATTTCCAAACCAACAATAATGAATCTTTTTGGGAATCATATTTTATTTTAATTTAAATGACAAAAGCTGATCCATTTTTCTCCACGCTATCTTTCATCTCCTCTTTCATTTCCGGTTTAATATTCCCTCTTAAAGTATATGATTCATCAAATGTATTATCTTTAACCATTTGCTCTTTTTGTTTTTGCAAAAATTCATCTGTTGTACAAATAAATTTTGCAGGATTACCAGCACAAACACTATTTTCAGAAATGTTTTTTGTAATAACTGAGCCCGCTCCTATAATAACATTATTTCCTATTGAAACTCCAGGCATAATTATACTTCCAGCACCAATAAACACATTGTTACCTATACAAACATTTTTAATTTTTGTGTAATTTAAATGCATTTTAGTACTCGCATCGTGAGCTAAAATATGTACTCGTTGAGCTAAAGTCACATTATGCCCTATTTCAATATGCCAACAATGAGAATAATCAATTATGCACTCAGGCATCATATTAAAATTATCTCCCACCTTTAAACCATTTTCTTTTAATAAATCTAAGTAAGCTTTAACTTTTACTGGTTTGATTATACCTAATTTTATTAATATTTTCTTCTTTAAATAATTCATCTCTTAGTAATATAACTCGCTAATTTCAACATTAACCCTGATATTTTTCGTCCTGAATAAGAGGCCTCCAATTTTTGAAGCTCTTTGAATCTTTCCTTATTTAATATATTCCTATTATTTATTAGAGAATTATAATCATCATAGAAAAGAGAATACTCCTTTTTCAGAATTTCTTGTCTTTCCTCCTTCACTAGATTTACCCCTTCAGGTGTACAACTAATCCCTCCAAAATAAAAAGTCGATAATGTTTTATTTATTCTTTTATATGATGCATTATGCTTGACAACTGCATCAATAAAGAATTTCCAATCAGAAACTACCTTAAGGTTTTCATTATAAATTCCCACTTTTTCAAATAAACTCCTTTTAATAAAAACTGATTGGTGGGCTAAAGTTCCTTCAAATAAAAATAAAAAAGTTAATTTATTGGGATGCTGATGAATAAAATCATTTTCGAAATCTTTCAAATGAATATCAAAACATAAAATATCCTCACCTGTAAAAGCATTTTTATTTTCTTCTAGTACAGTATCATTGTAAAAATGATCTCCACTATTTAAAAATAACAGGTACTCTCCCGTTGCCATTGCAATCCCTTTATTCATTGCATGATAAACTCCATTATCTTTTTCTGAGACCCATTTATTAATAAATGAATCATACTTTTCTATAACTTCAATGCTCTCATCTGACGACCCCCCATCAATAACAATATATTCTAAATCTGAATAATTTTGAGCACATACATTTTCGATAGTCTTCCTAAGTCCATCTGCGTTATTATAATTAATTGTTATTATAGAAACTTTAGACATGTTGTTTTTTGAATCTTTTTTTTATTTTGGTAATGCTAATTATAAAATCCATAAAAAATAGATATGTTTCTTTATTATAATAATTTAAAAATTTTAATGTTTTAAAAAAATATAGCAATCTTGTTTTTGTTGTAATATAATTTGAAAATATAAATCCTTGAACTAATAAAAAGGTTTTGCTTTTTAGATATGATGAATATTTTTTTTTATAAGAAGGAACTTTATATAAGGCATGCATTCTTTTATACATTGTTAAACTGAACTTTGCTTCTTGTCTACCTGACCAAACGCCGCCAGAGTGAAATCTATAATTTGCACCATTAAAATTTAAAAAATACAGTGATCCATTTTCTGTAATAACTATATCTAACAACTCGTCACAAAGCTCTGAAATCAAAACTTTTGGTAAATTTGAAATAGCTTTACTTCTAAAAAGTAGTGAACAGGTTGCATAAGAAGATCCTAAAATAGTAAGACATTCCTTTTGATTATAACAAACTAAATTAGACACATGTGAATTATATATTTCATTAATAATTTCTCCTTTTTCATCTACAAAGGATGCGTGATGAAAACATCCTGAAGCTTGTTCATTAGTTTCTAAAAAATCAACTTGTTTCTGAATTTTTAAAGGATCTGTCCAATAATCATCGCCATCACATAAAGCTATATACTTTCCTTCACAAGCTTCTAATACAAAATGAAAGTTTAATGTCATTCCGATATTATTCTTGTGGTTTATATATCTAATCCAATTGCCTCGTGGATGATTTTGTATAATCATCTTTATAATTTCATCAGTTCTGTCGGGCGAAGCATCATTAGAAATAATTAATTCAATATCAAAATCAGCTTCCTGCATAAGTATACCATTTATTGCTTCTTCAATAAATTTTTCATGACCGTATGTTATCATACATACGCTGACTTTTGGATATATTTTCATTTTTTAGAATTCTAAAAATTTTAATTTCTGTAGTTCACTTCTCCCGCTCCATGAATATAGGTTTGATTTTCATGTATATTCGTATAAACATAAATTACTCTTTTCTCATTTTAACTTCTGTCTTAAGATTCCTATTCCTGTTAAAGAGAAAACAAGTTTTGTCCAAATGCTAAAATTTATTTTTCTTCTAAAGACATCCCACTTACAGTATCTGAAAGTATCTAAGATTAGAATGTTCTTCAATAAGTTAAGAGTATCTTTGTATTTTTTCGATGCAAAAGCCTTACTAATTAGTGCTCTATTTGTATTACAAATTGAATCTGACAACCAAACTGAATTTAAATTATTTCTTTGAACAAAAGTTTTTCGACAGAAATAAGAATCTTTTAAAGCAAAAATAAACTTGTCATTAGTTACTGGGTGGCTTGCACTGCCTTCTAAAATTCGGTATACTGAAGTAATCTCATTTAAATAATACAATTTAGATATATGTATTGTTTCTAGCAGAATTCTCGTATCCCCGATTACTTTTCCTTTTAGTTCATCCCTTAATGTTACTATTACTTGATCTAATATTTTTTTTCTAAAAACTGTTGAAGCAAACTCTATAAACTTACTTTTTAACATTTCAGGAATTATTTGATCTTCATTTTTGATAACCTTAGCTGGAAATTCTAAAAACTGCCCCATTTTCTCTATATATTGTTTTGCATTGGAATAAACCACACCACCATCTTCATTCTTTTCTAAGATATCAACCTGTTTTTTTAATTTATCTGTTGTAATCCAATAATCATCTCCTTCGCACATGGCAACATATTTTCCTGTACATTGCTCTAAAGAAAAAAATAAATTAGGCATTATCCCTAAATTAATTTCATGTTTAAAATATTTTATGCTTGATTTTTTAGGATGATTTTTTAAGATATCCTGAACTACCTTGTCAGTCATATCTGGAGAACAATCGTTGGAAATAATTAGCTCTACCTCAAAATCACACTCTTGCATTAATACTCCCTCTATAGCTTGACGAATATATTTTTCATGGCCATAAGTGATCATACAAACACTTACTTTTAAAGAAGAATCCATTTTTAAAAATTAAGTTGGGCCAACTCTTTAACAATTTTACCAGGAATCCCAACAACTAAACTATTATCAGGAATATCTTTTGTAACGACAGCTCCCGCTCCTACAATAACATTTTTGCCAATCGTCACCTTTGGAAGAACAGTTGAATTAGTTCCTAAAACAGTGTAATCTCCAAGTTTACAATTTCCTGAAATACTAACTCCAGGTGATAATTCAACAAATTCACCTATTATAGAATCATGCCCTATTGTACAGTTTAAATTAATTAGAGCGCCTTTTTTTATTTTAATATCAGATGTAATAACAGTTCCTGTCATTATATTGCAACCTGCTTCTATCTCATTACCGAAATTACCAATATGAGCTAATGGACTTATTGTTGAGGAAAATTCTCCTCCTATAGAAGTAAATTTATCGTATAATTTTTTTCGTAATATTGGGTTGCCTATTCCTATTGTAAATTTATTGTCTACTGTCTTGAAGTAATTTGAGGCATCCTCGATACTTTTTAACACAGCAAATTTATTATATAAAATATCTTCTATATCATCATTTACATCATCATAAAATGCAAGATTTGCAGTTTGATTTAACTGATGAACAACTTCTAAAACTTCTTTTGCAAAACCTTTAGCTCCTAAAATTAACATTCTGAGTGGGTAATAAATGAAACAATTTTTTCTAATTCTTCTAATTTTAAATCCGCATAAAGAGGTAAACACATAATTCTTAATGCAATACTTTCCGAAATTGGCATTTCAATGCCTTTCATATAGTCTATTGTATTCAACGATGGATAAAAATACCTTCGAGGAAAAATATTATTATCGTTGAGAATCTTTTGAATTCTAAGTAAATCTTTTTCAGTTTCAAAAACAATTGGATAGTAACTATAATTCCATCTTGTATTTTTTCTAATTTTTAAAGATGAGACTTTTGAAAAATCAATATTTGAATTATAGAACTCAACTATTTTCTTCCTTTCATCAATTATTTTATCAATATAAGGAAAGACTGCTAACCCCAACGCAGCCTGAAGTTCTGATATTTTTCCGTTAATTCCTAAACCATGAAATGCTAATGATCCATTATGCCCAAAATTATGAGAATAAAACAATTTATTTCTCAAATCAATATCATTTGCAAACATTGCGCCTCCCTCTCCTGTGTGAAACAACTTTGTGGCATGAAAACTACATGTACTTACATCTCCAAATTCAAAAATAGATCTATCATTGTATTTTACTCCAAAACAATGCGCTGCATCATAAATAACCCTTAAGTTGTATTTTTCAGCAATACTATTAATGGCCTCAATATTACATGGATTTCCAAAAACATGAGTTGCCAGAATTGCAGTAGTTTTGTCTGTTATTGACGCTTCTATTTTATTTTCATCAATGGTCAGATATTCAGGATCTATATCTACAAATACGGGAGTACAGTTTTCCCATACTATTGATGATGCAGTTGCTACATAACTAAATGGGGTCGTTATAATCTCACCTCGATTCCCTAATAATTTTAATGCTATTTGTAAAGGTATTGTCCCATTGTTTGTCACAATAATATTGGATACACTCAAATATGTTTTTAGCTTTTCTTCTAATTCCAATACAAGTTCTCCTCTATTTGTAAGCCATTCCTTTTCCCAAGCACGTTTAATATAGAAATTGTATTCTTCCAATGGAGGAAGAAAAGTCTTAGTAACGTTTATCATTAATTATTTTTTAATATCCAATTAAATTTAGGTTTGATATAACCTGGTTCCCTCCCCATGTATATTCCTAAATTTCTTCCTCCATCAATTATGGTAAAAGATAGAATATCATTTTCGGTAAAAATAGCTTCTCGTTGATCTTTTACAAAGAAAAACGACAGAAAATATTGGCCTGACTGAAAAAATGAAGAAGGGAAAAGACATGTCAATTCATTTTTACCATATTGCAATTTTTCATTTTCTAAACCATTTGAAAAAGAAAAAAGAGCCTCTCCCATCTCGTTATACAAATGATAGGTTATATGGTAATCTCTTAAATGCTTATCTTTCAAAGTTAACACTGTTTTCAATTCAATTACACTATTTTCTAGTAGTGGCTCATCGATACTTTTACCCACACAATTAATTGAAATTTTCTCCAATCTAAACTCATCCACCTCATAATCAACACCAAACACCCTCTGATTGATAACTTCTGAATCTCCACTCAAATAATAACTAACTGCTTTTTCGATATTACTAGTAAGTTTGACTGTTCCATGCTCTAAAACAATACCTCTAGTACACAAACTTTTTACAGCTGCCATATTGTGGCTTACAAAAAGAACTGTCCTTCCTTCTCCTCTTGAAATATCCTGCATTTTACCAATCGCCTTTTTTTGAAACTCAGCATCTCCAACTGCTAAAACTTCATCAATCACCAAAATTTCAGGTTCTAAAAAAGCAGCTACCGCAAAAGCTAAACGCACGGTCATTCCAGAGCTATATCTTTTTACAGGTGTATCTATATAACGTTCGCAACCTGAAAATTCAATAATTTCATCAAGTTTTGAATTAATCTCTTTTTTGGTCATTCCTAAAATGGCACCGTTTAGAAATATATTTTCTCTCCCAGTCATTTCTCCATTAAAACCTGTACCTACTTCTAATAAAGAAGCAATACGTCCTCGAGATTTTACACTACCAGTTGTTGGTGCTGTAACTTTTGAAAGAATTTTTAAAAGTGTAGATTTCCCTGCACCATTCTTTCCGATAATCCCTAAAACCTCCCCTCTTTCAACTTCAAAATTAATATCTTGAAGAGCCCATACATAATCTGAATTCCCTTTTGTAGAACGATCATTAATGTCTCCAATTTTTAAATATGGGTTTTCTTTTCCACGAATTTCATGCCACCATCGATTAAAATCATGTCTCAATGTTCCTGTTCCAACCTCCCCTAAACGATATTGTTTGGAAATATTTTCGGCTTTTAATATAATATCTCTCATTATACGGTATCTATAAAGCTTTTTTCTGTTCTATTAAAGACCAATAATCCAGCAAAAAAAACAACTAATGTAACTGTAATTGTATATACTAAACCTAAAATTGATATACTACCAATATTTAAAAGCATATAACGAGACGTTTCAATTACATAAGCTAATGGATTATATTCGACAATCCAACCTAATTTTGGAAGTTTCTCTCTTATCAATTCCATTGGGTACATTACGGCAGATATATACATTAATAATTGTATACCAAAGGCTACTAAATTATTTAAGTCTCGGTACTTTGTGACCATAGATGAAATTAGCATTCCCAATCCAAGGCCCAAAAATCCCATTAAGGCAATTAATACAGGGAAAAGTAATATTGTGGCATTAAAACTTAAATCAGCTCCTTGAAAATAAAAGAAAAAATAAAAGAAAATAAATATCCCGAACTGAATACCAAATTTGATCAAATTTGAAATAACGATAGATAACGGAGTTATGATTCTCGGAAAATAAACTTTTCCAAATATCGAGGCATTACTTTTAAAAGTATCCGAAGTTCCGTTCAAACAAGCTGTAAAGTAATTCCAAACCATTATTCCTGCAAGATTAAACAAAAATGGAGGAATGGAGCCTGTCTTTATTCCAGCAACATTATTAAATATAATAGTAAAGGTTATAGATGTAAACAAAGGCTGAATGAGATACCAAAGCGGCCCTAAAACTGTCTGCTTGTAAACTGTAATTATATCTCTTTTTACAAAGAGCATTAATAAATCTCTATACTTCCAAATCTCTTTAAAATCAAGGGAGAAAAATTTATTTTTGGGTGTTATTTCAAACAACCAATCTTTTTTGTTTTTATAATCCATTTAAAAGAACTAAAAAAATCTCGTTTATAAAAATTAACAAGATTTTTAACATTTTAAAATTTGTTTAAAAATGTCAAAAGGCGTTTAAAAAACACCTTTTGATTATATTTGAATTTATATTTTGTCTTTGCATTATTTGTCTAAAACCTCAAAGGTAGAATTCATGCTTTTAAATTCTGGAACAATTTTTTTCATCTTAGCGACAATGTCATCATTTTCATAAAAATCAGCAATACCAATTAATTCGTCAACATCATTATGAAGAGTTTCATATTCGTCTTGAATTTCTTGTGCAATCATAATCTTATTATGATATGTTGGAAGGGTTTTAGAAGTATCATTTAATAATTCTTCATAAAGTTTTTCTCCTGGTCTTAGACCTACAATTTTAATCTTAATTTCTTTGTCTGGTATAAAGCCAGCCAGCTTAATCATTTTGCGTGCTAAATCAATAATTCTAACTGGTTTACCCATATCAAAAATATAGATCTCACCTCCATTACCCATTGCTCCTGCTTCTAATACAAGTTGACAAGCTTCAGGAATAGTCATGAAATAACGAATAATATCTTGATGTGTAATTGTTACTGGTCCTCCTTCTGCAATTTGTTTGGTAAATAAAGGAACTACAGATCCATTTGATCCTAGAACATTTCCAAAACGAGTTGTAATGAATTTTGTGCCCCCTTCAACATTTTCTCGTTGATTCTTTAAGAATAAAGACTGCACATATTTTTCAGCAATACGTTTACTCGCTCCCATTACGTTACTTGGATTCACAGCTTTATCTGTAGAAACCATTACAAATTTCTTTACATGATATTTACAAGCTAAATCAGCAAGGTTTTTCGTCCCCTTAATATTGGTTTGAATTGCTTGCGAAGGATTTTCTTCCATCAAAGGCACATGTTTATATGCGGCAGCATGGAAAACAACATGGGGGTTATAACTTTTGAAGACTTTTTCAAGCGCTTTCTTACTTCTTACATCTGCAATTACAGCAACAATTTTTGTACTGAAATTCATTGATTGAGTTTCTAGACATAAATTATGTAATGGTGTCTCAGCATGATCTAAAACAATAACATTTTTTGGATTGAAATTTAGAACCTGTCTTACAATCTCACTTCCAATTGACCCAGCTGCTCCAGTAATTAAAATAGTTTTGTCTTTTAATTGTTTAGAAATGGATTTACTGTCTAGAACTATCGGTTTTCTTTCTAACAAATCTTCAATCTGAATATTTTTGACTTTCTGAGAAATCTCTTTTTGATTTTCCCAGTCAGAAATCAACGGAACCGTATATACCCTATAATTAAACTCTAAACATTGATCTACAATAATAAGTTGCTCATCTTTGGTTAAGCTTTTGTCAGCAATAATTACACCCTCCGCCGCAAC
>Ga0308157_10001967_pt1 | contig 37372 bp, 34 predicted proteins | sample PhyBR1_FD_201035 | JGI IMG/M metagenome (GOLD analysis project Ga0308157, IMG submission 201035) | Phyllosphere microbial communities from UC Gill Tract Community Farm, Albany, California, United States - DLSLB.R1 | ecosystem: Host-associated > Plants > Phyllosphere > Unclassified | place: USA... | reverse complement strand
GCGCCCTGCACCACGGTCTCGCCCAGGCCGTAGCTCGAGGTGATGAACACCACGTCTTCAAAGCCCGATTCGGTGTCGATGGTGAACATCACGCCGGCGGCGCCGGTGTCCGAGCGCACCATGCGCTGCACGCCGGCCGACAGGGCCACGACGTCGTGCGCGAAACCCTTGTGCACGCGGTAGGAAATGGCGCGGTCGTTGTACAGCGAGGCAAACACTTCCTTCATCTTGTGCAGCACATCATCGATGCCCACCACGTTGAGGAAGGTTTCCTGCTGGCCGGCAAACGATGCATCGGGCAGATCTTCGGCCGTGGCCGAGGAGCGCACGGCAAACGAGGCCTGCGAATTGCCCGCGCTCAGCGTGACAAAGGCTTCGCCAATGGCTTTTTGCAGATCGGCGGGGAAAGGCTGGTTCTCGACCATGGCGCGGATTTCCGCGCCCGCGGCGGCCAGGGCGCGCACATCCTCGATGTCCAGCGCGGCCAGCCGCGCATTGATGCGGTCGGCCAGGCCTTCGAAGGCCAGGAACTCGCGGAAGGCGTGCGCCGTGGTCGCAAAGCCCGTGGGCACCTTCACGCCCTCGGGCAGCTGGGAGATCATTTCGCCGAGCGAGGCGTTCTTGCCACCGACCGACTCGACGTCGCTCATTCGCAGTTTCTCGAACGGAACGACCAGGGCGGTCGCTTCAAACAGTGCAGACATGGGAAAGCTCCAAAGTTAAAAACCGCTGTGCCCTGCGCCTCGCGATGGAGGGGCCGGGGGACAAGTCCACGCCGCGTTGCTCGCTGCTTTGCTGTTCTGGTTGGAGGCCGGCAACAGGCATGAACATGAAATTGGGAATAATGGGCGCCATTGTAGGCCCGCGTCCATTTCCACGCGGCTCGCTCCCAATTCATTTATCCAGCACCACACCATGCACACCCGCACCGTATTCCTGATCTCCGACGGCACGGGCATCACTGCCGAAACCTTCGGCAAGGCCCTGATGACCCAGTTCGACGTGAGTGCACGCTTTGTTCGCATTCCCTTCGTTGACACCGTGGACAAGGCGCACCAGACCGTGCGCCAGATCAACCACACGGGAGAAGTGGAAGGCAAGAAGCCAATTGTCTTCACCACGCTGGTCGACATGGAAGTGGTCAATGTGATTCGCGAGAACTGCAAGGGCATGCTGCTCGACATGTTCGGCACCTTCGTCAATCCGCTGGAGCAGGAGCTGGGCCTCAAGTCCCACCACCGCGTGGGGCGTTTTTCCGACATCAGCCAGAGCAAGGAATATCTGGACCGCATGGAGGCCATCAACTTCAGCCTGGCGCATGATGACGGCCAGACCCACCACGACCTCGCGGGCGCCGACGTGATCCTGGTCGGCGTGAGCCGCAGCGGCAAGACCCCGACCAGCCTCTACCTGGCCATGCAGTTCGGCATGAAGGTCGGCAACTACCCCTTGATTCCCGAAGACTTCGAGCGGCGCCAGCTGCCGCCGGCGCTGATGCCGTTGCGCAAGAAGCTGTTCGGCCTGTCGATAGACCCCCAGCGCCTGTCCGACATCCGCAACGAGCGCCGGCCCAACTCGCGCTATGCCAGCCTGGAGAACTGCCGCCACGAAGTCGCCGAAGCCGAAGCCATGATGCGCCGCACGGGCATTCGCTGGCTGTCGAGCACCAACAAGTCAATCGAGGAAATCGCCACCACCATCCTGCAGGATGTGAAGCCCGAACGCCTGGGCTACTGAAATGAAAAAGGACTGCCGCGGCAGTCCTTTTGACTTTGGATGCCAGGGCCCGCCGGCGCCGGGCCGCTCCAAACCGGCGGACGGCCTCTGGGGGGCTTCGCCCCCCAGCGCAGCTACGCGCAGCGAGCAAGCCTGGGGGCAATATGTCAGTGGCGGATCAAGTGGTCAAAGGCCGACAGCGCCGCCGTCGCGCCCGCGCCCGCGGCAATGATGATCTGCTTGTAGGGCACATCGGTGCAGTCGCCCGCGGCAAACACGCCGGGCACATTGGTGTGGCCCTTGGCGTCGATGATGACTTCACCGAAGCGCGTGAGCTCGACCGTGCCCTTGAGCCAGTCGGTGTTGGGCAGCAGGCCGATCTGCACGAAGATGCCTTCGAGCGCCACGTCCTTGACTTCGCCAGAGACCCGGTCCTTGTAGGTCAGTCCCGTGACCTTCTTGCCGTCGCCATTGACTTGCGTGGTCTCGGCGTTGACGATGATCGTCACATTGGGCAGGCTGCGCAGCTTCTTTTGCAGCACGGCGTCGGCGCGCAGTTCCGCGCCGAACTCGAGCAGCGTCACATGCTTGACCAGGCCGGCCAGGTCGATCGCGGCTTCCACGCCCGAGTTGCCGCCACCGATCACGGCCACGGGCTTGCCCTTGAACAGCGGGCCGTCGCAGTGCGGGCAATAGGTCACGCCCTTGGTGCGGTACTGCTCCTCGCCGGGAACGTTCATGTTGCGCCAGCGCGCGCCGGTCGACAGGATCACGGTCTTCGATTGCAGCGTCGCACCCGACTCGAGTTCCACGGTGATCAGGCCGCCCTCTTCACTGGCCGGCACCAGCGCCTTGGCGCGCTGCAGGTTCATGATGTCGACTTCGTAGTCGCGCACATGGCGCTCGAGCGCCGCCGCGAACTGCGGGCCCTCGGTCTTCTGCACCGAGATGAAGTTCTCGATGTCGACGGTGTCGAGCACCTGGCCGCCCAGACGCTCGGCGGCAATGCCGGTGCGTATGCCCTTGCGCGCCGCATAGACCGCGGCGGCCGCGCCGGCCGGGCCGCCGCCAACGATCAGCACGTCAAACGCGTCCTTGGCGCTGATCTTCGCGGCCTCGCGCGCCGCAGCACCGCTGTCGACCTTGGCGACGATCTCGGCAAGCTCCATGCGGCCCTGGCCAAAGCGCTCGCCGTTGACGAACACCGTGGGCACGCCCATGACTTCGCGCGACTCGACTTCGCTTTGAAACAGTCCGCCGTCAATTGCCGTGTGGGTGATCTTCGGGTTGAGCACGCTCATCAGATTCAAGGCCTGCACCACATCGGGGCAGTTGTGGCACGACAGCGAGTAATAGGTCTCGAAATGCAGCGGCGTGTCTATGCTGCGGATCTGCTCGAGCAGTTCCGCCGATTCCTTGGAGGGGTGGCCGCCGACCTGCAGCAGCGCCAGCACCAGCGAGGTGAATTCATGGCCCAGCGGCACGCCTGCAAAGCGCACGCCGGTGTCGACGCCGGGGTTGGTGATCAGGAACGAGGGCTTGCGCACGTCGGCCGCATGGTTCTCGACCACGGTGATCTTGTCGCTCAGCGCGACCAGGTCGGCAAGCAGGGACTTGACTTCGCCAGACGCCTTGCCGTCGTCGAGCGTGGCGACGATTTCAATGGGCTTTTGCACCCGTTCCAGGTATGCCTTGAGTTGGGTCTTGAGGGTGGCGTCAAGCATAATAGTCAAATCCTACTAAAATTTATTATTGATAGCTATTGTTCAGCTGCTTCAAAAAAAGCCCAGGTCGCCCCGGGCTTTTCAGAGGGCAGTTACTTAGATCTTGCCGACCAGGTCCAGCGAAGGAGCCAGCGTGGCTTCGCCTTCGTGCCACTTGGCGGGGCAGACTTCACCGGGGTGGGCGGCAACGTACTGGGCAGCCTTGACCTTGCGCAGCAGCTCGGTGGCGTCGCGGCCAATGCCTTCGGCGGTGATTTCCACGGCCTGGATCACGCCCTGGGGGTCGATGATGAAGGTGCCGCGGTTGGCCAGGCCCTGGTCAGCGCGCAGGATCTCGAAGTTGTTCGAGATTGCCATGGTCGGGTCGCCGATCATGGTGTACTGGATCTTGGCGATGGTTTCCGAGGCGTCGTGCCAGGCCTTGTGCACGAAGTGGGTGTCGGTGGACACGGAGAAGATCTCCACGCCCATCTTCTGGAATTCTGCGTAGTGGTCAGCAACGTCGCCCAGCTCGGTGGGGCAGACGAAAGTGAAGTCGGCGGGGTAGAACACAAACACGGCCCACTTGCCCAGCACGTCCTTTTCGCTGATGTCGATGAACTTGCCGGCCTTGAAAGCGCTGGCCTTGAAAGGTTTGATTTCGGTATTGATAACGGACATGGTTGCTTCCTTAGGTAATGCGACTGAACACAGGTATGAAGTTTAGAGCTTTCACAGGATATATCCAATCAATTGACTTTATTATGTCAATTTAATTTGACTATCAGATGCCATGATTCATAGCCCATCGACCCGCAGCCCCCCGACAACGCGAACACGAGTCATCATCAAACGCAGACCGACCGGGTTTGCAGGGACAAGCCCTTAAACCCTGCTGCAAACAGCGACAATCAGGCATTCACATAAAACAAAGGAGTTCCCCATGAAAGGCGATTTGCAAGCCATTGCGCACCTGCAGGCACAACTGAAGAATGAGCTCACGGCCATCAATCAGTACTTCCTGCACTACCGCATGTACAAGCACTGGGGCTTCGACAAGCTGGCGAAGAAGGAATACGCGGAGTCGATCGGCGAGATGAAGCATGCCGACTGGCTCATGGACCGCATCTTCACGCTGGACGGCCTGCCCAACCTGCAGGATCTGGGCAAGCTGCAGATCGGTGAGGACGTGCCCGAATGCCTGGCCTGCGACCTGCGCCTGGAGCTGGGCGCGCAGCAGACCATCAAGGACGGCATTGCCCACTGCGAATCGGTGCGCGACTACGTCTCTCGCGACCTGCTGCAGAAGATCCTCGACGACACCGAAGAGCACATCGACTTCCTTGAAACCCAGATCGACCTGATCGACAAGGTCGGCGTGCAGAACTATCTGCAGTCGCAGATGGGTGAGCTGGAATAAGATTTCCACGAGACAGATTGAAAGCTGGCCTGGCCCGCTTTTTTTTGGCCTGCTTTTTTTGGCCTGCTTGTCCCTGGCTGCGCCGCGGCCTGCCAATATCGCTATGCTCGCCCCCATGCAGAATTCGCCCGAGACGCCCCCCGCACCCGTCAAGCAAGCCAACAACCCCTTGCACGGCCTGACGCTGGCCGCCATTGTCGAAGCCTTGCAGGCGCACTACGGCTGGGAAGAACTCGCAAGGCTGGTGCCCATACGCTGCTTCCAAAGCCAGCCCAGCGTCAATTCAAGCCTCAAATTCCTGCGCCAGACCCCCTGGGCGCGCGAGAAGGTCGAAGGCCTGTATCTGTTCATGCTGCGCGAGCAGCGGCGAAAAAAAATCACCCCCTGAGCGACTTCGTCGCTTCCCCCTCTCAAGCTTCGGTGGAGGGGGACGGCACCCACGCTGCGGGGCGGCCCTTGCTCGGTGCCCCCGGCCTGGGCCACGCCCGTTTCCCATGCCGTGACCTTCAGCTAGGCACCAGAAAATCCCGGCTGATATCCGCGCCCAGCGCATTGACGCGCTCGAGGAACTGCGTGAGATAGGCATGCAGCCCGGTGGCCAGGATTTCGTCGATGCGCGCATAGCGCAGGTCGGCCAGAAGACGACCGGCCTTGCGCTGGGTTTCGCCCGATTGCTCGTTGGCCACCAGCGCCAGGTTGTCGACCACTTCCTGCAGGCAGGCAAGCAGCGAGCGCGGCATGTCGGCGCGCAGCATCAGCAACTCGGCCACGCGCTCGGGGGTGATGACATCGCGATAGACCTTGCGGTAGACCTCGAAGGCCGAGACGCTGCGCAGCAGCGCGCTCCAGTGGTAGAAGTCGAACTGCACCACGCCCTTGCCGCGCACGCTGCCGTGGTAGTCGCGCTCGATGGCGTGGAACTTCACATCCAGCAGGCGGGCGGTGTTGTCGGCGCGCTCCAGGAAAGTGCCCAGGCGCAGGAAACGGTAGGCCTCGTCCTTGAGCATCGTGCCTTGCGTGACGCCGCGCGACAGGTGGGAGCGGTCCTTGACCCATTCGAAGAACTGCGCGGGATCGCGTTCGAACGCGCCATCTTCCAGCTGCTTGCCGACTTCCAGCCAGGTCTGGTTGTGCGTTTCCCAGACTTCCGTGGTCAGCGCGCCGCGCACCGCGCGCGCATTCTCGCGCGCCGAGCGCAGGCACGACAGGATGGAAGCGCTGTTGCTCTCCTCATGCACCAGGAAGTGCAGCACCTGGTCGCGCGTGACTTCGTCATGCAGCGCATGGTAGGCGGGCACCAGTTCGCTGATCGACAGCACGCCCTGCCAGGCCTTGCGCGCCTGGCCCGGCGCCTGCGGCAGCATCGAGGTGTCATAGGCCACGCTCAGCAGGCGGGCGGTGTTTTCGGCGCGCTCCACATAGCGCGACATCCAGAACAAATGATCGGCGGTACGGCTCAGCATGCAACGCTCCCTTCGAGGCCGGCGTCATCCGCGCCTTCGAGCACCCAGGTATCCTTGGTGCCTCCACCCTGCGATGAATTGACCACCAGCGAGCCGTCCTTCAAGGCCACGCGCGTCAGGCCGCCGGCCACCATCTTCACGGTCTTGCCGCTGAGCACAAACGGCCGCAGATCGATGTGGCGCGGCGCAATGCCGCTTTCCACATAGGTCGGGCAGCTCGACAGGCTCAGCGTGGGCTGGGCAATGTAGCCCGCAGGATTGGCCAGCAGCGCGCGCCGGAAATCCTCGATCTCGGCGCGCGTGGCGGCCGGGCCGATCAGCATGCCGTAGCCGCCGGCGCCGTGCACTTCCTTGACCACCAGCTCGTGCAGGTGGTCAAGCACATAGCGCAGGTCGTCTGCCTTGCGGCACATCCAGGTGGGCACGTTCGACAGCAGCGGCTGCTCGCCCAGGTAGAAACGGATCATGTCGGGCACATAGGGGTAGACCGACTTGTCGTCGGCCACGCCCGTGCCTACCGCATTGCAGATTGCCACATTGCCGGCGCGATAGGCGCGCATCAGGCCCGGGCAGCCCAGCGTCGAGCTTTCGCGAAACACTTCGGGGTCGAGAAAGTCGTCGTCCAGGCGGCGGTAGATCACATCGACGCGGCGCAGCCCGCGCGTGGTGCGCATGAACACCGTGTCGTGCTCGACCACCAGATCCTGGCCTTCGACCAGTTCCACGCCCATTTGCTGGGCCAGGAACGCATGCTCGAAATAGGCGCTGTTGTGCATTCCCGGGGTCAGCACCACCACCGTGGGCTCGGGTGCGCTCGCGGGCGCGACCGCGCGCAGCGTGTCGAGCAGCAGATCGGGATAGTGCGCCACCGGCGCCACCGCATGCTGGGCAAACAGCTCGGGAAACAGGCGCATCATCATGCGGCGGTTTTCCAGCATGTACGACACGCCAGAAGGCACGCGCAGATTGTCCTCGAGCACGAAATATTCGCCCACGCCCTCGGCATTGGCGGCGCGCACGATGTCGATGCCGGCAATCTGCGCATAGATGTCGCCCGGCACCTTGACGCCCGCCATCTCCGGACGGTATTGGGTGTTTTGCAGCACCAGATCGGCCGGAACGATGCCTGCGCGCAGTATCTCCTGGTCATGGTAGACATCGTGGATGAAGCGGTTGAGCGCGCTGGCGCGCTGCACCAGGCCGCGCTGCAGCAGCGACCATTCCTGCGCTGGAATGATGCGCGGAATCAGGTCGAAAGGAATCAGGCGTTCACGCCCCGCCCCGCCCTCGTCCTTTGCGCCGTAGACGGCAAAAGTAATGCCGACCCGGCGAAAGATCATTTCCGCCTCGGCGCGCCGCGCCTCCATGGCCGCCCCCGGCTGGCGCGCAAGCCATTGCCGGTAATCTTTGTAATGCGGTCGCACATCACTGCCCTCAAAGGGCGTGGTTGCATACATTTCGTCGAATCTTTGCATCAGCGGAGCCTCCTGCAGCTCATCCAAGCAAGCTTAGTGCCCGATACGGCTGCGCGCTTGCCTGGCGCTTCAGTGTACCCAGCGCGCAGGAGGATTGTTACGCTCGTTGCATGTCAATTGATGAAGACCGCGGCTGCCTGCCAATAATGCGGCTTTGACCTACGTTCGCAGGCCAGTTGCAGCGGCTTTTCCGAGTCCCAAAACGCTGCGCCGCAGCCCGCGCTGGTGACGACAGTCACACCTTGCGCGCGGTAGCGCTGCAGCACCGGCGCGGCCGGGTGGCCGTAACGGTTGCGGTAGCCGGCCTGCACCAGCGCATGGCGCGGCGCCACGGCCGCAATCCATTCGGCGCTTGACGAGGTCTTGCTGCCATGGTGCGGCACCAGCAGCCAGTCGGCGCGCAGGGGTGCGCGCGCCGCCAGCAGCGCGGCTTCCTGCGCGCGCTCGATGTCACCCGCCAGCAGGGCCGCAGCGCCATTCGCGCCAACGATGCGCAGTACGCAGCTGCGTGTGTTGGGCGCGGCCTGGGCCGGGCGCCGCGGCTTTCCCTTGAGCAGCGGCGCCGGAAGCGGGGCCGTTGCGCCCAAGGGATGCAGCACCTCGAATGCCACGCCATCCCATTCCCAGCGCTGACCGGCAACGCAGGCGGTGACCGAACGCTGCAGGGACGCCGGCCACGCGGGATCGCTGGCACCGCGCAGCGCGGTCCACGGCTGGGCGCGCAGCACGGACGCGGCGCCCCCGATATGGTCGTTGTCGCCATGGCTGAGCATCAGCACGTCCAGACGCTGGCCCAGCGCGCGCAGCAGGGGTAGCAGCACGCGCTGGCCCGCATCGCTGTCCGGGCCGTGGCGCGGACCGGTGTCATACAGCAGGCCGTGCGAGTGCGTGCGCACCAGCACCGCATTGCCCTGTCCGACATCGGCGGCAAGCAGCGTGAAGCTGCCGGGCGCGGGCCGTGCGGGCTGCCACCACAGCGCGGGCAGCAGCAGCGGCAGGCCCATGAGCCGCAGCGGCCAGGGCAGGCGCAAGACCAGCCAGATGCCGCCAGCGACCGCCGCCAGCGCCGCCCAGGCCGGCGCCGCGGGCGGAAACCACTGCGCCGCCGGCCACTGTGCGAGCCATGACAGCAGCGCGCCCAGCGGCAGCACGCAGAGCGTGGCCAGCTGCCACAGCGGCGGCCAGCACATGCCCAGCAAGGCCAAAGGCGTGACCACCAGCGTGACCCAGGGAATCGCCAGCAGGTTGGCCAGCACGCCAACCAGCGATACCTGGCCAAACAGCAACACTCCGAGCGGCGTGAGCGCCAGCGTGATCACGGCCTGGGTGCGCAGCAGCACCAGCCCACGGGCGCGCAGCCCCTGCGGCCCGTCCGGCGCCCGCGCCGACGCCGCAAACAGCACGCCCACGGCCACAAAGCTCAGCCAGAAGCCCGGCTGCCACAGCGCCCAGGGATCGGCCAGCACAACCGCTGCCAGCGCCAGCAGCCAGACCTGGTGCCAGGGCCAGCGCAGGCCCGCCAGCCGCAGGCCTGTCACCACGCCCAGCATTGCCACCGTGCGCTGCGCGGGCAGGCCCCAGCCACTGAGCAGCGCATAGCCCAGCGCCAGCAGCACGCCGCCGGCCAGCGCGACCGTGGGCGCGGGCAACCACAGGCAGCAGCGCGCCGAGCGCCGCCAGGTCCAGCCCAGCAGCGCTGCCGCGAGCCAGGCAAACAGCGTGATGTGCAGGCCGGAAATGCTCATCAGATGGGCGACGCCGGTGGCGCGAAACAGCTCCCAGTCACGAGCAGCAATGGCATTCTGGTCGCCGACCACCAGTGCCGCGACCACGCCGCGCGCGCGCTGCCAGTCCGGGTCGGGCGCGGCATCGGCCAAGCCGGTGTGCGGCGCGACCACGGCATCGCGCAGCTGCTGGCGCAGCCGCGCCACGGGGTAGCGCCCGGTCTGCGCCAGCCGCTGCGGCCGCGTCTGCGCCTTGCCCAGGCGCACATAGCCCGTGGCCTGCACGCCCTGCTCCCAGAGCCACAACTCCTGATCAAAGCCATGGGGATTGCGCAGGCCGTGCGGTGCCTTGAGGCGCGCGGTCAAAGCCCAGCGCTCGCCGGCTTGCATCGGCAGGGGCGGCGCCGCAGCGCGCGCGCCGCTGCGCGGCCCCGGCCAGTTCAGCTCGACCAGCGGCGGCACAGTCACGCCCGGCCCGGAGTCTCCTTTTGCCAGGCGCTCGGCATGCTCGACCGCAAAGCGAAAGCGCGTTCCCCAGGGCGCGGGCTCGGGCATGGCGGCAACGATTCCCGTCAGGCGCAGATCGCGGCCTTCGAGCGCGGCCGGCAGCGCCTGCGACTGGAATGCCAGCGCGCGTGCACCGCAGCCGGCGGCCATCGCCGCGGCGGCGGCCAGCGCCCAGAGCAGCCAAAGGGGCAGGCAAGGCGTGCGGCGCCGGAGCATCCAGGCTGCCGCGGCCAGCGCCAGTGCGGCAAGCAGCAGTCCCGCATAGCCCTGGGCGCGCCACAGCACGGGCTGCGTGACCTGCCAGGCGGCGCCCGCGACCAGGCCGATCAACGCCGCCTGAAAGCCAGACCAGGGCCGCAGCGGCCGCAAGGCGGCCGCTGGAGTCGGCTGGGAGCAAAGCGCGGCGCGCATGGCGCAGATCCTAGCCAGGGCCATCCAGCAACGCCAGCGCTGCCCCTGCACCCGGCGTTGGCACTGCCTATGTCACACTCGCGAATGACCCCTTTCCCCTGATTTTTTGCCAAAGGAAACCGTGATGAGCGTTTACAACAAGCTGAATGAACTGCAGATCGACCTGCCCGCGCTGGCCGTGCCCGCCGCCGCCTACCTGCCCTATGTGCAGACCGGCTCGCTGGTGTTCCTCAGCGGCCATATCGCCAAGAAGGACGGCAAGGTCTGGGCCGGCCAGCTGGGCCGTGACATCGGCACCGAAGAAGGCAAGGCCGCGGCGCGCGCCGTGGCCGTCGACCTGCTGGGCACGCTGCAGCATGCGGCCGGCGGCGACCTCAACCGCGTGCAGCGCATTGTCAAGGTGATGAGCCTGGTCAATTCGACCGGCGATTTCACCGAGCAGCACCTGGTCACCAATGGCTGCAGCGAACTGCTGGGCGAAGTCTTCGGCACCAAGGGCCAGCATGCGCGCAGCGCGTTTGGCGTGGCGCAGATTCCCATGGGTGCCTGCGTGGAAATCGAGCTCATTGCTGAATTGGAATGACCCCCTGAGCGGCTCACGCCGCTTCCCCCTCTCAACCTGCGGTGGAGGGGGACGGCAGCCTCGCTGCGGGGCGGCCCTTGCTCGCTGCCCCGGCTTGGAACGCGCCAGTTTCATAGGCCACGAGTAGTCACGTGCTAAAAAACACCACCTGCCGCTAACTCGATACACCAACCCGCTGCCGCCGGGCCGCCCCAAGGCAGCGGATGGCTGCCTCGGCGGACAGCGGCTAAGCGAAGCGAGCAAGCTTGCGGGTCACATTCATTCCACGCGCGTGATGCGCGCCGGCTTGAAGCCCAGGTCGGCCGCCTTGCCCTTGGCGCCGCGCTTGCCGCGGGCATTGTTGAGGCTGCGGATCTCCAGCGTCTCTTCGCGCGCCTTGCCGCCGCGGCCCGTGCCTTCGAGGCGGATGCTGCGCGTATAGGCCGCGGCGCCGGCCAGCGTGTCGCCGGCTTCAAGCGCCAGCAGCATCAGGCCGCGCGCCGCGCTGGTCATGGTCTTGAGCTCGCCGATCTCGAAAGTCAGGATGCGGCCGCCCACCGAACCCACGGCCACATGGCTGGCTGCGGGCGGCACGACGCTGCCCGAGCCACCGCTGGCCAGCGAAGGCGCGCACAGCGTCTCGCCTTCGGCCAGATTCACAAAGGCCTTGCCGCCCTTGTTGCGCGAAACCAGGCTGTCGACGCTGGCCACGAAACCGTAGCCACCCGAGCTGGCCAGCAGCAAGCAGGCCTGGGCCGGACCGGCAAAGTAGTACTGCAGCTGGGTGCCGCTTTCGAGTTCGACCAGCGTGGTCACGGGCTGGCCGTCGCCGCGCCCGCCGGGCAGTTGCGCCACCGGCACGGAGTAGACCCGGCCGTTGCTGCCAAAGGCCAGCAACTGATCGACCGTGCGGCATTCGAAGGCGCCATAGAGCGCATCGCCGGCCTTGAAGCTAAAGCTCGAAGCCTCATGGCCATGGCCCTGGCGTGCGCGCACCCAGCCTTTTTCCGAGACCACCACGGTGACCGGTTCGTCGGCCACCTTGACTTCGGCCACGGCTTTTTTCTCTTCCTGAATCAGCGTGCGGCGCGCGTCGGCAAACTGCTTGGCATCGGCTTCGATTTCCTTGATCATCAGCCGGCGCAGCGTGGCCGGATTGCCCAGGATGTCCTCGAGCTTGCCCTGGCTGTCGCGCAGTGCGGCGAGCTCCTGCTCGATCTTGATGGCTTCGAGCCGCGCGAGCTGGCGCAGGCGGATTTCAAGAATGTCCTCCGCCTGGCGGTCCGACAGCGCAAAGCGCTCTATCAGCGCGGCCTTGGGTTCGTCGCTTTCGCGGATGATGGCAATCACTTCGTCGATGTTGAGCAGCACGATCTGCCGCCCTTCGAGGATGTGGGCGCGGTCCAGCACCTTGGTCAGGCGGTGCTGCGAGCGCCGCGTGATCGTGCCCTGGCGGAACTCTATCCACTCCTGCAGCATCTGCAGCAACGACTTCTGCACCGGACGGCCGTCGAGGCCGATCATGGTCAGGTTGATCGAGCTGGACGACTCCAGGCTGGTGTGGGCCAGCAGCAGGTGCGACAGATCGGACTGGCGCACCTTGCCGCTCTTGGGCTCGATGACGATGCGCACCGGCGCATCCTTGCTTGACTCGTCGCGCACGCCGTCCAGCACCGCCAGCAAATTGACCTTGAGCTGCTGCTGGTCCTGGGTCAGCGCCTTCTTGCCGGTCTTGATCTTGGGGTTGGACAGCTCCTCGATTTCCTCGAGCACCTTCTGCGTGGAGACGCCAGGCGGCAGCTCGGTGACCACCATCTGCCACTGGCCGCGCGCCAGCTCCTCGATCTTCCAGCGGGCGCGCACCTTGAGGCTGCCGCGCCCCGTGCGGTAGGCGTCGGCGATGTCGGACGGGCTGCTGATGATCTGGCCGCCGCCGGGATAGTCGGGGCCGGGAATGTGCACTGCAAGATCGGCCGCGCTCATCTGCGGCTTCTTGATCAACGCCACGCAGGCGTCGGCAATCTCGCGCAGGTTGTGGCTGGGAATCTCGGTGGCCAGGCCCACGGCAATGCCGCTGGCGCCGTTGAGCAGGCTGAACGGCAGGCGCGCGGGCAACTGGCGCGGCTCCTGCGTGGAGCCGTCATAGTTGGGCACGAAGTCCACCGTGCCTTCGTCGATCTCGTCAAGCAGCAGGCCGGTGATCTTCGACAGGCGCGCCTCGGTGTAGCGCATGGCCGCGGCGCCGTCGCCGTCGCGGCTGCCGAAGTTGCCCTGGCCGTCGACCAGCGGATAGCGCTGGGCGAAGTCCTGGGCCATGCGCACCAGCGCGTCATAGGCCGACTGGTCGCCATGCGGGTGAAAGCGGCCCAGCACATCGCCGACCACGCGCGCGCTCTTGACCGGCCGGGGCGCGGTATTGCCCGAATAGCTCAGGCCCATGCGGTCCATGGCATAGAGGATGCGCCGCTGCACGGGCTTCAAGCCGTCGCAGACATCGGGCAGGGCCCGGCCCTTGACCACCGACAGCGCGTATTCGAGGTAGGCGCGCTGCGCATAGGTTCCGAGGTCCAGCGCATCGCCATTGGCTTGCGCCGCCAGATCCAAAGTATCGTGATCGCTCATTGTTCTCGTTTCTCGTCAATAGACTCGCGCGCGCTGCCCGCAGGCAGCGTCATGCGAATGCGTGAAGAACCGGCGGCCGGCGCACCGGTGGCCGGCATACCGGCGGCCGGCGTACCGGCGCCCGGCGCCTTTTCAGCGCCGGCCATCCAGGCCGCGGCGACGGGCGCCAGCGGCTGGAGCTGGCGGTACAGCGCCAGCACGGTCTTCACATAGTTTTGGGTTTCCTTGAACGGCGGAATCTTCTGCCCGGCGCGGCGCACCGCGCCTTCGCCCGCGTTGTAGGCCGCCAGCGCCAGGTCGAGCCGGCCGTCAAACAGGTCCAGCAAATGGCGCAGATAGCGCGCGCCCGCGCGCACGTTGACGGCCGGGTCGTGCAATTGCTGAACCAGCGTGCGGCTGCCCGCGGCCGCGACGCCAAAGCGCTCGGCCGTTGCCGGCATCAGCTGCATCAGCCCCAGCGCGCCCTTGGGCGAGACCGCATGCGCGTCAAAACCCGACTCGGTGGCAATCACCGCCTTGAGCAGCGCGTAGTCGACGCCGCTGCGCTCGGCCGCACGCCGCAGGTGGGGCCGCACGCTCTTGTAGGCCGGCAGAATGTCGAAATACGACTGCACCCGTGCACGCGCGGCAAGCGCCGCGCCGCCGCCCTGCGCCGGGGTGCTGGCGTCGCGCTGCGAATCGAAGCTCGAGCCGCGAAAGAACAGCGCATAGCGGTCGTCAAGCTGCTCGGCCGCGAAATGCGTCACGCCGCGCGCATCGACAAACGCCCACAGATCGGCGCGCGCCCCGCCCGCGACCAGCGCCAGGCACAGCAGACCACCCGCCAGCAGGCGTTGGCCAAGGCTGCGCTCCAGCGCGGGCAGTAAGCGGGCAATGCCGGGCATGGGTCAGGCGTTCTTCAGATGTCGACTTCCACGGCGTCGCCGTGCAGTTCCATGAGTTCGCGCCGCGCGGCGGCCTCGCCCTTGCCCATCAGCTTGGTGATCACGCCTTCGGAAGCGGCGAAGTCCATGTTCAGCAGCTGCACCGGCAGCAGGCGGCGCGTGTCGGGGTTGAGCGTGGTATCCCACAGCTGCTCGGCGTTCATCTCGCCCAGACCCTTGAAGCGGCTGACCTGGCATTTCTCGCGCGGCACGCCGTCCTTGGCGCACTTCTCGAAGATTGCGGTGAGTTCGCTTTCATCCAGCGCATAGACCTTGACCGCGGGCTTCTTGCCGCGCGCGGGCACGTCGACGCGAAACAGCGGGGGCAGCGCCACATGGATATGGCCGGCCTCGACCAGCTTGGGGAAGTGGCGAAAGAACAGCGTCAGCAGCAGCACCTGGATGTGCGAGCCGTCGACGTCGGCGTCCGAAAGAATGCAGACCTTGCCGTAGCGCAGGCCCGACAGGTCGGGGGAGTCGTTGGGACCATGCGGATCGACGCCGATGGCCACCGAAATGTCGTGAATCTCATTGTTGGCAAACAGCCGGTCGCGGTCGACTTCCCAGGTGTTGAGCACCTTGCCGCGCAGCGGCAGCACGGCCTGGGTTTCCTTGTCGCGCCCCATCTTCGCGCTGCCGCCGGCGGAATCGCCCTCGACCAGGAAGACTTCGTTGTGCAGCAGGTCGCGGCTTTCGCAGTCGGTGAGCTTGCCGGGCAGCACGGCCACGCCCGAGCCCTTGCGCTTTTCGACCTTCTGGCCCGCCTTCTGGCGGCTTTGCGCGGCCTTGATCGCGAGTTCGGCAAGCTTCTTGCCCCACTCGACATGCTGGTTGAGCCAGAGCTCGAGCGCCGGACGCACAAAGCCCGAGACCAGGCGCACCGCGTCGCGCGAGTTCAGCCGCTCCTTGATCTGGCCCTGGAACTGGGGATCGAGCACCTTGGCGTTAAGCACATAGCTGGCGCGCGCAAACACGTCGTCGGGCATCAGCTTGACACCCTTGGGCAGCAGCGAATGCAGCTCGATGAAGCTCTTGACGGCCTGGAACAGGCCGTCGCGCAGCCCGCTTTCATGCGTGCCGCCGGCCGTGGTGGGAATCAGGTTGACATAGCTTTCGCGCACCGGCGCGCCGTCTTCGGTGAACGCCACGCACCAAGCCGCGCCTTCGCCTTCGGCAAAGCTGTCGTGGTGGCGGTCGGCAAAGCCTTCGCCCTCGAACAACGGGATCGCGGGCTCGCCGTGCAGGTTCTGCTGCAGGTAGTCGCGCAGGCCGCCCTTGTACTGCCAGGTCTGGGTGTCGCGCGTCTTCTCGTTGACCAGCGTCACCGTGACGCCGGGCATCAGCACCGCCTTGCTGCGCAGCAGGTGGACCAGCTCGCCCATGGGCAGCTGGGACGATTCGAAGTACTTGGCGTCGGGCCAGACGCGCACCGTGGTGCCGCGCTTGCGCTCGCCGCTGGCCAGCGGCACGGTCTGCAGCGGCTCGATCACGTCGCCCGCGGAAAACACCAGGCGTGCGCTATGGCCGTCGCGATAGCTGGTGACTTCCATGCGCGTGGACAGCGCATTGGTCACCGAGACACCAACGCCGTGCAGGCCGCCGGAAAAGCTGTAGGCGCCGCCCTGGCCCTTGTCGAACTTGCCACCCGCATGCAGGCGGGTGAAGACCAGCTCGATCACCGGGGCGTTTTCTTCGGGATGCAGGCCGTAGGGAATGCCGCGACCGTCGTCCTCCACGCTGACCGAATGGTCGGCATGCAGGATGACCTTGATTTTCTTGCCGTAACCGGCCAAGGCTTCGTCGGCCGCGTTGTCCACCACTTCCTGCAGGATATGCAGTGGGTTGTCGGTACGCGTGTACATGCCCGGCCGCTGCTTGACGGGCTCTAGGCCCTTGAGCACGCGGATAGAGCCTTCGGAGTAAGCGCTGGTGGAGGAGGATGAAGGTTTAGCTGCCATGGGCTGGGATTGTAGTGCTGCGCGATCCAAAAAGCTGTATGGGCAAACAGCATGGCCTTGCGACCTCTGTGCTGCCACCCGCCAAGCCGCCTGCGCGGCAGCGGCACGGGGCCAATTTGGCTACAGTTGCATCATCATGCAAAAAACATTACCAACACCACTGTCCATGATGCAGGTGCTGCTGTGCGGGGGCGCAGTGGTCACCTTGTCCATGGGAATCCGCCACGGCTTCGGCCTGTGGCTGCAGCCTATCACTCAGGAAATGGGCTGGACGCGCGAGTCCTTTGCCATGGCCATCGCCATCCAGAACATTGCCTGGGGGATCATGGGGATTTTCGTCGGCATCATTGCCGACCGCTTCGGCGCCTTTCGCGTGCTGCTTGCCGGCGCCGCCGCCTATGCGCTGGGCCTGACCGGCATGGCACTGTCGACCACGCCGACCTGGTTTGCGCTCACGGCCGGCCTGCTGATAGGCGCGGCCCAGGCCGGCACCACCTATGCCGTGGTGTTCGGCGTTCTGGGCCGGCAGATACCGGCCTCGCGCCGCTCCTGGGCAATGGGCGTGATCGCGGCCACGGGCTCGTTTGGCCAGTTCTTCATGGTGCCGGTCGAAGGCGCGCTGATTGCCCAGATAGGCTGGTCAAATGCGCTGATCGTGCTGGCCATGCTGGTGCTGATGATCGTGCCGCTGGCGTTCGGCCTGCGCGAGCCGGGCTTTTCGGCCAGCAGCCCGCGGCCGCAGCGCGAGCAGACCGTGCGCCAGGCCATGGCCGAGGCCTTCCGCACGCCCAGCTTCCTGCTGCTGACCGCGGGCTACTTCGTCTGTGGCTTCCAGGTGATGTTCATTGGCGTGCACATGCCCAGCTACCTCAAGGACTACGGCCTCGCGCCGCATGTCGCCAGCTATTCGCTGGCGCTGGTCGGGCTGTTCAACATCTTCGGCACCTATATTGCCGGCAACCTGGGACAGCATTTCCCCAAGCGCTACCTGCTTGCCGGCATCTACCTCACGCGCTCGGTGGTCACGCTGGCGTTCCTGCTGGTGCCGCTGTCACCCGCTTCGGTCTATGCATTCTCCGCGGCCATGGGCTTTTTGTGGCTGTCCACCGTGCCGCTGACCAACGCCACCGTGGCGCAGATCTTCGGCATCCAGCATCTGTCCATGCTCGGCGGCTTCGTTTTCTTCAGCCACCAGGTCGGCAGCTTTCTCGGCGTCTGGCTTGGCGGCTATCTCTATGACCGCAGCGGCAGCTATGACATCGTCTGGTATCTGTCGATTGCGCTGGGCATTTTTGCCGCGCTGATCAACCTGCCGGTGCGCGAAGCCGCGCTGCAGCGCGCCGCGCCGGCAGCGGCCTGAGCCATGACGGGACATCGACTCCTGCGCCAGCGCCTGCTCACCGGCCTGGGCTGGGCGCTGGTCGCGCTGGTGCTGGCCGCGGTATTCGCGCTCTATACCGATACCGAATTCATGCTGCTGATGGCAGACCAGGTATGGGCCTGTTTCTGATGGAAGCCCCGATGACCGCCTCGCCCTGGATACAACGCTTCAGCCACCTGGTGCCCGAAGGCGGCCCGGTGCTGGACGTGGCCTGCGGCCAGGGCCGCCATGTGCACTGGTTCGCGCAGCGCGGCCACCCCTGCCTGGGAATAGACCGCTCGGAGCAGGCGCTGGCGGCGCTGCCGCCATCGGCCCGGCGGCTGTGCGCCGATATCGAGCAAGGCGCCTGGCCGCTGCCCGGCGCGCAGTTCGCGGCCGTCATCGTCACGAACTACCTGTGGCGCGCGCTGCTGCCCACGCTGGTGGCCAGCGTCGCGCCGGGTGGCGTGCTGCTTTATGAAACCTTTGCCGACGGCAATGCGCGCTTTGGCAAGCCCTCGCGCCCCGACTTCCTGCTGCAGCCCGGCGAACTGCTGCGCGCCTGCGCCAACGCCGGTCCAGACGCATTGCGCGTGGTGGCCTACGAAGACGGCTTCCTCGATGATCCGGCGCGCTGCGTGCAGCGCATCGCGGCCGTCAGAACGCTGGCTGGCAGCGATGCGCTGGCCCCGCTTTAGTACGCCAATGGCTGCACTTTTCTCGTTCGGACACAGTCCCCATTCCCTTCGTACGACTGCGAGCCACCTGTTGGTTGCGCGCACTCGTTAGAATGTCTCTTTCCCGTTTTCAACTGCGGACATGACCTCTTCCACCGTCGCCCTCACTGGCAGCATTGTTGCCCTTGTCACACCCATGCACGAAGACGGGAGTGTCGACTACCCGAGCCTGCGCAAACTGATCGATTGGCATATCGCCCAAGGCACAGACTGCATAGGCGTGGTGGGTACCACCGGCGAATCCCCCACCGTCAATGTGGAAGAGCACTGCGAGATCATTCGCGTATCTGTCGAGCAGGCTGCCAAGCGCGTGCCCATCATGGCCGGCTGCGGCGCCAACTCGACGCGCGAAGCCATCGAGCTTGCCCAGTTTGCCAAGACCGTGGGCGCCGACAGCCAGTTGCAGGTCGTGCCCTACTACAACAAGCCCACGCAGGAGGGCCAGTACCAGCATTTCAAGGCCATTGCCGAAGCCGTGGGCGATCTGCCGACGATTCTCTACAACGTGCCCGGCCGTTCGGTTGCCGACATGCTGCACGACACCGTGCTGCGTCTGACGCAGGTGCCGGGCATCATCGGCATCAAGGAAGCCACGGGCAATATCGAGCGCGCCCAATGGCTGATCCGCGATGTGCCTGAAGGCTTTGGCGTGTACTCGGGCGATGACCCGACCGCCGTGGCCCTGATGCTGTGCGGCGGCCACGGCAACATCAGCGTGACCGCCAACGTGGCGCCGCGCCTGATGAGCGAACTGTGCAAGGCGGCGCTGGCCGGCGACGTGCAGCGCGCAATGCAGATCCAGCGCCAGCTGATGCCGCTGCACAAGAACCTGTTTGTCGAAGCCAATCCGATTCCCGTGAAGTGGGCCGTTGCCCGCCTGGGTCTGTGCGGCGCCACCATGCGCCTGCCGATGACCGACCTGAGCCCCCAATATGTGGACGCAGTCGAGAGCGCGCTGCGCTCCGCAGAGCTGATCTGAGCCTGCGTCCCCCCTTATCAGAGCACCGAGGATTTTTCGCGTGAAACCAACTACTGCACGTCTGGGCCTGCTGGGCCTTGCCATGGCGCTTTCTGCCTGCACCACTTTCAATTCGGAAAAGATCGACTACAAAAGCGCCGTCAAGGCGCCCACGCTCGAAGTTCCTCCCGATCTGAGCCAGCTGACGCGCGACACGCGCTACAACGTGCCCGGCAGCGTGGTCTCGGCCAATGCCCTGCAGGCCGGCCAGAACGCGCCCGCGGCCAGCGGCGCGCAGACGGTGGTCAGTTCCGTGGGCGATGTGCGCATCGAGCGCGTGGGCAACGAGCGCTGGCTCGTGATCCAGCGCCCTGCCGACAAGCTCTGGGATCCGGTGCGCGAGTTCTGGCTGGAGAACGGCTTTGTGCTGGTGCAGGACGACGCCAAGATCGGCATCATGGAAACCGACTGGGCCGAAAACCGCGCCAAGCTGCCGCAGGACATCATCCGCTCGGCGCTGGGCAAGGTGTTTGACTCCCTGTACTCCACGGGCGAGCGCGACAAGTTCCGCACGCGTCTGGAGCGCAAGCCCGACGGCGGCACCGAGATCTACATCACCCACCGCGGCATGATCGAGGTCTACTCGACGCAGCAAAAGGACTCCACGGCTTGGCAGCCACGCCCGGCCGATACCGAACTTGAAACCGAGTTCATGCGCCGCCTGATGGTCAAGCTGGGCCTGAGCCAGGAACAATCCCAGGCCGCGGCAGCCTCGGTGCAGGCTGCTCCGGCCGCGCCCAGCGCCCGCATGGACACCGTCAACGACGCTCCCGTGGTGCTGCTGGACGAAGGCTTCGACCGCGCCTGGCGCCGTGTCGGCCTGGCGCTGGACCGCACCGGCTTCACGGTCGAAGACCGCGACCGCAGCCGCGGCATCTACTACGTGCGCTACGTCTCGCCCGAGGAACAAAAGGCCAAGGGCTTCTTCAGCCGCATCTTCAGCCCGGGCGGCGAAGCTTCGGCACCGGTCAAGTACCAGGTCCAGGTGCGCTCCGAAGGCGAGCGCTCGACGGTATCGGTGCTGACCACCGCCGGCGCGCCCGAGACTTCGGCCAACGCCAAGCGCATCGTGCGCGTGCTGACCGACGATCTGAAGTAAGCCACACTGACTTGCCCGCAAGGGCCAGTCAGAAAAAAGCCACCGCATGCGGTGGCTTTTTTCATGCCCGGCGCTTTTCCTGGGCGCGGCTTGCGTCTGCGCAATAAAAAAGCCCCGGTCGCAGGACCGGGGCTTTTTTTGCCTGACTGGAGGCCGGCGAACCGGACTCCAGCGGCGCATGCATTACTTGGGAGCAGCAGCGGCAGCGGCAGCGTCGGCAGCAGCCTTGGCAGCTTCTTCCGAAGCCTTGGCAGCGTCGGCCGAAGCGTCAGCAGCGTTTGCCGAGGCGCCAGCAGCAGCAGCGTCAGCGGCAGCAGCAGGAGCGGCGTCAGCGGCAGGAGCAGCAGGAGCGACTTCCACGGGAGCAGCAGCAGGAGCTTCCACAGCGGGAGCGGCCACGGGAGCAGCTTCTTCCTTCTTGCCGCAAGCGACGAGGGCAGCAGCAGCGATCACGGTAGCCAGAACGAGAGAGTTCTTCATGTCAGTTTTCCTAATTGAGGAGCAGTGAGAATTCGATATGCCATTAACGGCCAGCCTCTTGCAGCCACGGAACGTTCCGGCAGAGTCGCAAGAAAATTACTGCGACACAGCGGGCAATTATAGGGAGATTTCGTGAATCCTGACGATTCCTGACGACACTTCTACAATTGGCCACAAACTTTTTTGCGGGTTTACCCGTTGGCGGCAGTGCAGGCCTATGTGCTTAACGCGCGGGGGTGGGTTTTGGCTGACAGCTGCCGCGTCGGCACGGAAAAAAACCGTGCCGGCTTGCTTTTATTCAGCCGCACGCACCCAGCCGGCTTCGTGCCAGGACGACAGCAGTTCCAGCGCATCGTCGCTGGCCTTGGCCAGATCGCGCGCCGAGAGCGCGCGCTGGTCGGCCAGCAGGCGCATCAGCTTGGCATCGCGGCCCGCAGCCAGATAGCTTTCACCGTTGATGAACACATGGCGCGCGTCGTACATCATGCGCGTGCGACGGTCGAGCACCAGCGCTTCGAGCATCACGCCCTCCTCGCCGGCCTCGAACCAGACATTGGGCTTGGGGTCGGTCAGGTATTCGCCCAGCGCGCGCTCCAGCGCCAGTGGTTCGGCCAGCGCGCGTTCCAGCGCCTTGCGCGCGAACTCGGCCATGGCCGCAGGGATCTCGCCCGGGTTTGCCACGGCCTCCTGCTTGGGGTCGCGGTACAGCACCGGCGCTTCGGGTTCATCGGGTTCGTCCGACATGCGCAGCAGCAGCTCGCGCGCGAGTTCCTCGCGGGCCGGCGCGCGAAAGCCTATTGAATAGGTCATGCACTCGCCTTCGGCCACGCCGTCATGGGCGTAGCGCGGCGGCAGGTACAGCATGTCGCCGGCCTCGAGCACGAACTCCTGCTCGGGCTCGAAATTGGCAAGGATCTTCAGCGGCACGCCGTCCTGCAGCGTCAGGTCCTTTTGCTGGCCTATGCGCCAGCGGCGCTTGCCATGCGCCTGCAGCAGGAACACGTCGTAGCTGTCGAAATGCGGGCCCACGCCGCCGCCGTCGCTCGCGTAGCTGATCATCAGGTCGTCGAGCCGGGCCTCGGGCACGAAGCGGAACTGCTGCAGCAGCGCATGCACGCCGCCATCATGCAGGTCGACGCCCTGCACCAGCAGCGACCAGGCCTTCTGGCTCAGCGCCGGCAGGTCCTTGCTGCCAAACGGGCCGTGGTCCATGCTCCAGCCCTTTTTCTGCTGGCGGATCAGGCGCGACTCGACGCCGTCCTGGCCGGCCAGCGCGAACAGCGCGTCACGCCCCACGGGCGCGACCATCGCCGGCACGGCCTGGCGCACCAGCAGCGGTTTCTTGTGCCAGTGGCGGCGCATGAACTGGGAAGCGGTCATTCCGCCAAGCAGGGCGAGGGGTTGGTCAATATCCATGGTGGTCAACGGGGTCGCGATCTAAGAAACAGGCTGCATTGTCCTCTGTATGCGGCCGGGGCTGTTTGCTTGTCCTCAAAGGGATCGTGCCCAGGGCTTGAGCACAGAATGCACTGGCTCAACGCAATGCCCGAAACTCGCTGGGCGCCATGCCCGTATACGCCTTGAACGCGCGGCTGAAATGCGCGCTGTTGCTGAAGCCGCAGCCAAAGGCAATGTCGGTGATGGTGCGCGCCGCGGTGCGCGCGTCGCGCAGCTCGCGCATGCACAGCTCCAGGCGCAGCTGCTGTATCCAGGCAGCCAGCGTCAGGGGTTCGTCGGCAAAGGCGTTGTAGAGGTGGCGCTTGCTGCAATGCATCGCCTGGGCAATGTCGTCGATGCGCAGGCGCGGGTCGCGCACATGGGCCGCGACATGGGCGCGGATACGATCCTTGAAGGCCTCCTGCTGGGTGACGGCCGTGCCGCGGCCCGACAGTTCCTGCAGTGAAAGATGCACCAGATCGATCAGCAGCTCGCCCGCGCGCTCGGCCACGGCCGGCGCCATGGTGGGCAGCTCCTGGTAGGTGCTGCGCATGGCTTCAAGCGCGACGCGCGCAATCCCCGAGCCGCCGCCCACATTGCGCCCCATCAGCCCGTCAAGCCGTATGCCGCGCTGCACCAGGCTCTGGCGCGGCAGCATCACGATCAGGTGCTCGGACCATTCGGGGTTGGCAACCTCATAGGCCTGGCTGGTGTCGTAGATCACCCAGCTGCCGCTGCGCGCGCTGGCTTCATGGCCCTGCTGACTCACGGCCGCCAGGCCCTGCCAGGGCGCAACGATTTTCACGTAGTCGGGGTCGTGCGAGCGCCGCCCCTGGACGCTGCGGATCACGCGGTGGCGCGCGGCTTCAAGCCGCGTCATCACCACGGCGCCCGCCTGCGAGCGCTGCAGATGTCCTTCGAAGACGGTGTCGCCATAGAGGTCGGTGCCCAGGCCGGAGAACAGCGTGGACATCCAGTCCTGCCACGCGGGCACGGCTTCCTGGGCCGACAGGCCATCGGTGCTCAAGCTGCTGTCCATATGTGCTACCTCCCCGGGATGTGCGGCCGATTATCCAGGCATGCGGGCGAGCCCTGGAAAACCCTGAGCAGCGTGCATTCACAGTCAAGCACTTAGTGCATGCTCAGTACAGCCATGGCGCGGGCCACGCCCTAGCATGCCTGCACGCTCAGCAAAAGAGCGACCAAGGAGACAAGCATGAAGACCGCAAGCAAACGTTTCTGGCTCAGGCAGGTGACTGCTGCTGCCGCCATCACCACTTTGGCCCCGCTGGCCCTGGCGCAGGAAGCACCGAAATCGGTGCGCATAGGCTGGGCCATTGCCAAGACCGGCCACAACGCCGGCGGCACCGCGGCCACGGTGATGCCCAACTACCAGCTCTGGGTCAAGGAGATCAATGCCGCGGGCGGAATCATGCTCAAGGCCTACGGCAAGCGCGTGCCCATTGAAGTCGTCGAGTACGACGACCGCTCGAGCACCGAGGAAGCGGTGCGCGCGACCGAACGCCTGATGACCCAGGACAAGGTCGACTTCGTGCTGCCGCCCTGGAGCACGGGCAGCAACCTGGCCGTGGGCCCGACCTATGAAAAGCACAAATACCCCCTGCTGGCCGCGACCGCCGTGACCGACAAGGCGCCCGAACTGGCCAAGCGCTGGAAGCATGCGTTCTTCTTCCTGGGCACGGGCGCGGGCTACGCCGAGTCGCTGGTGAGCTACCTCGAGAGCGCAAAGAAGGAAGGCAAGATCGGCAACAGGATTGCAATGATCAATATTGCCGACGGCTTTGGCGTGGAGCTGGCCAACGCCACGCGCAAGGCGGCCAAGCAGCATGGCTTCGAGCTGGTCTACGACAAGAGCTATCCGATAGGCACGCAGGACATGACGCCGCTGCTGACCGAGATCAAGAGCAAGAACGCCGACGTGTTCATTGCCTACTCGTATCCACCCGACACCATGCTGATCACCGAGCAGTCGCGCATCAACGCCCTCAATCCCAAGGTGATGTTCACCGGCGTGGGCACGCAGTTTCCGATGTTCAAGGCCAAGTTCGGCGCGGCCACCGAAGGCATCATGGCGCCGGGCGGCGTGGACTTCGACGCGCCCGCGATCAAGGACTACTTCATGCGCCACAAGGCGTCGGCCGGCTACGAGCCCGACCGCTTTGCCAGCACCATCCAGTACACCACGCTGCAGGTGCTGCAGCAGGCCATAGAGCGCGTGGGCAGGATTGACCGCGCGGCCGTGACGCAGGAGATCCGCACCGGCACCTTTGACACCATCATCGGCCCGGTCAAGCTCGACAACCAGATGCTGACCAAGCTCTGGTACGTGGGCCAGTGGCAGAACGGCGAGTTCTACGGCATTGCGCCCAGCAACCGTGCGGGCGCCAAGCCGGCGATCATTCCCAAACCGGCATGGAAGAACTGACGCCAGCCCTCCAAGGCCCCGCTGCATGCGGCGGGGTCGGCGCCTGACACCATGAACCTGCTCGACATCCTGCTCGCAGGCAGCACCCTGGGCGGCCTCTACGGGCTGATCGCCATGGGCCTGACCCTGCAATACGGCGTGGCGCGCATCATGAATCTCTCCTATGGCGAGTTCCTGATCGCGCCGGCCTTCCTGGCCTATCTGGGCGTGACCGCCTGGGGGCTGCCCCCTCTTTTGCTGCTGCTGCTGGTGCTGCCGCTGGGCTTTGTCGTGCAGTGGCTGGTCTATCAATTGCTGCTGACGCCGCTGGTGCGGCGCACGGGCGCGGGGCCGGCGCTGGAAGTCGACTCCATTCTCGCAACCTTCGGCCTGATGTTTGTCGTGCAGGGCGTGATGATGGTCGCGTTTGGCGGCAACTACCACAGCTACAGCTATCTTTCGACGCCGGTGCAAGTGCTGGGAAGCACGGTCGCGGCCAACCGGCTGCTGGTGCTGGGCGTGGCGATCGCCCTGGGCCTGGGGCTTTACCTGCTGCTGACGCGCACGCGCATGGGCACGGTGGTGCGCGCCGTCTCGGTCGCGCCGCGCTTCGCGCCGCTGGTCGGCATCGACGTGCGCTTCACCGCGGCGCTGGCCTTTGGCCTGGGCGGGTCCATGGTCGCGGCCTCGGGCGTGCTGGTCAGCATGTTCCTGCCGTTCTCCGCGGCCATGGGAACCATGTTCGCGATGAAGGCGCTGATCGTGGTGATCATGGGCGGCGTCGGCAACCTGATGGGCTGCCTGCTTGCGGGAATGATGCTGGGCTTTGCCGAAACGCTGGTCGCGACCTTCATCGACCCGGGTCTGACGCTGGCCGTGAACTACGCGCTGTTCCTGGGCGTGCTGCTGCTGCGCCCCACGGGCCTGTTTGGAAAGGGCGCACGATGAGCCGCCGCGACTGCCTTGCATGGGGCGCGGGCGCCCTCGCCCTGGCCGGCCTGGCCACGGTGCCCCGGTGGATGCACAACGACTACTACCTGTCGCTCTTGATCAGCGTGCTGATGTACAGCGTGCTGGCCTCGGCCTGGGCGCTGTTCTCCGGGCCCACGCGCTATGTCTCGCTGGCCACCGTGGCGTTTTTCGGCGTCGGTGCCTACACCACCGCGGTGTTTGGCGAATCCCTGCCCTGGGCCGCCGTGCTGCTGATTGCCCTGGGCGTGGGCGTGGCCATGGCGCTGGTCGTGGGTTTGGCGACGCTGCGGCTGTCGGGCGTGTACTTCGTGATCTTCAGCTTCGGCCTGGCCGAGCTGACCAAGCAGCTCGTGACCTGGTGGGAAGTCAACATCACCAAGGACCTGGGCCGCTATGTGTTTGTCGACATCACCGCCCAGGACATCTACTGGCAATTGCTGGTGCTGCTGGCGCTGGTGCTGGGCCTGCGCGCCTGGATAGCGCGCACGCGGCTGGGCCTGGCGCTGCGCGTGATTGGCGAGGACGAGACAGTGGCCGTGCACGTGGGCATCAACACCACGCGCGTCAAGGTGCTGCTGTTCACGCTGAGCGCGGCCTTCATGACCGTGGCCGGCGCGATCATGGCGCCGCGCTGGACCTACCTCGATCCGACAATTGCATTTGCGCCGGCGATCTCGTTCCAGACGCTGATCATGGCCCTGCTGGGCGGCGCGGGCACGCTGTTCGGGCCGCTGCTGGGCGCCGTGCCGCTGGTGCTGCTGTTCGAGTTCCTGTCGGCGAATTTCCCCAACCATTTCGCCATTCTTGTCGGGCTGGTGTTCATGGTGATCGTCTATGCGGTGCCCCAGGGCATCTCGGGCTGGCTGCGCCGGCGCAAGCACCACGGAGGTGGGAAATGACCGCACCCTTGCTGCAACTCAAGGGCCTGAGCAAGCGCTTTGGCGGCCTGGTCGCCGTCAACGACCTGTCGTTTGACGTGCATGCGGGCGAAGTCGTGGGCCTGCTGGGCCCCAACGGCTCGGGCAAGACGACGGCCATGAACCTGGTCTCGGGCGCCTTGCCGCTCAATGTCGGCGAAGTGCGCTTTGACGGCCGCACCATCAGCGGCCTGGCCAGCCACCAGATCGCGCGCCTGGGCGTGGCGCGCACCTTTCAACTGGTGCGCGTGCTCGGCGGCATGAGCTGCCGCGACAACGTCGCCGCAGGCCTGGCGTTTCGCCCCGGCGGCCTGCACGGCAGCGCCGCCGGGCGCGCCGCGCAGCAGCTGCTCGAGCGCGTGGGTCTGGGCGCCCAGGCCGAGCTGCCTGCCAGCGAGCTCACCTATATCGACCAAAAGCGCCTGGAGCTGGCGCGCGCGCTGGCGCTGGCGCCCAAGCTGCTGCTGCTTGACGAGTGGCTGGCCGGGCTCAACCCCACGGAACTGCAGCAGGGCATTGCGCTGATTGCCGCGCTGCAGGGTGAAGGAATGACGGTGCTGATGGTTGAACATGTGATGGACGCGGTGCACGCGCTGTGCAGCCGCTGCGTGGTGATGAACAGCGGCAGCCGCATTGCCGACGGGCCGACGCGCGAAGTGCTCAGCGACGCGCGCGTGATCGAGGCCTATCTGGGCAGCGACGATGACATCCAGGAGGCCGCCCATGCTTGAAGTGCACGATCTGTCCCTGGCCTATGGCAAGCACCAGGCGCTGCGCGGCGTGTCGCTGCAGGTCGCCAAGGGCGAGCTGGTGGTCATGCTGGGCGCGAACGGCGCGGGCAAGTCCTCGCTGCTCAAGGCCATTGGCGCGATGGTGCGCCCGCAGGAGGGCGCGCGCGTGCTGCTCGCGGGCCAGGAACTCACGCGGCTGCCGCCCCACCAGGTGGTCGAGGCCGGCCTGGCGCTGGTGCCCGAAGGCCGCGGCGTGTTTGGCGAACTGACGGTGCGCGAGAACCTGCAGCTGGGCGCCCAGCCGCGGCGCGCACGCGCGCTTGAAGCGCAAAGCCTGGCGCGCGTGCTCGATCTTTTCCCCAAGCTGGGCCAGCGCATGGCCCAGACCGTGCGCACCATGAGCGGCGGCGAGCAGCAGATGGTGGCCGTGGGCCGGGCGCTGATGTCGGCACCCGATATCCTGTTGCTGGACGAGCCGTCGCTGGGCCTGTCGCCGCTGATGTGCAAGGAGCTGTTCGCGGCGCTGGCGCGCATTCGCAATCTCGGCGTGGGCGTGCTGCTGGTCGAGCAGAACGCGCGCCAGAGCCTGGCGATTGCCGACCGGGGCTATCTACTGGAAACCGGCCTGGTCGTGGGCCAGGGCAGCGCTGCAGAACTGCAGGCTAGCCCGGCGGTACGCAAGGCATATCTGGGCGCAGCCCATTGATTTTTTTGTGAAGGAAGTTCCATGATTGAACAACAGATGCTGATTGGCGGCCAACAGGTGGGCGCCACGGGCGGTGCCACGTTCGAGCGCCGCAACCCGCTGGACGGCCAGGTCGCCACGCGTGCCCCGGCCGCGACGGCGGACGATGCGCGCGCCGCGATCGATGCCGCCGCCCAGGCTTTTCCCGCCTGGGCCGCAATGGGCCCGGGCGAGCGCCGCGGCCTGCTGATGAAAGCTGCTGCGGCCATTGAAGCCAAGGGCGAAGCCTTTGCCGCGGCCATGGCGGCCGAGACCGGCTCGTCGGGCATCTGGGCCGGCTTCAACGTCCACCTCGCGGCCGACATGTTTCTCGAAGCCGCTTCGCTGACCACGCAGATCAGCGGCCAGGTCATTCCCTCCAACGTCCCAGGCAGCCTGGCCATGGCCGTGCGCCAGCCCGCAGGCGTGGTCGTGGGCATAGCACCCTGGAATGCGCCCATCATCCTGGCGGTGCGCGCCATCGCCACCCCGCTGGCCTGCGGCAACACCGTGGTGCTCAAGGGCTCGGAGCTGTGCCCCGCAACCCACGGCCTGATCATCGAGGCGCTGCAGGAAGGCGGCCTGCCGCCGGGCGTGGTGAACTTCGTGACCAATGCCCCCGCCGATGCCGGCGCCGTGGTCGAAGCCATGATTGCCCACCCGGCCGTGCGCCGCGTGAACTTCACGGGCTCCACGCGCGTGGGCCGCATCATCGGCCAGACCGCAGCCAAGTACCTCAAGCCCGCCATCCTGGAGCTTGGCGGCAAGGCACCGTTTCTGGTGCTTGACGACGCCGATGTCGACGCGGCCGTGGCCGGCGCGACGTTTGGTGCGTTTGCCAACTCGGGCCAGATCTGCATGTCGACCGAGCGCATCATCGTGGACGAGAAAGTCGCCGAGGAGTTCATTGCCAAGCTGGTCGCTCGCGCCACATCGCTGCCGCTGGGCGATCCGCGCCAGGGGCCCGTGGTGCTGGGCTCGGTCGTGGACCAGAGCACGGTAGAGCGCGTCAACGCGCTGATCGACGACGCGCTTGCCAAGGGCGCGAAGCTGCTGTGCGGCGGCAAGGCCGGCAATACCTTGATGCCGGCAACGCTGCTTGACCATGTGACTTCGGCCATGGACATCTTCTACGAGGAAACCTTTGCCCCGGTGAAGGCCATCGTGCGCGTGAAGAATGTCGAGCAAGCCATCGCGACAGCCAACGACAACGAGTTCGGCCTGTCGGCCGCCGTGTACGGCCGTGACACCGCGCGCGCCTGGCAGGTCGCATCGCGCATCGAATCGGGCATCTGCCACATCAACGGCCCCACCGTGCACGACGAAGCGCAAATGCCGTTTGGCGGCGTCAAGAGCTCGGGCTACGGCCATTTCGGCGGCCAGGCCGGCATCGATGCCTTTACCGATACGCGCTGGATCACCATGCAGACCACGCCCCGCCATTACCCCTTCTGAGCGGGGCGGCGGGCGGTATAAGCCCGCCGCGGCGCGCCGGCCTTGACAGGCATGGGAAAATCGACGCCATACGGGCCGATCGCGACGCGGTCGGCCTTTTCCCACTCACAAGGCTGCAAACCCATGGACATCAAAGAACAATGCGTGGTCGCTCTGACCTGGACCCTCAAGGACACCCTGGGCGAGGAACTCGACGTGCTCGAGGAACCGGTGGATTTCCTGGTGGGCGGCGATGACCTGCTGCCGGCCATCGAACGCGCGCTGCAGGGCCACACGGTTGGCGCCAAGCTCGACCTGCACCTCGAGCCCGAGGACGCATTTGGCGACTACAACGAAAAGCTGATCTTCCTCGAGCCGCGCGCGCTGTTTCCCGCCGAAATCGAGGAAGGCATGAGCTTTGAAGGCCATGCCCTGCCCGCGGGCACGAATGCCGACGCGCCCAAGGATGCGCTCTACACCGTGACCGACATCTACCCCGAGCATGTGGTGCTTGACGGCAACCACCCGCTGGCCGGTATCGCGCTGCGCCTGCACCTCAAGGTCGAAGGCGTGCGCGAAGCAACCGAAGAGGAAATTGGCCGCGGCAGCTCGGGCACGGGCTTCTTCCGCATCCAGCCGCCGGCCGTGCCTGGCAACGACACGCTGCATTGAACGCAAAAGGGACTCCGAGGAGTCCCTTTTTTCATTCACCGGAATCAGCGGTAGATCTGGTCGTTTTCAATCCGCACGTTGTCACCGATGTTGAACGGTGGCGGGCTCTGGTAGTCAAACGCGCGCAGGCTGCGGTCGCGGGTTTCAACGGTCACGCGGTAGATGTCGCGCACGCTGCCGCCCCCCGCATGGTTCTGCACGGCATTGCCCGCCAGCGCGCCGCCAACCACACCGGCAGCCGTGGCCAGCGCCTTGCCCGAGCCGCCGCCGATCTGGTGACCGACCAGACCGCCAATCACGCCGCCGACAATCGCCCCGCCCGCACCCACGCCGCTCGAGTCCTGCACACGCACGGTCTCGATGTTGACGATGCGGCCCTGCAGCTGATAGCCCTGGTTGTTGTTGTAGACCGGGTAGTTGTTCGGATAGCCTGCGGACGGATACGATTGCGTGGGGTAGCTTGACACGGGCTGGCTGGGATAGCCCGACTGGTTATAGCCGCCCTGGGGATAGCCGGCACATGCGGTCAGCGCGGCAAGAACGACGCCTGCACCTGCCACGCGGCTCCAACGTTGAATGTTTTGCATGAAAATCTCCTGTTGCGACATGCCGCTGCACCCCGGGTCGATGGACACCGGTCTTCGGCATGGGCCTGTCCCATTTTGACCGGCCTGTCCAGCTATAACGGTAGGCCATCATCCCAAGCCGACAGGTTTGACACTTCCTCACAGATAGTGCTTTCTGATACGACTCAAGGGGCGCGCAGTGCCCGCACCACCTGCGCCAGCGTATCGGCCTGGGGAAAGAAGAAATCACCGGCCCAGCCCAGCGCCACGGTCACCAGCAGCGCTCCGAGCACCGGCTTCCAGCTCAGGCGCAAGGCCACGAGCAGCCAGCCTTCGCGCTCCATCACATACAGCGTGCGCGCCATCAGCAGCGCAAACGCCACTTCGACGGCGACCGCCAGAAACAGCTCCGAGCCGAACATCAGCCACACCAGCGAGCCCGCGCCGGTCAGCGCCAGCAACAGCAGACCGAAGACCAGCAGCACGGGCAGCAGCACCACGCCCTCGCCATCGACGGCGTCCAGCCCCGCCGACAGATCCACACCGCCTGCGCCTTCGGCCAGGCTCTGGGCAGCGCCGCCCAGCGCTTCGCCGCCGCTGTCCCAGCCGCCTGAAGCCCCGCCGCCGGCAAAACTGCCGCCCTGCCCGCTGAGCTGAGCGCCGGCTTCGCCCGACGTGCCGCCACCGGGCCAGGGCAGATCGGCAGGCAGACCCCAGGAGCGGCGCAGCATGGCTTCGGCCCACAGGCGCACCAGCAGCAGATACACGCCATAGCCCGCGGCCAGCACCAGCGCGTAGCGCAAAGCCATGCTGTGCACGCCCAAGTGCAGCACAATGGCGCTCAAGGCGGCCATCACCGCCAGCGTGAAGAGCCCTGTGAGCCAGGCATGCAGGCGCAGCCAATGGCGGCTTTGCAGCTGGCGGCGCAGCTGCTGCTCCGCCGGCAGCGCAATGCGCGTCCAGGAGCCGCGCCGGCCCGGGCCTTGCTTGGTCGATGTATTTTTCAAGTCTGCTCGCTTTCAAACTCCATGCACAGCCCCTTGCCGGCATGGTATTGGTCGCAAGCTTAGCGCCTGCGCGCCATGGGGCCTCAGCGGGCCTCAGCGGGCCTCAGGGGGCTACTGATTACCCGCCGGCAGTCAAATAGTCTATGGTCGCGCTGGTGAACCTCGACTTCCCTCCATGAGAAAGCTGTGCCCACCATGACGACCTCCCGCGCCCACCGGCTGCTCAGTCGCCTGGTGCGCATCGCGCCCGACGAAGTGCAGGCCACGCTGCTGGGCTTTGCCTGGTTTGCCTGCCTGCTTTCAGGCTACTACCTGCTGCGGCCGCTGCGCGATGCCATGGGTCTGGCGGGCGGAGTGGAAGAATTGCGCTGGCTGTTCAGCGCCACCTTTGCGACCATGCTGCTGCTGGTGCCGGCGTTTGGCTTTCTGGTGAGCAGGCTGCCGCCGCGACGCTTCGTGCCTTGGGTCTACCGCTTTTTCGCGCTGACACTGCTGGGTTTCAGTGCCTTGATGGCGTTCGACGTGCAAAGCGCCTGGCTGGGCCGCACTTTCTTTGTCTGGGTCAGCGTCTTCAACCTGTTCATCGTCAGCATCTTCTGGAGCGTGCTTGACGACTGCTTCAGCAGCGAGCAGGGCCGGCGCCTGTTTGGCTTCATTGCCGCGGGCGGCACCCTGGGCACGGTGCTGGGCCCGCTGCTGGCCGCGGCCGCGGTGGGCGTGCTCGGCACCAAGGCGCTGGCGTTGCTGGCCGCAGTGCTGCTGGAACTTGCTGTGCGCTGCTTTCGCGGCATCTACCCGGAGCCGCCCAGCGCCCGTGACGCTGCGCTGCAGGCCCGATCGCAGCCGCTGGGCGGCCAGGTGTGGGCCGGGCTGTCGCTGATTGCGCGCTCGCCCTATCTGCTGGGCATCTGCGCCTACCTGTTGGCACACACGGCGGCATCGACCTTTCTGTACTTCGAGCAAGGCCGCATCGTCAGCGACGCATTTGCCGACACCGCGGCGCGCACGCGCTATTTCGCGCTGGTCGACCTGTGCGTCTCGGCGCTGACGCTGCTGCTGCAGCTGCTGGTCACCGGCGTGCTGATGCGAAAATTCGGCCTGGTGCTGTGCCTGGCCCTGCTGCCGCTGGTGACGCTGGGGGCCTTTGGCGCGCTGGCCTGGGCGCCGACGCTGGCGGTGCTGGCCGGCGTGCAGATCCTGCGGCGCTCGCTTGACTACGCGATTGCCCGGCCGGCGCGCGAAGTGCTGTTCACGGTGGTCGGCCGCGAGGAAAAGTACAAGGCCAAGAACGCGATCGAGACCCTGGTCTACCGCGGTGGCGACGCGCTCAGCGGCTGGCTGTCGGCGGTGCTGTCGGCGCTGGGCGTGGGGCTGGCCGGCATCGCGCTGCTGGCGGTTCCGCTGTCGGCCGCCTGGTGCGCGCTGTGCGTGTGGCTGGCGCGGCGCCAGGAAACATTGCGCAGGACGGAGGCACCGGCCCCTGCGAGGAATGCAGCAACCCTACCGGAGGAACGATGAACCACCCCGTTGAGACACCCGCAATCAACCGCGCCCAGTTCATGCGCGCCACGCTGGCCGCATCGCTGGCCATGGGCCTGCAACCGGGCCTGGGCGCCGCCCCGGCGCGGACGATGCAGCAGCGCAGGATTGCCTCGAGCGGCGAAGCCCTGCCGGTGGTCGGCTGCGGCACCTGGCGCGGCTTCGGCCACGCGCCCGGCTCGCCCGAATACGCGCGCCTGCCGGGCGTGCTCGAAGCGCTGTTCGATGCGGGCGGAACGCTGCTGGACAGCTCGCCCATGTACGGCCGCTCGGAAAAGACCACGGGCGAGCTGCTGGCCAGGTCGCGGCGCGGTCGCCAGGCTTTCCTCGCCACCAAGGTCTGGACCTCGGGCCGCGAAGCCGGCATTCGCCAGATGGAGGAATCCATGGCGCTGCTGGGCAGCGACAAGCTCGACCTGATGCAGATCCACAATCTTGTCGATTGGCAGACGCATCTGCGCACCCTGCGCGGCTGGAAGGCCCAGGGCCGGGTGCGCTACCTGGGCATCACGCACTACACCTCGTCGGCGTTTCGCGAAGTCGAGGCCGTGCTCCAGCGCGAGCCGCTGGACTTCCTGCAGATCAATTACGCCTTTGACGACCAGGCCGCGGCCGAGCGGCTGCTGCCGCTGGCCGCGGACAAGGGCGTGGCGGTGCTGGTGAATCAGCCGTTTGGCGGCGGCGGGCTGCTGCGCCAATTGGACCGCCGGCCGCTGCCGGCCTGGGCCGCTGACATCGAATGCAGCAGCTGGGCCCAGGTGCTGCTCAAGTTCGTGCTCAGTCACCCCGCGGTCACCTGCGTCATTCCGGGCACCAGCCGGCCCGAGCATATGGCCGACAACGCCAGCGCCGGCCAGGGCCAGATTCCCGATCGGGCCTTCTGGCGCAAGCGCATGCCCGACCTTTGATCAGGCCTTGCCGGTCGAGCCGTAGCCGCCTTCGCCGCGCTCGGAGACGGCGGCGAAATCTTCGACCAGACGGAAGCTGGGCTGCACCACGGGAACGATGACCAGCTGGGCCAGGCGATCCATGGGCTGCAGCGTGAACGCCGTGGGCGAACGGTTCCAGGCGCTGACCATCAGCTGGCCCTGGTAGTCGCTGTCGATCAGGCCGATCAGGTTGCCCAGCACGATGCCATGCTTGTGGCCCAGGCCCGAGCGCGGCAGGATCATTGCCGCATAGCCCGGGTCCTTGAGATAGATCGCCATGCCCGTGGGCACGAGCTGCCATTCGCCGGGCGCCAGCGTCAGCGGCGCGGCTATGCAGGCGCGCAGGTCCAGGCCGGCGCTGCCGGGTGTGGCGTAGGCAGGCATGTTGTCGCGCAGGCGCGCGTCGAGAATCTTGAGGTCAACGTTCATGGAAGGCTTGGGGTTGTCGAAAAAAAAGCGGCCCCGGGGCCTGCGGCTGCAGGCTGGGGCGGTACGGCCGCCATCATCGCTGAATTTTCCGAGCCGGGTCACGGGCTCAGGGATTGTTGCCTGCTGCCGGGCGCTGCCCGAACGCGCGCGTGATGAAGTCGACAAAGGCCCGCACCCGGCCGGCGTTCTTGTGGCGTTGCGGGTAGACCGCGTAGATATCGGCGTCGGGCGTATGGCACTGGGGCAGCACCGGCACCAGCCGGCCGCTCGCCAGATGCCTTTCGATGTCCCACTCGGCGCGCATCAGGATGCCATGACCGTCGAGCGCCCAGTTCACCGCGATCTCGCCATCGTTGGTTGCCGAACAGATGGCCGAGCAGATCAAGGCCGACACCACCAAGTACGCGCGGCTGTCCCGGGAAGCCAACGTCGTGATCGACTGACCGACATGGCAAGACGCCGGCGTTCAGCCCTTCTTGCTGCCCAGAACCTTGCGAAAGATATTGACCACCCAGCTGCCGATCAGGATCAGGCCGATCAGCCAGATCATCCCGCCCTGCCAGAAGAACAGCGCCACCACCACCGGCAGCCAGATCAGCAGCGGCAACAGCTTCAGCCCGACTTTCAGCGCAGGCTTGCTGGCGGCCTTGTGCGCCTGGGCGCGCAGGTGCTCGAGGCTGTCGGCCGTGGCGTTCTTGCCGGCCGGCGCCGGGTTGCGGCGGGGGTTGGCCTGACGGCTGGGCGCCTTGGGCTGGCGCGCGTCATGCACCGGGGCGCTCGCGCGCGTTTGCGCGCGCCGCTGGACATCGGCATTCGACAGCAGCTGGTCGACATAGCGCGCGAAATCGCCATCGGCCGGGCCGCTGTAGTCGGAGCCGCCCAGATTCACCGAAGAATCATGGCCCGGCAGCGCGTTCTTGCGCCCCTTCAAGGGCGCCAGCTTGTGGGTCCATGGGTTCATGTGAGCACCTGTGAAGCGCCTGGGCGCAGCGTCGACTGCGCGCCGGCAAGGCGCTGCGCGATCTCGGCAATGAGTTGCTGGGCCAGCACGCGCTTGGACGCATGGGGAAGTTCACGGTGCCCATGGGCGTCGATCAGCACCAGGGCGTTGTCGTCCTGGCCGAAAGTCGCCGGGCCGATGTTGCCCACCAGCAGCGGCACCTGCTTGCGCAGCCGCTTGGCGCTGGCGTGGGCCAGCAGGTCGTGGCTTTCGGCGGCAAAGCCCACGCAGTACAGCTGGCCGGCGCGCGCGCGCGGCGACTGGGCAACGCGCGCCAGGATGTCGGTGTTCTCGACAAAGGCCAGCGCCGGCACTTCGCCCGAGCCGTCCTTCTTGATCTTCTGCTGTGAAGCCCGCGCCGGGCGCCAGTCGGCCACAGCCGCGGTGGCAATGAAGACGGTGGCGGCGTCGACCGCCTGCTGCACGGCCATGCCCATCTGCTCGGCCGACTCCACATTGATGCGGCGCACGCCGCGCGGCGTGGCCAGCGCCACCGGCCCGGCCACCAGCGTGACTTCGGCGCCGGCTTCGCGCGCCGCACGCGCAATGGCAAAGCCCATCTTGCCGCTGGAGCGGTTGGTGATGCCACGCACCGGGTCAATGGCCTCAAAGGTCGGGCCAGCCGTGACCAGCAGATGCTGGCCGACCAGCTTCTGCGGCGTGAAGAAGGCGCTGAGTTCCTCCATCAGTTCGGCCGGTTCGAGCATGCGGCCGTCGCCGGTCTCGCCGCAGGCCTGCTCGCCCGTGCCCACGCCCAGCACGGTGGCGCCATCGCGCGCCACCTGGGCGAAATTGCGCTGGGTCGCGGGGTGCACCCACATTTCGCGGTTCATTGCAGGCGCAAGCAGCAGCGGCACGCGCTCCCTGGGCCGCGCCAGGCACAGCAGGCTCAGCAGTTCGTCCGACCGCCCCTGGGCCAGGCGCGCGGCGAAATCGGCGCTGCACGGCGCGATCAACACGGCATCGGCCTCGCGGCTCAGATTGATGTGCGGCATGTTGTTGGCCTCGCGCGCATCCCACTGCGAGCCGTAGACCGTGCGGCCCGACAGCGCCTGCATGGTCACGGGCGTGATGAACTGTTCGGCCGCCTCGGTCATGACGACCTGCACGCTTGCCCCGGCCTTGATAAGCAGTCGGCACAGCTCCGCCGACTTGTAACAAGCTACGCCTCCGCTGAGACCAAGAACCAGATGTTTGCCAGCGAACTCTTTCATGCAGCTAATTTAGCAGAGTCGGGACTATGGACAGCCGTGGGACAGGGGATAACCGCCCGAGTCCGGGCATGCGAAATGGGCACGCATCTATAATCCTTCTTTACCAACACCTATAAGGCAAGCTTCGCGCAACTGTCGCGCCGTGTGCATTCACGTCCACTTGCCGCTCGATCTGCGCAGAGCTTCTATAAAGACATG
>Ga0308157_10001966_pt1 | contig 37383 bp, 33 predicted proteins | sample PhyBR1_FD_201035 | JGI IMG/M metagenome (GOLD analysis project Ga0308157, IMG submission 201035) | Phyllosphere microbial communities from UC Gill Tract Community Farm, Albany, California, United States - DLSLB.R1 | ecosystem: Host-associated > Plants > Phyllosphere > Unclassified | place: USA... | reverse complement strand
AGGGCCTGGGTTACGCGCTTGCCGCGTACCAGATTGGCTACCAGGCGCATTTTGCGCGGCGAGGTAGGCACGTTACGGAGTTTGGCTACTGCTTCCATCTTAACGCTTGCCTTTATCTTTTTTGGCGACGTGGCCGCGGAAGTTGCGCGTAGGCGCAAACTCGCCGAGCTTGTGGCCGACCATGTTTTCAGTTACATAGACCGGGATGAACTTGTTCCCGTTGTGGACTGCGAAGGTGTGGCCTACGAAGTCGGGCGAAATCATCGAGCGGCGCGACCAAGTCTTTACCACCGATTTCTTGCCAGCGCTTTCCAGCGCTTCTACCTTTTTCTCGAGCCGGAAGTCAATGTACGGCCCTTTTTTGAGTGAACGTGCCATATATTACTTCTTGCCTTTGCGGCTGACAATCAGGTTCTCAGAATACTTGTTCTTGTTGCGGGTCTTCTGACCCTTAGCGAAGATACCGTTACGGCTACGTGGGTGACCACCCGACGATTTACCTTCACCACCACCCATTGGGTGGTCAACAGGGTTCATAGCTACACCACGAACGCGGGGGCGACGACCAGCCCAACGGTTGCGACCGGCTTTGCCCATCACAACGTTCATGTGGTCACCGTTCGATACCGTGCCAACCGTAGCGGTGCAGGTAACGAGTACCATGCGCATCTCGCCGGAGGGCAGCTTGAGGGTAGCGTAACGCTCCTCACGAGCTACGAGCTGAGCGTAAGTGCCAGCTGAGCGAGCGATAGCGGCACCCTGACCGGGCTGCAACTCGATATTGTGAACGATAGTACCGAGGGGCATTTCGCGAAGCGGCAAAGCGTTGCCAACTTCGGGAGCTACACCAGGGCCCGATACGATAACGGTATCTACATTCAGGCCAGCGGGAGCGATGATGTAGCGCTTCTCGCCATCAGCGTAGTGCAGCAAGGCAATACGAGCGGTACGGTTAGGGTCGTACTCGATGGTCTTCACCGTGGCCGGAACACCGGCTTTGTCACGTTTGAAGTCCACAATACGATACTGGGTCTTGTGTCCACCGCCGATGTAGCGGTTCGACATTTTACCCGAAGAGTTACGACCGCCGCTCTTTTTGAGCGAGGTCAGCAACGACTTCTCCGGCGTCGACGAGGTGAGCTCGTCGAAGGCCGGGGCCACGCGGAAGCGTTGGCCTGGCGTGGTTGGTCTGAGTTTTTTAAGTGCCATTACTAGCTAGTTGGGCTTTTGCGGCGAAGGCAATTAGATATTGCCGTAGAAATCGATGATATCACCGTCCTTCAGGGTCACAACGGCTTTCTTGCCGTGAGCGCGACGGCCCGAAACCTGGCCACCTTTGGTAGCCTTCGACTTGATTTTGCCAATCGTGCGCATCGTATTGATGCCTAGCACGGTGACGCCATAAAGTTGCTCGATGTCTTTCTTAATCTGCACCTTGTTGGCCGTGCGTTCCACTTCGAATACGTAGCGGCCGGTTTCGGTGAGGCTAGTAGCCTTCTCGGTGATAATGGGGCGTTTCAGCGTGCTCATTATTCGGCGGAGTTAGAGGTGTACAATTGCTCCAGCGAACGCAGGCCATCCTCGCTGATGAGCAGGGTGTCGGTGTTCAGAATGTCGTGGGTGTTGAGGCCTACGGCAGTCGAAATCTTCACCTTCTGCACGTTGCGGGCGCTGAGAAGCAGGTTTTTATCAGCAGCTTCGCCAGCCACGTACAAGGTCTTGCGACCGTTGTTGAGCTTCAGGCCATCAAGTACGGCCACGAAGTCTTTCGTGCGGGGAGCGCTGAACGCCAGGTTTTCAACCAAGGCCACTTTGCCTTCGCGAGCCAGTACCGACAGGGCCGATAGACGAGCAACGCGCTTGGTCTTTTTGTTCAGTTTGAAGCCATAGTCGCGCGGGCGCGGACCGAACATGCGGCCACCACCTACGAACACACCCGATTTCATCGAACCAGCACGGGCACCGCCGGTGCCTTTCTGCTTCTTCAATTTCTTGGTGGTGCGGGCGATTTCGGCACGCTCCTTGGCTTTGTGCGTACCCTGGCGCTGGTTGGCTAGGTACTGCTTCACGTCGAGGTACATGACGTGCTCGTTCGGCTCGTGGCCGAACACGGCGTCGGACAGCGTAACCTTGCGGCCGGTGTCTTCGCCTTTGCTATTGAATACGGACAGTTCCATTTCTAGTAAGCTTTGCAGGTTATTTCTCCAGAACCACGTAGCCATTCTTGGCACCGGGCACTGAGCCGCTTACCAGAATAAGGTTCTTGTCAGCTACAATACGCATGACCTTCAGGTTCTGAATCTTGACGCGGTCGGTACCCATGCGGCCACCCATGCGCATTCCTTTGAATACGCGTGAAGGCCACGAGCACGCACCGATAGAACCGGGGTGACGCAGACGGTTATGCTGACCGTGGGTTTGACCGCCCACACCTTGGAAGTTATAGCGTTTTACAACACCCTGGAAGCCTTTACCTTTCGAGGTACCAACTACGTCAACGAACTCACCTTCTTCGAACAGCGAGGTTTCAACCGTGCTGCCGAGCGAGTAGGTGGCTACGTCTTCCGTGCGGAACTCTACCAGACGCTTCTTGGGGGTGGTGCCGGCTTTGGCGAAGTGGCCAGCCAGTGCCTTAGTGGTATTCTTCGCTTTCTTCTCGCCGTAGGCGATTTGAACCGCGTTGTAACCGTCGTTCTCGACAGTCTTAACCTGCGTCACTACGCACGGACCCGCTTCGATGAGCGTGCAAGGAATGTTCTTCCCGTCCGGAGTGAAGAGGCTTGTCATACCGATTTTTTTACCGATGATGCCAGGCATTCTATGTGGATATTAAATGACACAAAAAGAAAAGGCCCGAGTGGCCTTTTCGCTAAGGGAGTGCAAAGGTAAAGAGAATATCTGGCAATTGCCAGAATAGCTTAGAAATAAATTTAGCAGTGAGGCATTTAGCTTCGTGGCTAGCCCTAGGTCGACATTTTGGTTAGCAGCAACAAGAAGCCCCGCCGGTCAATGACCGACGGGGCTTCTACATACTTCAAGCACTAGGCTCAGACTTTGATTTCAACGTCAACGCCGCTGGGCAGTTCCAACTTCATCAGCGCATCTACCGTTTTGCTGCTGGTCGAGAAGATGTCAACCAAGCGCTTGTACGTGCAGAGTTGGAATTGCTCCCGGCTCTTTTTGTTCACGTGGGGCGAGCGCAGTACAGTGTACTTCTCCTTTTCCGTGGGCAGCGGAATGGGACCACTTACAATAGCACCGGTCGCTTTTACCGCTTTCACGATTTTTTCGGCCGACTTATCGACCAGGTTGTGGTCGTAGCTTTTCAGCTTGATTCTGATTTTCTGGTTCATTATGTTTAGAGGCCGATTGCCTCAAGGGTGTGACAAGCTGAAATAATATTAGGCGCGGGTGCCTTTGGTTTTGGCTACGATAGCCTCGGCCATGTTGTTAGGTACCGTCTCGTAGTGTGAGAAGGTGAGCGAAGCCGAAGCACGACCCGACGACAGCGTGCGTAGGTCGGTTACGTAGCCGAACAATTCCGACAGCGGAACGTCAGCTTTGATAACCTGAGCACCGCCTTTGGTGTCCATGCCTTTCATCAAGCCACGACGACGGTTCAAGTCACCAGTTACGGGACCCGTATACTCGTCGGGGCAAACCACTTCCACAGCCATGATGGGCTCCAGCAATTTCGGACCAGCCTTGCGGGCTGCTTCGCGGAAACCGTCACGGGCGGCGAGTTCGAACGACAGGGCGTCCGAGTCAACATCGTGGAACGAGCCGTGGTAGAGGCGCACCTTCATGGTTTCGATGGGGAAGCCAGCGAGAGGACCACGCTTCATAGCTTCTTCGAAACCCTTCTGAATGGGCTGGATGAATTCGCGGGGGATAACACCGCCTACAATGGCGTTGTCGAACTCCATGCCGGGCTTTTCGGGCTCGGTTTCTTTCGGGCCAAGCTCAAACACGATGTCACCGAATTTACCGCGGCCACCGGTTTGCTTCTTGTACGTCTCGCGGTGGTCAACCTTCTTGGTGAGGATTTCTTTGTAGGCAACCTGGGGGGCACCCTGGTTGATTTCTACTTTGAATTCCCGACGCATCCGGTCAATAATAATTTCAAGGTGCAATTCACCCATACCACGCAGGATAGTCTGGCCGGTTTCCTCGTCCGTGTTAACGCGCAGTGTGGGGTCTTCCTCAATGAGCTTGGCGATAGCCATACCCATTTTGTCCACGTCAGCCTGCGTCTTCGGCTCGATAGCGTAGCCAATTACCGGCTCGGGGAACGACATCGATTCGAGAACCAACGGGTTCTTCTCATCAGTGAGCGTATCACCGGTTTTGATGTCCTTAAAACCTACACCAGCTGCAATGTCACCCGCCTGAATTTTGTCAATCGGGTTCTGCTTGTTGGAGTGCATCTGCATGAGGCGCGAGATACGCTCCTTCTTGCCGGTGCGGTTGTTCAATACGTACGAACCACCATCGAGCACGCCCGAGTAGCAGCGGAAGAAGCACAGACGACCTACATAGGGGTCGGTAGCAATCTTGAATGCTAATGCAGTGAAAGGCTCCGAGTTGTCGGGGTGACGCTCAACCTCAGCCCCAGTGTCAGGGTTAGTGCCCAAGATGGCGGGCATATCGAGCGGCGACGGCAGGTAAGCCATTACGGCATCCAGCATTGTCTGCACACCTTTGTTCTTGAAGGCCGAGCCGCAAAGCACGGGCGAGAACTTCATGTCGATAACCGCTTTGCGAATAACGACCATCATTTCTTCGCGGGTAATGCTCTCTGGGTCTTCGAAAAATTTCTCCATCAAGGTGTCGTCGTAGTCGGCAACACTCTCAATTAACTTCTCGCGCCATTCGGCTACCGTGTCAACGAGGTCCTCGGGAACGGGGATTTCATTGTACGATTTGCCTTCGGTAGCATCGTCCCACACGATGGCTTTGCCAGTCAGCAGGTCAACTACGCCTTTGAAGGTGTCTTCGGCACCAATCGGAATTTGCAGCGGCACGGGGTTAGCGCCGAGCTTTTCCTTGATTTCGTTAACAGCTTTGAAGAAGTCAGCGCCGGCACGGTCCATTTTGTTGACGAAGCAGATGCGGGGTACGCTATACTTGTCAGCCTGACGCCATACAGTCTCCGACTGCGGCTCTACGCCCGATACAGCGCAAAACAGAGCTACTGCCCCGTCAAGTACGCGCAACGAACGCTCCACCTCCACCGTAAAGTCAACGTGACCGGGGGTGTCGATAAGATTAATCTTATACTGGTGCGTATCTGGTACCGTGTTGCCTTGGGCATCGGTCGGGTAGTTCCAGAAGGTGGTAGTAGCAGCAGAAGTAATGGTGATGCCACGCTCCTGCTCCTGCTCCATCCAGTCCATCGTAGCAGCTCCGTCGTGCACCTCCCCAATCTTATGGGTTTTGCCGGTGTAATACAGAATGCGCTCCGAAGTGGTGGTCTTGCCCGCGTCAATGTGGGCCATAATCCCAATATTGCGCAGGTATTGAAGGTCTTTGTTGACTGCCATTACGGTAGGTTAATTAGCGCGTTAGCGGGTTGTTGAGTTCAGAGACGAAGACAACCAAAAGTGGCTAAACATTCAATCTAAACTCAACAACCCGCTAAACGCCCGATAGATTAGAAACGGAAGTGCGAGAAGGCCTTGTTGGCTTCAGCCATGCGGTGGGTGTCGTCCTTTTTCTTAACGGCAGCACCTTCACCTTTAGCAGCGGCAATGATTTCACCAGCTAGCTTGTCTTTCATGGTTTTTTCACCACGGCGACGAGCATACTGAATCAGCCATTTCGAACCAACAGCAATGCGTCGGTCGGCACGTACTTCAATCGGCACTTGGAAGGTAGCACCGCCTACACGGCGGCTTTTTACCTCTACGGTCGGCATCACGTTGTTCAACGCTTTGCGCCACATTTCGAGGCCGCTTTCCTTGGTGCGGGTCTCCACCTGCTCTACGGCATCGTAGAAAATGGTGTAGGCCAGGTTCTTTTTCCCGTCATACATCATGTAGTTGACGAAGCGGGTTACGAGCGTCTCCTTGAACTTGGGGTCCGGCAGGAGGATACGCTTTTTGGGTTTTGACTTGCGCATGGTTTATATAGTTGTCAGTTGTTAGCTGCTGGCTAGCTGAGCGTTTCGCTTAATAGCTCGACGCGTGGCTAGCCAGCAACTGACAACTAATAAATTACTTCTTCTTAGCGGGTGCGCCTTTGCCACCTTTACCGGCTGCTGCTGCTGGTTGGCCCGGCTTCGGGCGCTTGGCGCCGTACTTCGAGCGACGCTGCAAGCGGCCGCTTACACCTGCCGTGTCGAGCGCACCACGAATGATGTGGTAACGAACACCTGGCAAGTCTTTTACCCGGCCTCCGCGGATAAGCACAATGCTGTGCTCCTGGAGGTTGTGGCCTTCACCGGGAATGTATGCGTTTACTTCCTTACCGTTGGTAAGGCGCACACGGGCCACTTTGCGCATAGCCGAGTTCGGCTTCTTAGGCGTGGTGGTATACACGCGAGTGCATACGCCCCGACGCTGCGGGCACGAATCAAGGGCGGGCGACTTCGACTTGGTAGTCAGAGCCTCGCGACCTTTCCGTACTAGTTGGTTGATGGTTGGCATTTAGCGATTAGTTGAACGAGAGCCGTTTGCTCCCAAATTTTCAGGCCTGCAAAGGTAAGAAAAAGGTTTGGCAATAGCAAACTCGCTGAAAAAGTTAATTTTCCGTGTTGATAAACCGAGTGGCTGGCCCCGCTAGGCCTCCCCTACTGCGCCCCCAAAGTTCATAGGGTACGTAGTGGCCTCCTGATGTAACTTGATAGGCCCATAGCTCTGCTCGAAGCGCTGCACGTTTTCCTCTAGGGCGGCTAACAGGCGCTTGGCGTGTTCGGGCGTAAGAATAATGCGGGCCTTCACCTTGGCTTTGGGCGCGCCGGGCATCATGCGAATAAAATCGACTACAAACTCACTCGTGCTGTGGGCAATGAGCGCCAGGTTGGCGTATTCGCCTTCGGCGATTGCTTCGGTCAACTCAATATTGAGGGCGGTGGGGTCGGTGTTTTCGGGTTGGGGGGGCTGCATAAATAAGAATTAACGGGAACGCCAATGTTCAACCGTTGATTTGATACCGGCTAAAATGCCGGTAGAAATATCACTGATACGAATAGAAAAAGTGTGACTTTTCCGAAGGATGCACCACTTTTTACTACGCTCCAACAAAAGGTAATCAGCACGTAAGTATAGAACATACCTACTACCGTCGTCGTGATAATACGTTTGACTAGCGTGAAGGTCCACCTTACTACTATGATGCAAAGAAACAAAAACCCCAAGCTAGCTTTGGCCAACCAGGGGTTTCGTTTATTTAGGACTTACTTAGGACTTACGATAGCAGCTACCAGCCACTCACCATAAGTGCTAGTGCTTTAGCTTATTATAACTCACGCACCCAGATGTTGCGGAAGCTATCGGGCTCGCTCTTGTCGCCGTGGGCTTGCAGCTTGATGGGCGCGGGGCCGGCCTTCTGACCTTCGTAGCTAGCGGGGCCGATGTAGCGGGTGGGGCCGGCTAGCTCCACGTTGTTTTGCACCAGCACGCCGTTGAAGAAGACCGTGACGTGGGCGGGAGTTTGCACCGAGCCATCGGCCTTGAAAGTGGGCGCCATCCAGACTACGTCGTAGGATTGCCACTCGCCGGGCTTGCGGGCGGGGTTGGCCAGGGGCACGCGCTGCTTGTAGATGCTACCCGCCATGCCATTGACGTAGGTCTTATTGTTGTAGGAATCGACAATCTGCAGCTCGTAGCCGAGGTCGCCTTTCCCTAGCGAGGCCAGAAAGACGCCGCTGTTGCCGCGCGCCTGCCCGGTGCCGCTGATGTTGGCCGGAATGCGCCATTCCAAGTGCAACTGGTAGTTGGTGAAGGCCTTCTTGGTTTCGATGTTGCCGGTCGACTTATCGACGGTGAACATACCGCCCGATACTTTCCATTTGGCTGGCGTCGTGCGGTCTTCAGTCATTACCCATTGGCTAAGGTTCTTGCCATCAAATAATACGAGCGCATCGGAGGGCGGCGCGGCCAAGTTGGGGCTAGCCATCACGACTTTGGGCACGGGCTCGTACACCTCAGTGTCTTCGGGCTTGCCGGCTTGCTGGGCCTGCGCCAGGGCCACGGCTCCTAGCAGGAATGCACCGGTGAGAAGGGGAGTCTTCATAAGGCGGAGTGAGTAGTAGGTGGGCAGAATGAGAGGGCTAGCCAGCGGCTACACGTCGCAGAGGCGCACGGCTTGCCGCAGCGAAGCCAGCTTATCGACTTTGGCAGGAATAAATTCCTGAGCCACGAAGCCCTGAAAGCCGGTAGCCTTGATAGCGCGCATAATGGCTGGGTAGTTCAGTTCCTGCGCCTCGTCGAGTTCGTGGCGGCCGGGTACGCCGGCCGTGTGGTAGTGCGCAATGTAGGCGTGGTTGTCTTTGATGGTACGAATAACATCACCTTCGTCAATCTGCATATGGTAGATGTCATACAGCAACTTGAAGTGTTCGGAACCCAGCTTTTTGGCCAGGGCCACGCCCCAACTGGTGCGGTCGGCCTGGTAGTCGTGGTGGTCGATTTTACTGTTGAGTAATTCCATCACCAGTACTACTTTGTGCTTCTCGGCCAGGGCCATGAGGGGTTGCAGGCCGCGCACGGCGTTGGCTAGCCCCACCTCGTCGCTCATACCGCGGCGGCTGCCGCTAAAGCAGATGAGGTTGGTGTAGCCAGCGGCGGCTACCTTAGGAATCATCTCGCTATACTGCTTTTGCAACTGCGCATGAAAGCGTGGGTCGTTGAAACCGTCGGTAAGATTAATTTCGGCACCGTTGCACATGGGCGAGTCTAGGCCGTGCTTTTTGAGCGTAGGCCAATCTGCCGGCCCCACCAAGTCAATACCCTTAACACCCATTTCCTTGGCTGCTACGCAAAGCTTCTCCAGTGGCATATCTTGGAAGCACCAGCGGCACACCGATTGCTTGATATTATTGAGCAGGGGAGCAGTATCGATAGCTTGGCTTTCGGACATAGGGCGGGCGGCGCTGGCCGCACCTAGCGCACCTACAGTAGCCGTGGTAGCGAGCAGGCCTTTAAGAGCGGCGCGGCGATTGAAACTAGACATAGGCAAGAAAGAAGGGCTAGCCCGGCGCTACAGCCGAGGCCTCACCGTAGGCTACCGGGGCCTCCTGACCCGCCCCTACAGCAGTGCGCTCGCGGAAAAACAGCAGAAAAGCCAGCAATACTACGGCCGCAATGGCAGCCGGAATCAGCCAAATAATGCGCCAGTCGTGGCCCCCACTCACTAGGGTATTCTTATCGAAGATGTCACCTGAGAGCAGCGTACCAATCAGCATGCCCACGCCGTAGGTGGCTAGGGTAATAAAGCCCTGCGCCGAGCTTTTGAAGCGCTCGCCAGCTAGGTTGTCGGTGTAAATCTGGCCCGTCACGAAGAAGAAGTCGTAGCACACGCCGTGCAGCACGATGCCCGCAATTAGCATCCAGTAGTTACTAGCCCCGTCGCCGTAGGCAAAGAACAGATAGCGCAGCACCCAAGCAGCCATACCAATAGCCAGCATCTTCTTTACGCCGAGCTTGCTGAAAAACAGCGGAATGGCCAACATAAACAGCAACTCCGATACCTGCCCGAGGCTTTGCACACCAGCCGCGCCTTTCATACCAACTTCGTTCAGAAACGGATTCGTAAAGCCGTAATAGAAGGCTAGCGGAATGCAGATGGCAATAGAGGCCAGAAAGAAAATCAGGTACGAGCGGTTTTTGAGCAAGCCGATGGCATCGAGCCCTAGCAAATCGCCAATGGAGCTGGACTGACCGCTTTTCACGGGCGGCGTGGCGGGCAGCGTGAAGCTGAATACCCCTAGCAGCGCGGCGGCGCCAGCTGCCATCAAGAAAGTGGCTTGCAGACTGTTGGTTTGCTCCCAATTCAGCCAGCCGATAGTGAGGCCGGCGATAATCCAGCCCAGCGTACCCAGCACCCGGATGGGCGCAAACTCCTTTTGCGGGTCTTTCATCTGCCGGAAGGCAATGGAATTGACCAGGGCCAGCGTGGGCATGTACAGCACCATATAGGTGAGCACGTTGGGGTAGAAGCTATTGAAATCGGGCGCCGAGGAGGCGCGCCACAGCAGCAGCGCGCCCAGCAGGTGCAGCACCCCCAGAATTTTCTGAGCCGAGAAAAAGCGGTCGGCAATGAGGCCGATGATGAACGGCGCCACAATGGCCCCGATAGACTGCGTGAGAAATGCCACGCCCACCTGCGTGCCGGTGGCGTGCAGGTTATGCAGCAGATAGGTGCCGAGCGTCACAAACCACGCGCCCCAGATGAAAAACTCCAGGAACATCATGATGGACAGCTTAATCCGGATAGCGGAAGACATAGGCAGGGCGGGTGGGATAAGGAAAAAAAACGCGGAAAGACTTATTTGAGGCTCAGGACGTAGCGTATCATCTCGCGGGCATCGGTTTCGGAAAGGCCGGGGTGCGGCGTCATGGCGATGTCGCCCCAGTTGCCGCTGCCGCCCTTGATTACTTTGGCGGCCAGCATGTTCACGTTGGCCGGCGTAGCGGGATATTTTTGGGCCACGGCCGTGTAGGCGGGGCCTAGCAATTTATCGCGCTCACGGTGGCAGCTAGCACAGTCGGCTGAAGCCATGAGCTTGGCGCCTTGGTCGTGAGGAGTGCCGATTGGCGCAGTACCTATTTTGGTAGTGCTAGTATCTACCTGCGGCTGGTGGGCCACGGCTGTTACGTTAGCGCCGGTAGCGCTGTCAGTATTCAGCTCGTCCGATTTTTCGGTGCTGGTACCCTTGCTAGCACTAACCTGGTCGGGGCCGTCTTGCTTATAACCCGAGTCACAAGCCGCAAGCAATACGCCCGCGCTCAAGAGGAGAAAAACCTTTTTCATGAGGAAATCCTGAGGAAATTAAAGTCCTAATAATTTTTTGTTAAGCGTTTTATCAATTCCTGAAGCCGCAAAATCGTCGAAGGTGCGGTCGGTGACGCGGATAATGTGGTCTTTGATGAACTGCGCACCTTCGCGAGCACCATCCTCGGGGTGCTTGAGAGCGCACTCCCATTCCAGCACGGCCCAGCCGGGGAATTCGTACTGCGCCATCTTGCTGAACACGGCCTTGAAATCGACCTGCCCATCGCCCAATGAGCGGAAGCGCCCGGCGCGCTCCAACCACGACTGGTAGCCACCGTACACGCCCTGCCGCCCGCTAGGGTTAAACTCGGCATCCTTAACGTGGAACATCTTGATGCGCTCGTGGTAGATATCGATATGCTCCAGGTAGTCAAGGCATTGCAGCACGTAGTGCGAGGGGTCGTAGAGCAGGCAGGCGCGCGGGTGGTCATTGACCTCCGTCAGGAAGCGCTCATAGCTGACGCCGTCGTGCAGGTCTTCGCCCGCGTGCAGCTCGTAGCAGAGGTCAATGCCTTCGTTCTCAAACTCATCCAGAATCGGCAGCCAGCGGCGGCCCAATTCGGCAAAGCCTTCCTCCACCAGCCCGGCCGGGCGCTGGGGCCAGGGGTACACATAGGGCCACAGCAGCGCGCCGCTGAACGTGGCGTGCGCCGACAGCCCCAGCCGTCGCGATGCCTTGGCCGCGTAGGTGAGCTGCTGTACCGCCCACTGCTGGCGAGCGTGGGGGTTGCCGCGCAACGCCTCGGGTGCGAAGCCATCGAACAGCTGGTCGTAGGCCGGGTGCACGGCTATGAGCTGGCCCTGTAAGTGCGTCGAAAGCTCGGTGATTTCGAGGCCAGCGGCCCGCACTTTGCCCACTAGCTCGTCGGCATAGGTCTGGCTTTCGGCAGCCAGCTTAAGGTCAATGAAGCGGTTATCCAGCGTGGGCATCTGAATACCCTTGAAGCCCAGACCGCTAGCCCAGCTGCACATGCCCTCCAGGCTATCAAACGGGGTCTCGTTACCAATAAACTGCGCGAGAAAAACGGCGGGTCCTTTGATGGTTTTCATGGGCGGCTACACGGTAAAATCAATCCACTTCTGCTCGGAGCGGCCCGAGGCAATGACGTTTTCAATAAAGGCCATGCCGCGCACTCCTTCTTCGATGCTAGGGTAGTCCTGGGCTTCGGGGGCGGGCGGCTGGCCAGCTAGCCCGGCCTGTAAGGTCAGGGCGAAGTTGCGGTACAGGTTGGCGAAGGCTTCGAGGTAGCCCTCGGGGTGGCCGGCGGGCGTGCGGGTATTGTGCGCGGCGTAGGAGCCGGTGCCGGGCCCGCCCGTGCGCCAGATTTCGGTGGGCTTGTCGAGCCACTTCACCAGCAAGGTGTTGGCATCGGCCTGCATCCAATCGACGCCACCCTTCTCGCCATACACCCGAATGCGGACGTTGTTTTCCTCGCCCGCCGCCACCTGCGTGGCCACCAGCACACCGCTAGCCCCACCGCTGAGGCGCAGCAGCACGGCGCCATCGTCGTCGAGGCGGCGGCCTTCGACTACGGTATTAATATCGGCGCAAATCCTCTCGACTTGCAGTCCGCTCACGTATTCGAGCAGGTTGAAGGCGTGCGTACCAATATCGCCCATAGCGCCGGCCACTCCGCTCTTGGTGGGGTCGGTGCGCCAAGCGGCCTGCTTGTTCTCGCCGCCTTCCTCAAACTTGCTGAGCCAGCCCTGCGGATACTCCACGTACACCTTGCGGATGCGGCCCAGTGTACCCTCGGCCACCAGTTGGCGGGCCTGCTTTACCATGGGGTAACCGGTGTAGGTGTGCGTGAGGCAGAGGTGCCGGCCGGTGGCTTGCACCACGGCGGCCAGCTCCTTGGCCTCGGCCAGCGAAAAGGTCATGGGCTTATCCAGCACCACATCGAAGCCGCTTTCCAGCGCCAGCTTGGCCGGGGCAAAGTGCAGGTGGTTAGGCGTCACGATGCTGATAACCTGCACACGCTCGGCGTCCGGGCGGGCTTTTTCCCCTTTAATCAATTCCTGGTACGAGCCATACACGCGCGCCGGGTCGAGGCCCAGTAGCTCACCGCTGGCCCGCGAGGTGGCGGGATTGCTGCTAAAGGCGCCGGCCACCAGTTCGTACTGGCCATCGAGGGCGGCGGCTAGGCGGTGCACGGCGCCAATAAAGGCACCCTGCCCGCCACCAATCATGCCCAATCGTAATTTCATATTTTGACAGTTAGCGCTGAGCTATCAACCGCTAGCCTACACCACCAGCCAAGAGAAGGCAGCGGAGGCCTAGCGGTCGATAGCGCAAGAAATCAAGTAGTAGCCCAGGCACGGTCGCCCTTCTTATACGGCACGTTGCCATCGTACTTGCCCGGCACGGGCAGGTAGCGCAGTGCCTGCGTAGCGCCGGGCTCGGAGGTAAAGAACCCAAGCAGCGTCAGCTCCTTCACCATGCGGAAGTAATGGTTGGGCTGCTCGGGTGTCTTGGTTTTGCCGTAGTTTTTCTGCTCGGCGTCGAGGGCCGTGAGCAGCGCCGTGCGCTGGGCCGGCGTGCTTTCCAGAAAGCCCTTGCTGTTCATTTTCTGGCTAGCCTCTTCCAACTGGCTCAGGCCCTTAGTGAAGATTTCCTGGTCCTTGGGCGTGTAGCAATCGCGCACCATTACGGCCATAAAGCTGCCCACGTGGGCAGCTTTGGCACCCGGCGTTTTGGTGGCGGGCAGGATGGTTTCGCCCACCTCATCGAGGTAGGCTTGCTGCTTGGCATCCAGCACCTCTTTGGGCGGGCCACCGGCTTGCGCCTGGGTCTTATCCTGCGCCTTGTCTTTGTCGGAGTTGGCTGGGCTGCACCCGGTCAGGAAATAATCCGCCCCTATCACTGCCCCGCCCATCAGGAGGGCTACCCGGGCTAGGGCATCTCTTCTATTCATCATAACGCAGAAAGTGAAGGGGTTAGAGATTCATTTTTTTCAACTCTCCAAACGCGTGGTCCACAGCCCGGGCCGTCATGGCGAGGTAGGTGAGTGACGGGTTCTGGCAAGCGGCCGAGGTCATGGCGGCGCCGTCGGTCACGTACACGTTGGGCGCGTCCCACACCTGGTTGTAGCTATTGAGCACCGACGTTTTGGGGTCGCGGCCCATGCGGGCGGTCCCCATCTCGTGGATGCCACCGCCCATGTTGTAGCCGTTGTTGTAGGTTTTCACGTTTTTCAGACCGGCTTTCTCCAGCATTTCCTGGGCATCGGCCATCATGTCGACGCGCATTTTCTGCTCGTTGTCGCGGATGGTCGCGTCCATTGCCAGCACCGGTAAGCCCCACTTATCCTTCTTGGTCTTATCGAGGGTAATCTTGTTGTCGTGGTAAGGCAGGGTTTCGCCAAATCCCGTGATGCCCATCGTCCAGTTGCCGGGCTCACTGAGGGCGTCCTTGTACTCCCCGCCAATGCTCATCTCCGGAATTTCGCGGCTCCAGCCCTCGCGGCCAGCGCTGCCCTGGTAGCCAAAGCCGCGAATGTAGTCGCGCTTATCGCCAAACAGGTTGCGGTAGCGCGGGATGTAGATACCGTTGGCGCGGCGACCGTACACGTACTTGTCTTCGTAGCCCGGCATTTCGCCGTGCGCGCCGGCCCGGAAGTGGTGGTCCATCACGTTGTGCCCTAGCTCACCGCTGCTGCTGCCCAGGCCGCCATCCCAGATGTCGGTGGCCGAGTTCATTAGTACCCAGGCCGAGTTCAGGGCCGAAGCATTGAGGAAGATAACCTTGGCGTAGTACTCGTAGGTCTGGTTGGTTTCAGCATCAAGCACCTCCACGCCTTTCGCACGCTTGGTGTCCTTGTCGTAAAGAATTTTGGTGACGATGGAGAACGGCCGCAGCGTGAGGTTGCCCGTAGCTACGGCCGCCGGCAGCGTGGCCGACTGCGTGCTGAAGTACGCCCCGAACGGGCACCCTAGCCAGCACTTGTTGCGGTACTGGCAGTTGATGCGGCCATTTTTGTGCGGGCGCGTAATGTTGGCCGTGCGGCCAATTACCATGTGGCGGTCTTTGTAGTTCTTCCGGATGCGGGCGGCCACGTCTTTTTCCACCACGTTCATCTCCATGGGCGGCATAAAGTCGCCATCGGGCAGTTGTGGCAGACCATCGCGGTTGCCGCTAATGCCGGCAAACTTCTCGGCGTGGCTGTACCACGGCGCTAGGTCCTTGTAGCGAATGGGCCAGTCCACGGCAATACCATCTTTGGCGTTGGCCTCAAAGTCGTAGTCGCTCCAACGGTAGCTCTGGCGGCCCCACATCAGCGAGCGGCCGCCCACCTGGTAGCCCCGGAACCAGTCAAAAGGCTTCACCTCCACGTAGGGGCTGTCCTTCTCGTTCACCCAAAAGTTGAGGTTGGCTTCGTTGAGGGTATAGTCGCGGCCGAGCACCGGGTAGTCGGCAATCATTTGCTGGGTTTTGCCGCCGCGGTGCTCAAGCTCCCAGGGAGCCTTGTTGGCGTTTACGTAGTCTTTAATGTGCTCCACGTTGCGGCCGCGCTCCAGCATGATGGTTTTCAAGCCTTTCTCGGTCAGCTCTTTAGCGGCCATACCGCCCGAGATGCCGGAGCCAATGACGATGGCGTCATAGGTGTTCTTTTCCATAAAGAATTGGGTGGGGATAGAAAATACTGAGAAGCAGCGGCTAGGGCACCTACACCAGCGTTCGCTTAATGTAGGTGATGCTCTGCTGGATGCTGTCGAAAGGCAAACCGGGCGTTTTGTCCTGCTCCACAAAGAAGTACTGCATACCCGCTAGCTTGGCCTGGGCAAAAATGCGCTTGAAATCAATGCTGCCATTGCCCACCTCCGTGAAGTTGCGCTCGGCCGTTTTATCCATATCCTTCACGTGCCAGAGCGGAAAGCGGCCTGGGTGCTTTTTAAACAGCGCCACCGGGTCCTGGCCCGCTTTGGTGGCCCAGTACAGGTCGAGCTCCATTTTCACCAGGTTTTTGTCGGTCATGCCAAGCAGGGTATCATAGGGCATTTTGCCATCCTGGGCCTGAAACTCGAAATCGTGGTTGTGGTAGCATAGCTGGATGCCCGCCTTTTTGCAGCGTTCACCCGCCTTGTTCAGGTCGTCGGCTATCTTTTTGTAGTGCGCCAGGTCACCGCGCTCGGTATCGAAAAGGTAGGCGCACACCATGTATTTCACACCCACTTGGGCAGCATCCTCCACGGCCTTGTCCCAGCCGTGCAAAATGGTGCCTTGGGTGGGCTGGCCGTTGTTCATGGCCTCGCCCAGCACATAATGGCTGCTCGGCATAATGAGGCCGTTTTGCTTCAAAACCTTGGCAAAAGCGGCGGGTTCCATCCCGTAAAATTTCTGAGTGCCGGTGTAAGTCGCGCCCTCCACAGAGTTATAACCCATCTTGGCAATCTTGGCTAGGGTTCCCGCCGGGTCTTGCTGCATGGCATCGCGCACGGTATATAACTGTAATCCAATATATTTAGGGGTAGCTGCCAGCAGGCTAGGGCTGACCAGTACGCCGGCGGATAGCAAACCGGCAGATTTAAGAAAAGAGCGACGGGTATTCATATGGGCGATGGGAAAAGAAATAATAAGTGAAGGGGTATTTGCAGCCAGGATAATCGTCTTAAAAGAGCTTTTCTTTGCTTCATTAGCAAAGTGACCGCTCACTTAGCACAGGCAAGGTAGTAAAAACCCAAGAAAGAAATTGCTTATCCAATGGCTAATTGTTGCCAAGGTATCTGCTATTTCCGGGCCAACAAGCTGCCCTGGCCACTATCTGCGCATTTTATGGCCTTGTTTCCCCAAGGTTCATTACACTTAGGGCACATTCCAAAACCGGCTTACTTTGCCCCCATCCGCTATTTCAGTTGGGCAAGCTGGTTGATAGGTGGTTAAAAGCACAACCCGCATTTCTCCGTTTTTTCTCCTTATTCTTTGGGCAGCTATGGTAACCGTCGTCATTTTGCTGGCCGTGTTGGGGCTTATTGGGCTAATCAGCCTGGCTAAGGTCAATGCGTTTTTAGCATTTTTGGCTGTTTCACTAGGCGTGGGGCTAGCCCTGGGCCTGGCTCCCAACCTGCTCCTGGCCGCCATTAGCCAGGGCTTGGGCGATACGCTGGGCTCCGTCACGGGCATCATCGTGCTGGGGGCCATGCTGGGCAAGCTGGTGGCCGATAGCGGCGCGGCCCAGCGCATTACCTCCGTGCTGACGGGGTCGCTAGGCCCGCAATACATCCCCTGGACGCTCATGGTAGCGGGCCTGCTCATTGGCATTCCCTTGTTTTACAATGTGGGGTTTATCCTTGTCATTCCCCTGATTTTTGCAGTGGCTTATCGCCATCACTTGCCAGCCGTATATGTGGGGCTGCCGATGCTGGCCTCACTGTCGGTGCTGCACGGTTTCTTGCCGCCGCACCCCGCGCCTACCGCGCTGGTAGGGCAGTTCCACGCCAGCCTGGGGCTGACGTTTGGCTACGGCTTGCTGGTAGCCGTGCCCGCCATCGTTGCGGCGGGGCCTTTATATGCCCGCACTCTGCGCGGGATTGTATCGGTACCGCTGGCAGGGTTCATTGCTGAGCCACTTCCCGAGGCAGCTCTACCCGGTAGCATTAATAGCTTTATTTCATCGTTGCTGCCAGTGCTCATTCTGAGCGGCGCGCTGGGTCTGCAAGCCGTCCTCCCCGCTACCAGCGCCCTGACCCCCACCCTAGCCCTGCTGGCCGAGCCTTTGGTGGCGCTGCTGCTATCGGTAGCTATTGCCACTTTCAGCCTGGGCGTAGCTAGGGGCCGCCCCATCGCGCAGGTCATGGATGCCTACCAGGGCGCGGTGAAAGATATTGCTTCCATTCTGCTCATTATCGGCGGGGCCGGGGTGCTAAAGCAGGTGCTGGTAGCCAGCGGGGCTAGCCAGGAAATCGCAGCTAGCCTGCAAGGCATTGGCCTGCCACCACTGGTGCTGGGTTGGGTACTGGCGGCGCTCATTCGGGTGTGCCTGGGTTCGGCTACCATCGCGGGGCTCACGGCGGCGGGCATTATGCTGCCTACTATCGGCCATTCCCACGTCAATCCTAACCTATTGGTGCTGGCCATCGGTGCGGGTAGCCTGGCTTTTTCGCACGTCAATGACGCTGGCTTCTGGCTATTCAAGGAGTATTTCAACCTTTCCCTGCGCGATACCTTCCGCTCCTGGACGGCCATGGAAACCATTGTGGCGGTGATGGGGCTAGCCGGTGTGCTGCTGCTCGACTGGCTGCTGCCCGCGCTAAGCTAGCAGCTGGGCCTGGTGCGCCACGCTAATCAGCGCCGGGGCGTGCCGCAGCGTAGCCAGCGCTACTTCTTTCGCAGCTTGCTTCAGCTCATCGGGGCTGATGTCGTTGGTTTCCTCCCGCACCAGCTCGGCCAGGGTATGAAAGGTGTAGCTAAGTGCCTGGCGACGGGGCCGCTCGGCGCGCAGTTCGGCGTAGGCAATGGCCATGTGCAATTGAATTTTGCAGCGGCGCGTGCGAAACACCGACTCCGCATTGGCCTGTGCCTGCACCGCATCCAGCACGGCGAGTAGGGGCAGCATTTTAGTAGCTGCAGCCGCCATAACATCAGTCAGATGGAGGTACTGCCGGGCCGCTAATATGCCGGCTAATCGCTGCTGGCGCTTCGAACTACTCTTCTCCCCTAGCGGGGCGCGTTTTACCGGTTGCATACCCTGGCGCCGGCTGTTAGTACGGCGGCCCAATGTACTACCCAAAGCCTCGCTTGCAAAAGCCGCCGGCTAGGGTGCCTCAAAAACAAAAGAGCCGACCAGTTTGCACTGGTCGGCTCTTCATCTACAAACCTACGTCAGGTATTATTCCTGCACGGTCGTTTCGCGCTTGGCGCGCGAAGGACGCTTGGCCGGAACGGCAGCCTGCTCGGCAGCCTGATTGGCCAGCTTCGTAACCTGCTCGTCTTTCGACGACACCTCGATACCCTGGTACTCGCGCAAGCCAGTACCGGCCGGGATGAGGTGGCCTACGATTACGTTCTCCTTCAGGCCCAGCAGTTCGTCGGCCTTGCCACGGATGGCAGCCTCGCTCAGCACCTTGGTCGTTTCCTGGAAGGAAGCGGCCGAGATAAACGAAGCCGTACCCAGCGAAGCCTGCGTGATGCCTTGCAGCGTGGGCCGCGAAACGGCGGGCTGCGCATCGCGCACTTCGGCAAGCTTGAGGTCGCGGCGGCGGAGCGACGAGTTTTCGTCGCGCAGCTTGCGAGAGGAGATAATCTGACCCGGGCGCAACTCGCTCGAATCACCGGCATCGGTCACGACTTTCATATCGATAACGATGTCATTCTCTTCCATCAGCAGCACTTTGTCAACCAACTGGTTTTCGAGGAAGCTCGTGTCGCCGGCATCCATCACAAGCACTTTCTGCATCATCTGGCGGACGATAACTTCAATATGCTTGTCGTTGATTTTCACGCCCTGCAAACGGTACACTTCCTGAATCTCGTTCACGAGATACTGCTGCACCGAGCTTGGACCCTGAATGTTCAGGATGTCGCTCGGGGTGATGGCACCGTCGGAGAGCGGCGCACCGGCCCGCACGAAGTCGTTGTCCTGCACTAGGATAAACTTCGACAGCGGCACCATGTACTTCCGCTTCACGCCGTCTTTCGACTCCACGAAGATTTCGCGGTTACCACGCTTCACCGTGCCGTAGGTTACCACACCATCGATTTCCGACACTACGGCCGGGTTCGATGGGTTACGGGCCTCGAACAGCTCTACTACGCGGGGCAGACCACCGGTAATGTCGCGGGTTTTGCCCACAGCACGCGGAATCTTCGCCAGGATAAAACCAGCCTTCACTTTCGTACCATTCTCGACGTTCAAGTGAGCGCCTACTGGCATGCTGTACGCCTTGTTCGAGTCGGCATCCGCACCCTTAGCCGGGATAAGGATAACCGACGGGTTCTGCGCCTTGTCCTTCGATTCCACAATTACCTTCTCGCGGAAGCCCGTCTGTTCGTCGGTTTCCTCACGGTAGGTAATGCCTTCGGTCAGGGCGTCGTACTGAATGGTACCGTCAAACTCGGCCAGAATAACGGCGTTGTACGGGTCCCAATTTACGAGTTCCTGGCCTTTCTCCACCTCCTGGCCTTCCTTCACTAGGAGGAACGAGCCGTAGGGTACGTGGTTGGCGATGAACACTTTACCCGTACCCTTCTCCACGATGCGGATTTCGCCCGAGCGACCCATTACCACGTTGGTTTCCCCGCCTTCGGCGTTGACCCCAGCTACGGCCCGGATATCTTCGAACTCCACTACACCATTGAACTTGGCGCGGATGTTAGCTTCCACCGCAATGTTAGAGGCCGTACCACCTACGTGGAACGTGCGCAACGTGAGCTGCGTACCGGGCTCACCGATCGACTGGGCCGCGATAACACCAACGGCCTCACCTTTCTGCACCATGCGGCCGGTAGCCAAGTTACGGCCGTAGCACTTAGCGCAGATACCGCGCTTGCTTTCGCAGGTCAGTACCGAGCGAATTTCTACCGACTCGATGCTGGTAGCGTCGATGCGGCGGGTTACCTCTTCCGTAATCTGCTCGCCCGAAGCCAAAATCACCTCATCCGTCAGCGGGTCGATGATGTCGTGCACGGCCGTGCGGCCCAGGATACGCTCGGCCAGGGGCTCCACGATATCCTCGTTGTCTTTCAAGGCGAAGGTTTCAGTACCGCGCAGCGTGCCGCAGTCCGGCTCGTTCACGATAACGTCCTGCGATACGTCCACCAGACGACGGGTCAGGTAGCCGGCGTCAGCCGTCTTCATGGCCGTGTCGGCTAGGCCCTTACGAGCACCGTGGGTCGAGATAAAGTACTCGATTACATCGAGGCCTTCTTTGAAGTTCGACAGAATCGGGTTCTCGATAATCTCACCGACCGAGCCCTGGAGAGACTTCTGTGGCTTAGCCATCAGGCCACGCATACCGCCGAGCTGACGAATCTGCTCACGCGAGCCACGGGCACCGGAGTGCATCATCATGTAGATGGAGTTGAAGCCCTGGTTCTCCTTTTCAAGGCGACCCATCAGCGTCTCCGTAATCTGCGAGTTGATGCGCGTCCACACGTCAATAACAGCGTTGTAACGCTCGTTATTCGTAATCAGACCCATCTGGTAGTTCTGCGTTACGGCAGCTACGTCGGCCTGCGCCTGCTTGATTAGGACGTCCTTCTCCTTCGGAATCTGGATGTCACCCAGACCCATACTCAAGCCACCCTTATAAGCCGACTGAAACCCTAGGGTCTTGATATCGTCGAGGAAGGCGGCCGTGCGGGCCATACCCGTACGCTTGAACACCATCGAGATGATTTGCTGGAGCTTTTTCTTGGTCAGCAGCTCATCCACGAAACCTACTTCAGCGGGCACGAGCTGGTTGAAGAGCACGCGGCCAGCTACAGTTTCGATGGTTTTTTGTACGAGGTCATCGTTCTCGTCGCGTACCATCGTGCGCACCTTGATGTAGGCGTGCTTCGACAGCTGCTTCTCGTTGATAGCGATAACTACTTCTTCGTCCGAATAGAAAATCCGGCCTTCACCCTGGATGGTTTCTTCGGGCGTCGAGCGCTTACCCTTCGTCACGTAGTACAGCCCTAGTACCATGTCCTGCGACGGTACTGCGATGGGCGCGCCGTTGGCGGGGTTCAGGATGTTGTGCGACGCCAGCATGAGCATCGAAGCTTCCAGGATAGCAGCCGGCCCTAGCGGCACGTGCACAGCCATCTGGTCACCGTCAAAGTCAGCGTTGAAGGCCGTACAAACGAGCGGGTGCAGCTGGATAGCCTTGCCCTCGATAAGGCGCGGCTGGAACGCCTGGATACCCAAGCGGTGCAGCGTAGGAGCACGGTTGAGGAGCACCGGGTGGCCTTTCAGCACATTCTCCAGGATGTCCCACACAACGGCGTCCTTGCGGTCCACGATTTTCTTAGCCGATTTCACCGTCTTCACAATACCGCGCTCGATGAGCTTACGAATAATGAACGGCTTGAACAGTTCGGCGGCCATGTTCTTGGGTAGGCCGCACTCGTGCAGCTTCAGCTCCGGACCCACAACGATTACCGAACGGCCCGAGTAGTCAACGCGCTTACCGAGCAGGTTCTGACGGAAGCGGCCCTGCTTGCCTTTCAGCATGTCGGACAGCGACTTCAGGGCACGGTTGCCTTCGGCGCGCACGGCATTCACCTTACGCGAGTTGTCGAAGAGCGAGTCAACAGCTTCTTGCAGCATGCGCTTCTCGTTCCGCAGAATCACTTCCGGCGCCTTGATTTCAATCAGACGCTTAAGGCGATTGTTCCGGATGATAACGCGACGGTACAGGTCGTTCAAGTCGGAAGTAGCGAAGCGACCACCGTCTAGAGGAACCAAAGGACGTAATTCCGGCGGGATAACCGGCACCATGCGGATAACCATCCACTCGGGGCGGTTCTCCACGCGGGTAGCGGCATCGCGGAACGCTTCCACCACGCGCAGACGCTTCAAGGCCTCAGCCTTACGCTGCTGCGAGGTTTCGTGCGCGGCCGAGTCACGGAGCGAGTAGCTCAACTCGTCAAGGTTAATGCGTTCGAGCAGCATTTGCAGCGCGTCGGCACCCATCTTGGCGATAAACTTCTGCGGGTCCTCGTTCGGTAGCAGCTGGTTTTCGCGGGGCAGCTTGTCGATGATGTCCAAGTACTCATCTTCCGTGAGGAAGTCGAGCTGCTGCACACCTTCTTCGGCTTGTACGCCGGGCTGCACTACCACGTAGCGCTCATAGTAAATAATCTGGTCGAGCTTCTTGGTGGGCAAGCCCAATAGGTAGCCGATTTTGTTCGGCAGGCTCTTAAAGTACCAGATGTGAGCTACGGGCACCACCAACTCGATGTGGCCCATGCGCTCACGGCGCACCTTCTTCTCGGTCACCTCCACGCCGCAACGGTCGCAGATGATGCCTTTATAGCGAATGCGCTTGTATTTGCCGCAGTGGCATTCCCAATCCTTCACCGGGCCGAAAATTCGCTCGCAGAACAAGCCACCCATTTCGGGCTTGTAGGTACGGTAGTTAATCGTTTCCGGCTTTACTACCTCGCCCGTGCTGCGCTCCAGAATACCTTCGGGAGAAGCTAGTGAGATAGTAACCTTCGAGAAGTCTTGGACTAACTTCTTGTTTTTTGCGAAAGCCATTTAGGTTGATTTTTAGCTGTTAGCTGTTTGGCTTTTAGCTGTTAGAGTCTCTTCTAACAGTTCGACGCTACGGAAAGTGCTCTACAGGTCGGACAGGTACGCCGCATAGTAGATTTCCGTCAGGCCTTAACTTCTTACTTATCTATTGAGCGGCTGATTCCTGTGGCTACCCTGACCTGTCTCGGGATAGCTGTTTCGTATCGGCTGCCTAGCAATTAACTTAAAACTTGTAACTATCTGGTGTCGAGAAAAATCCTTTAACACAGATGGACCAATTCCGGTGTCTGACATAAAAGCTTTCGGACTTTGGTTTGACACCGAATAACCCTAGGGCTTCTATTAAGGTGACGGCTCCAGTGAGCAATCTCAGACCACCAAATCAGACCACCAAATAAGTATGGCAGGTATCCTATGCTTCCGAACGACTTTTTCACTGGGGGCTAGCCGTAACAGCTAGCCCCCAGTGTTGTTTTAGTCGAGCGAAATCTCCAACGCCAAGCCACGGAGTTCGTGGATAAGTACGTTGAACGACTCGGGGATATTTGGCTTGGGCAGAATGTCGCCCTTCACGATGGCTTCGTACGCCTTGGCGCGGCCTACCACGTCATCCGACTTGATAGTCAGGATTTCCTGGAGCACGTTGGAAGCACCGAAGGCCTCCAGTGCCCACACTTCCATCTCGCCGAAGCGCTGGCCACCAAACTGTGCTTTACCACCCAGCGGCTGCTGCGTGATGAGCGAGTACGGCCCGATGGAACGAGCGTGCATCTTGTCGTCAACCAAGTGGCCGAGCTTGAGCATGTAAATCACGCCCACGGTTACTGGCTGGTCGAAGCGGTCGCCGCTCAAGCCATCATAGAGGTACGCGCGACCCCAATCCGGCAAGCCGGCTTCGGTCAGTTCTTTGGCTACTTCGTCTTCGGTAGCACCGTCGAAAATCGGCGTGGCGTAGGTGCGGCCCATTTTTAGGCCTGCCCAACCAAGTACGGTTTCGTAAATCTGACCGATGTTCATGCGGCTAGGTACCCCTAGCGGGTTCAGGACAATGTCCATCGGCGTGCCGTCGGGCAGGAAGGGCATGTCCTCATCGCGTACAATGCGGGCTACCACGCCTTTATTACCGTGGCGACCAGCCATTTTATCACCCACTTTCAGCTTACGCTTTTTGGCAATATACACCTTGGCTAGCTGCACGATACCAGCGGGCAGTTCGTCGCCAACCTCCAGCGTAAAGCGGTCACGCTTGAAGCGGGCCGTGATAGTATTGCGACGCTTCGCGTAGTTCTTGATGAGCTGCTGTAGCATCTCGTTTACGCGGTTGTCGGCCGTCCAATGGTCAAGCTGCAGGTCCTTGAAGAGATTTACCTCTTCCGGCACGGCATAGTTGCTCTCGTCACGGTAGGCGTTCTTATCGGGGAACAGCGCTTCGCTAATGTTCTTGCGGTTGAACTTCACGCCTTTCGTCAGCACGTCGTCACCGAAGCGGTGCTTGATGCCCTGGCTCGTTTTGCCTTCCAGCAAAGCCACCAGCTTATCAATCATGATAGCCTTCACACCACGGAGTTCGCGAGCGTAGCCTTCCTTCAGGTCTTCTACTTCCTTCTTCGACTTGGCCCGCAAGTTCTTGTCCTTCTTAGGACGCGAGAACAGCTTGGTACCGATAACCACACCGTTCAAGGAGGGCGGCGCCTTAAGCGAAGCATCCTTCACGTCGCCAGCCTTATCGCCAAAGATGGCGCGGAGCAGCTTCTCTTCCGGGGTCGGGTCGGTTTCGCCTTTGGGCGTAATCTTACCGATGAGGATATCGCCTTCGCGAACCTCAGCTCCTAGCCGGATGATGCCATTGTCGTCGAGGTTACGCACGGCTTCTTCGCTAACGTTCGGAATTTCCGACGTCAGCTCTTCTTCGCCACGCTTGGTCTCACGCACTTCCAACTCAAATTCCTCAATGTGAATCGAAGTGAAGATGTCGTCGCGCACGACGCGCTCCGAGATAACGATGGCATCTTCGAAGTTATAACCCTGCCACGGCATAAATGCCACCTGCATGTTACGGCCCAGGGCTAGCTCACCACGGTTCGTGCCATATCCTTCGCAAAGTACCTGGCCTTTAGTTACGCGCTCGCCATTCTTAACGAGCGGCGTGAGGTTGAGGCAGGTATCCTGGTTGGTACGGCGGAACTTGATGAGGCTGTACGTCTTACGCTCCGCATCAAAGCTTACCGACAGGTCATCTTCCGACAAATCGTACTTAATGATGATACGGTTGGCATCTACCGAGTCCACATAGCCTTCGCCTTCGGCGATGATGAGCGAGCGCGAATCGATAGCCGTGCGGCCTTCCAGGCCCGTGCCCACAATCGGAGCCTCGGGGCGAAGCAGCGGCACTGCTTGGCGTTGCATGTTCGAACCCATGAGCGCACGGTTGGCGTCGTCGTGCTCTAGGAACGGAATCAGCGAAGCAGCTACCGACACAATCTGGTTTGGGGCTACGTCCATGTAGGTATACTCTTCCGGACCGACAACCGGGAAGTCACCTTCGAAACGACCTTTCACCAATTCCTGGGTCATCTGGCCATCGTTGTTGAGCAACGAGTTGGCCTGCGCAATGTGGTGCGTATCCTCTTCCTCAGCGGTCAAGAACTTCACGTTCGAACTCATGTCTACCGAGCCACTCTGTACCGTGCGGTAAGGCGTTTCGATGAAGCCCATTGAGTTAACCCGAGCGTGCACGCAAAGCGACGAAATCAGGCCGATGTTCGGGCCTTCCGGCGTTTCGATGGTGCAAAGACGGCCGTAGTGCGTGTAGTGTACGTCACGTACCTCGAAGCCGGCGCGCTCACGCGACAGACCTCCCGGCCCCAGCGCCGATACGCGACGCTTATGCGTCACCTCGGCTAGGGGGTTGGTCTGGTCCATGAACTGCGACAGCTGGTTGGTGCCGAAGAACGAATTAATCACGCTCGAAAGCGTGCGGGCGTTAATCAGGTCAACCGGCTTGAAGTCTTCGTTGTCGCGCACGTTCATGCGCTCCTTGATGGTACGCGCCATCCGGGCTAGGCCCACGCCGAACTGGGCGTAAAGCTGCTCCCCTACCGTGCGCACGCGGCGATTGCTCAAGTGGTCAATGTCATCGACAATGGCCTTCGAGTTAATCAAGCCAATTAGGTACTTCACGATGAGCACGATGTCCTCATTGGTCAATACACGTGATTGCTGCTCCATGCCAATCTGAAGCTTCTTGTTAATCCGGTAGCGGCCAACCTCACCAAGGTCGTAGCGCTTGTCCGAGAAGAACAGCTTCTGAATGATGTCGCGGGCAGTTTCTTCGTCGGGAGCCTCCGTATTACGGAGCTGACGGTAAATCTGCTCTACAGCTTCTTTCTCCGAGTTGGAGTTGTCCTTCTGCAAGGTGTTGTAAATAATTGCGAAATCCGCAATGTTCACATTCTCCTTGTGCAGAATCACCGACTTAGCGCCGGCCTCCACGATGGTATCGATGTCGGCTTCCTCGATAGTCGAGTCGCGCTCCAGCAATACCTCGTTCCGGTCAATCGAAACTACTTCGCCAGTGTCCTCGTCCACGAAGTCTTCCGTCCAGGTGCGAAGCACACGGGCGGCTAGCTTACGGCCAACTGCCTTTTTGAGGCTCTTCTTGTCAGCCTTCACTTCTTCGCTCAGGCCGAACAGGTCCAGAATGTCCTTATCCGTACCATAACCGATAGCACGCAGCAGCGTAGTAACCGGGAATTTCTTCTTACGGTCGATGTACGCGTACATCACGTTGTTTACGTCCGTGGCAAATTCAATCCACGAGCCTTTGAACGGGATAATGCGGGCCGAATACAGCTTGGTGCCGTTCGTGTGCTTGCTCTGAGCAAAGAACACGCCCGGCGAACGGTGCAGCTGCGATACGATAACGCGCTCGGCACCGTTGATAACGAACGAGCCCTTTTCCGTCATATACGGAATATTGCCCAAGAAAACTTCCTGCTCAATCGTCTGGAAGTCCTCGTTGTCCTTATCGTTGCAAATGAGCTGCAACTTGGCCTTCAGCGGTACTGCGTACGTTAAGCCACGGTCGATACACTCATCCACCGTATACTTGGGTGGGTCAACGTGATAATCGATAAAGTTCAGCACGAAGTTTTCGCGCGAGTCCGAAATCGGGAAGTTCTCGGCAAACACCTTGAACAGACCTTCGTTCGTACGGCTAGCGGCGGCCGTTTCGAGCTGAAAGAATTCCTGGAACGACTGCACTTGCACGTCCAAGAAGTCTGGGTACTCGATAACTTTCTTAATCTTGGCGAAATTGATTCGCTCACTGGCCCCAGTCAGGTGTTTGACTTCGGCGGCCTCAGTTGCTTGCGGTGTAGCCAATTGGAAAGGTTTTAAAAATGTACACGTAAGCTATTGTAGTTACGCGAGTTAATTCTAGTATCAACCTCAGCTCGGAAGTTTGCTCTCACATCTGCACCTACAGCGAGAGCCTTCAGACAAACCTAGGCGCATTGAGCGCAGCAAAGGACCTTACCACGTTGATTGTCAAATGAGTCCGAAACTCTTGCGACTGTTAACGTGATAAGGTCCTCGTATTTTGCTTCGCTCCATGCGGAATGATAGAAGAAGAAAACTGCTAGCGTAAGACAACCGAAAGCAAATGCTTTGAGTTGCAAAAGGTAACTTATTCTCCTAAAAACAGGAAAAGACCTGGCTAAGTGCCAGGCCTAATCCGTTGCGGGAGCAAGCCCGTAGGCGAACCTACTTAACTTCTACTTCAGCGCCAGCCTCTTCGAGCTGCTTCTTCAGGCCTTCGGCCTCATCTTTGGTTACGCCTTCTTTCAGGGGCTTGGGAGCACCGTCAACCAGTTCCTTAGCCTCTTTCAGGCCCAGGCCGGTCAGGTCTTTCACCAGCTTAACTACTGCCAGCTTCTGGCCACCAGCAGCTTTCAGGATTACGTCGAATGAGGTCTTCTCCTCGGGAGCCTCAGCAGCAGCGCCACCGCCGCCACCAGCCATCATTACGGGAGCAGCAGCAGCGGGCTCGATGCCGTACTCATCCTTCAGGATGCCTGCGAGTTCGTTTACTTCTTTAACGGTGAGGCTAACAAGCTGCTCAGCGAAGGCTTTCAAATCGGCCATTTCGGTAGGTATTAGGGGGTTGTAAATTGAAAGTTGAAAGTTGAAAAAGGTGAGCAGCGGTTAGCCAGCAGCTTCTTCTTTTTCGGAAAGCGTTTTGAGGATGCCAGCCAGTTTGTTGCCACCGCTCGACAGAGCAGAGATAACGTTTTTGGCGGGCGATTGCAGCAGGCCGATGAGTTCACCGAGCAGTTCCTGCTTGCCTTTGATGGTGGTTAGGCCTTCGAGTTGGTCAGCACCTACGTAGATGCTGGAGTCAACGAAAGCACCCTTCAGGGCGGGCTTCGGCGTCACGCCACGGCCGTAGGCCTGCGCTTTATAGAAGTCCTTCAGCAGCTTGGCGGGAGCCGAGCCGCTCTCTTTCGAGAACAATACGCCCGACTGGCCTTTCAGCGCCGTATCCATCTCCGTAGTGTCGCCGCCGAGGGTATCGAGGGCTTTGCGGATGAAGGAGTTTTTGTAAACTTTGAATTCCAAGCCGCGGTTGAAGCAGAGGCGACGGAAATCGTTGATTTTCGCTACCGACATGCCCGAGGCATCGGCGATATAGAATGCGTTGTGCGACTGAAACTTCTCGCTCAACTCATCCACGAGGGCTTGTTTTTCTTCCCGATTCATGGCTGGTTGGTTTAATTATTGTGCGGAAGAAACCGTGCTGTCAACCGGAACGCCGGGCGACATGGTGCTGCTGAGCGTAATGCTGCGGATGTAGGTGCCTTTCGACGAAGAAGGCTTCAGGCGACCAAGTGTCTGAATTACTTCCAGCGCGTTCTCAGCCAGCTTGCTAGGGTCGAACGATACTTTACCTACCGAGCAGTGGATGATACCGGTTTTGTCAACTTTGAAGTCGATTTTACCAGCCTTCACCTCCTGCACCGCCTTAGCTACGTCGGTCGTTACCGTACCCGACTTCGGGTTCGGCATCAGACCACGGGGACCAAGTACGCGACCGAGGCGACCAACTTTCGCCATTACCGAAGGCATGGTGATAATTACGTCGATATCAGTCCAGCCTTTCTCGATTTTGGCGATGTAATCGTCCAGACCAACGAAGTCGGCACCAGCTGCGGTAGCTTCGGCTTCTTTGTCGGCGGGCACGAGGGCCAGCACGCGAACGGTTTTGCCAGTGCCGTGGGGCAGGGTGGCTACGCCGCGTACCATCTGGTCGGCTTTGCGGGGGTCTACACCCAAGCGAACGTCGATATCAACCGAGGCGTCGAACTTGGTGAACGTGATGTCCTTGACCACTTGCGCGGCTTCGAGCAGGCTGCGTACCTGCGTCAGGTCATGCTTGGCAAGGGCTTCCTTGCGCTTTTTGCTGATTGCTGCCATTGTGTATGTCCTCCGGTTAGTTATTCAGCAAAAGGCGAGTCGCCCTTCACGGTGATACCCATGCTGCGAGCCGTACCGGCTACTTGCTTCATGGCCGACTCTACTTTGAAAGCGTTCAAGTCGGGCATTTTGGTTTCGGCGATGGTACGAACCTGGTCCCAAGTCACTGAGCCAACTTTGTTACGGTTCGGCTCTTTCGAGCCGTTCTGCAACTTGGCGGCATCCATGAGGAGAACCGGTACCGGAGGAGTCTTGATGACAAAGTCAAAAGACTTATCGGTGTACATCGTAATCAGGACGGGGCAGATTTGGCCGGCTTTATCTTGGGTGCGAGCATTGAACTGCTTGCAGAATTCCATGATATTCAAGCCTTTACTACCAAGCGCAGGTCCAATCGGCGGCGCGGGGTTTGCGGCACCTCCCTTTACCTGAAGTTTCAGGTAACCTCTAATTTCTTTGGCCATTTGGTTTGTAAAGCTGTGGCTGTCGTGACGTAACTCGCGCTAGCCTCAGTTTAAGGTAAACTCCTAGTGGAAGCCCCGTCTGACCGGAGTGGATATCAGACGACGTACTTAGTAACTATTCTTTTTCTACCTGAGTGTAGCTCAACTCAACTGGCTGAGCCCGCCCGAATATTTTCACAATAACATTGAGCTTCTTGCGCTCTTCAAACACTTCGTTAACGTTGCCGCTAAAGCCATTGAATGGTCCATCGATAACCTTCACCAATTCGCCTACGGTGAAAGGAGTCTCGATTTCAGCTGATTTCTCCTCAGCCTCGTCAACTACCCCTAGCAGGCGGTTCACTTCATTTAGCGAGAGGGGAACTGGCTTAGCATTGGTCGTCTTGGTTTCCTTGTCGCCCAGAAAGCCAATGACGCCGGGCGTCGAAGTGATGATGTTCTGCACCTCTCCGTGGGTCAAATCCGAATGGATGATGATGTAGCCGGGGTACAGATTGCGTTCACGCACGCGCTTCTTACCGTTGCGCATCTCAAACACTTTCTCAATCGGAATCAGCACCTGTGGCAGTAGGTCCTGAAGGTTATGGCGACCAATTTCGGTCTCCATATACGTTTTAGCTTTTTTCTCCTGGCCGCTCACCGAGCGCACCACGTACCATTTCAATTCCCCCATCTCTGTAAAGCCTAGCGGGCGAAAGTTTGGTAAAATGCGTTAAGGGCGGAGTTGAAGCTCACGTCCATTAGACCCACCACAGCGGCGAATACCAGCGAGCCAATTAGCACCAGACCGGCGCTCTTTTGCAGCTCAGTGGTCGAGGGCCACGTTACGTTGTAACGCATCTCCTCAATGGTATCGCGGAAATAGTTGTTCAGCTTAGCCATGTCGCAATTAAGCCGGTGAGGGCGTAAAAAAGAGCCGCCAGCGGCGGCCCTAGGTGGCACGAGTGGAGAGATTCGAACTCCCATCAAAGGTTTTGGAGACCTCTATTCTACCCTTGAACTACACTCGTGGGTAACAAACCCGATAACACTATTTGCTAACGGGAGTGCAAAGGTAGTAAAACTTTGTTAGTTAGGCAACACTTGCTAAATAACTAGTAAAGTTTTACGCATAAAAAATGCCCCCAATTGCTCGGGGGCATTTTTATATTCAGCGCTTCCGCTAAAACTAGTCGAGGATTTCGGTTACCTGACCGGCACCTACCGTACGGCCACCTTCACGGATAGCGAAGCGGAGGCCTTTCTCCATTGCCACCTTGTTGATGAGCTCAACCGTGATGGTAATGTTGTCGCCAGGCATTACCATTTCAACGCCCTCGGGAAGGGTGATGATGCCGGTAACGTCGGTGGTACGCAGGTAGAACTGAGGACGGTAGTTGTTGAAGAAAGGAGTGTGGCGGCCGCCTTCCTCTTTCGAGAGCACGTACACCTCAGCCTTAAACTTCTGGTGGGGCTTTACCGAACCGGGCTTGCAAATAACCATGCCGCGACGGATGGCTTCTTTTTCAATACCACGGAGCAGCAGACCTACGTTGTCACCAGCCTCGCCGCGGTCCAGGATTTTGCGGAACATTTCCACACCCGTTACCGTCGACTTCAGGCCTTCGGCACCCATGCCTAGGATGTCAACTTGCTCACCCGAGTTGATGATACCGCGCTCGATACGACCGGTAGCAACAGTGCCACGGCCCGTAATCGAGAACACGTCCTCCACCGGCATCAGGAAGGGCAGGTCGGTCAGACGAGCGGGAATCGGAATGAACGAGTCAACCGCGTCCATCAGCTCGTTGATTTTGGGAACCCAGTTGGCATCGCCATTCAGGCCGCCCAGAGCCGAACCCTGGATAACCGGAATGTTGTCACCATCGAAGTTGTAGAACGACAGCAGTTCGCGGATTTCCATTTCCACAAGCTCAAGCAGCTCGGGGTCATCCACCATATCTACTTTGTTCATGAACACAACCAGCTGAGGAACACCTACCTGACGAGCGAGCAGGATGTGTTCACGGGTCTGGGGCATCGGGCCGTCGGTAGCAGCTACTACGAGGATAGCGCCGTCCATTTGGGCAGCACCCGTTACCATGTTCTTCACATAGTCAGCGTGACCGGGGCAGTCAACGTGAGCATAGTGACGGTTAGCGGTCGAGTATTCTACGTGGGCGGTGTTGATGGTGATACCGCGCTCTTTTTCCTCGGGGGCGTTGTCAATCGAGGAGAAGTCGCGCTTTTCAGCCAGACCCTGGTTAGCCAGCACCGTGGTGATAGCTGCGGTCAGGGTCGTCTTGCCGTGGTCAACGTGACCGATGGTGCCGATGTTTACGTGCGGCTTCGACCGGTCGAAATTTTCTTTAGCCATTGTAAAGAGTTGAGAAAAAAGAGGAAATTAAAAACTAAAAAGCAACTAAAAGGGGCTTACACAAGAAAAGCGAAACCCAGCTTGGGCCAATTCAGGCTTGAGTGCTGCGTATCGCTTTTGATTTGCTGACCCGGTTCTAACCTGGTGCAAAGATAGGTAGTTCCGTAACTGCTGAGCCATTTATGGGATTTGAACCCATGACCTCTTCCTTACCAAGGAAGTGCTCTACCACTGAGCTAAAACGGCTTAAAAAGTAATCTAAAGTGTTGACCGAGAGCGGGAGACGAGGTTCGAACCCGCGACCTGCAGCTTGGAAGGCTGCCGCTCTACCAGCTGAGCTACTCCCGCAGTTGGTCGAAAACTTTTTTCAAATGTGGGGGTAACAGGACTCGAACCTATGAACCCGAAGGAGGTGAGTTACAGTCACCCGCAATTGCCGCTATGCGATACCCCCATTTGCTTAATTCCGGCCGTTTACCCGAATTGAGACGCAAAAGTACAGGTTTTTATGGAACATGCAAGTGGTGGCGTAGAAAAAGTTGATAAAATTTTCTTCTTTATCTTTCCTATTACCTGTTACAAGCAATCTCATTGCATCTTCATCGCTTGCTCTCTCAGCTGATTTACATTAGGTTATAATAAGACTTGAGGCGCTCATCCGTTTCTTTCGTTTTAATGTCCAGCAAGGTAGCTTTTAGCTCGGGCTGACTGGCGGCTAGGGTCATCAGGCCACGGTAGGCGCCGAGGCGCGCTACGTATTGCGGATGGCTACGGGCTATCTGAATGAGGGTCTGCACGCCTTTCTCCCGCTCGATTACGGGCATCTGCACCATGAATGTGCCAAAAGACTGCAGGTAAGTATAAAGGTCTACCTCGCCAAGGTCGGGCAGGCGACGCATAAACCACCCATACTGGTCGATACTGCCCCGCTGGGCATAATAATTGGCAATGGCTACCAACAGACCCGAGTTGGATGTACTCTCCAGGGCGGCAATCTGTGAGTTGGCATTGATGGCCGGCAGCTTTGCCAGAGCCATTACGCTAGCCGCTTCCACCGCATAGGAGCTATCGCGCAGGGCGGCTTGGTAAGTGGTTGCGTAATTCTCGTTGGGGAAGGAGGCTAGCGTGACCAAAGCTTGGGCGCGTACAGCACTGCTCAGGTCGGCGGTAGCTAGCCGCTGGATTTCGCCACGCACGGCATTGGCGCTAGGGCCCCGGTAGCCGCGCAAGTGGTCGAGGGCCGTGCGGCGCACAGCGAAGAAATTATCGGACAAAGCGTTGCGAAACAGCCCACTGACAGCAAAATCGGCGGTTTTATTTTGAAGCAACTCCATCGCTTCGGACTTCTGCAAATAATTCTGCGCGTGATAGAATTGGAAGATTATTTCCTCCACGCTGCGCTCCTCGTCGAGTTGGGCCAGCAACTGGTTTTCGCTGTCGAACTTAACCATTGTGGGTTTGTCGGCAGCCAGAAAGGAGAACGTCTGGTCGGCTTTCGTAACGACGATGCGGTGCTCAATAGGCTTCTCCTTTTGCCAGATGGTGACCGTGACGGGCAGCCGGAACACGGGTTGGAACACCGTATCCTGCACTTGTTGCACGTGCAGCAGCACTTGGCCACTGCCGTAGGAATGCGAGATTTTTAGTTCGGGATGGCCGCGCTGCATAAACCACTGGTCGAAAAACCACTGCAGGTCCTCCCCGGTTGTTTCCTCAAAAGCAATGCGCAACTTGCTGATTTCAACGGCCGTATACTTATTCTGATTTAGATACTTAGTCAGCGCCGCGAAGAAGGCCTGGTCGCCCACGTACTTGCGCAGCATGTGCAGCACCCGGCCGCCTTTCTCGTAGGAGTGGCGGTCAAACATATCCTCCCGGTTGACATAGTGGTAGCGAATAAGCGGCTCTCGCTTCGACTCGGCCTCCTCAATATAATGCGCTAGGTCCTGCTGCTGCACTAAGGCTGCGGCGTCGGCGCCGTGTTTGTACTCGGCCCAGAGGTACTGCGAATAGTTGGCAAAGCTCTCGTTGAGCGGCAGGTTACTCCAGCTCTCGCAGGTAACGTAGTCGCCGAACCAGTGGTGAAACAATTCGTGGGCGATAACGGACTCCGAGGTTTCGTACGTGTTGTCGAGCAACTCGCGGCGGGTGAGCTGGATGCCCGCGCCGTGCACCGTGGCGCTGGTGTTTTCCATGGCCCCACTCACATAGTCGCGCACGGCAATCTGGTCGTACTTCTCCCACGGAAAATCAACCCCTAGCTTTTTGGAGAAAAAGTCCATCATCTCGGGCGTGTGGCCGAAGATGGCTTTTGCGGTGCTCTTGTACTTGGGCTCCACGTAGTAGTCAACCGCCTTGCCATGCCAGGTGTCGCTTACCACGGCAAAGTCGCCCACGGCCAGCATAGTGAGGTAGGGCGCGGCGGGCAGACTTTGGCGCCAGGTATCGGTGCGGCTGCCATCGGCGTTTTTCTTGGAGTTAACAAGCAGGCCATTCGACAGCGTCTTAAACTGGTCCTCCACCGTGAGAGTGATTTCCTGCGTCATGCGCTGGTTGGGGCGGTCGATAGTTGGAAACCAGGCCGAGCTACCCTCCGTTTCGCCCTGCGTCCAGATTTGGCGCGGCTTGTTGGCTTCCTTGCCCAGCGGGTTGATAAAATACAAGCCCTTGGCCGACGTGATGGCCTCGCTGCCACTGGCGGGCAGTTCGTTGGGCTTGGCCACGTAGGTGATGCGCAGCTGGTAGGGCTGCTCGCGGGTATAGGCGTGGTCGAGGTTGACGGCCAGCACGCGACCGTCGTACTTATACGTGAGTGCCTTGCCCGTTAACAGCTGTACCGACTTGATGGTAAATCCTTTGGCATCGAGCACGGCCACCGACTGCGGGTAAAAGTGCGGGCGTAGCGTGAGCACTGCCGTACCCAGCAGGTACTGGTGGCCGTAGTCGAAGCGCACGTCGAGCTTGGTGTCCGTTACGTCGGTGAGCTGGGTGGGCGTAGGCTGGTAGGGCGCCGCGGCGGGCAGCCACGACGGCACCGTGATGCCGCTAGGGGCAGCTGCTACCACTGGCGCTGGGGCCACACTTTTCTTACGACTGTCCTTCTCCCGGCTAGCAGCGCCCTGCCCGAAAGCAGTGAGGCTAGCCACCAACACCAAACCAAAACTACCAAGAAACGAATATTTCATGCGAAAGCGAGACCCAGGATACGGGCAGCAAGTTCCGCATGAAATTAAGATTTGGCTTACCTTTAACCCCATTTCGCCCAGTAGGGTCCGCTTCTTTATGCTCCACATTAGCACTGGCCCAGCCCATAGCTGGGAGGTAGACTTTCGCGCCGCCGACGCCGTGACCCTCAATGGCCAGCCCTTTGCCTGGGACCTAGCCGCGCTCGGCAACGGCCGCTACCACGTGCTGCACGCCGGCAAATCGTACAGCGCCGAACTGGTTGAAGCTGACTATACGACCAAGGCTTTCGCCTTCAAAATCAATGGCCAACGCATTGAATTGCAGGCCCAGGACCGCTTCGACCAGCTGCTGAAGCGACTTGGCCTCAGCGACGCCACTGCCCAGAAGGTGAACGAATTGAAAGCGCCTATGCCCGGTCTCATCGTGGATGTGCGCGTGCAGCCTGGTCAGGCCGTGCAGAAGGGCGACCCGCTGCTGGTGCTGGAAGCTATGAAGATGGAAAATATTTTGAAAGCGCCCGCCGATGGCGTGGTTGACAGCATTAAAGTGGCCCTGCGCGCCAACGTCACCAAGGGGCAGGTGCTGGTGCAGTTTGCTTAGCCACCCCTCCCCCACTCTTTTCGCTTTACCGATACCTGTTTTGACTTACCAACGAATTCTTCTCAAGCTCAGCGGCGAGGCGCTGATGGGCCAGCAGCAGTATGGCATCGACGCCGACCGCCTGATGCAGTACGCCACCGAAATCAAGGCCGTGGCCGCCACCGGCGTGCAAGTGGCCGTGGTGATTGGCGGCGGCAATATCTTCCGCGGCGTGCAGGCCGAGCACTTCGGCCTCGACCGCGTGCAGGGCGACTACATGGGTATGCTAGCCACCGTTATCAACTCGATGGCGTTGCAAAGCGCATTGGAGAAAATGGAGGTACCCACGCGCCTGCTCTCGGGCCTCACCATTCAGCGGGTATGCGAGCCCTACATCCGCCGCCGGGCGGTGCGCCACTTGGAGAAGGGGCGCGTAGTCATTTTCGGCGCTGGCATTGGCTCGCCGTATTTTACCACCGATTCGGCCGCCTCGCTGCGCGCCATCGAGATTGAAGCCGATGTGGTACTGAAGGGCACCCGCGTGAACGGCATTTACACCGCCGACCCCGAGAAGGACCCTAGCGCCACGCGCTATACCGAAATCACGTTTGACGAGGTTATCAGCAAAAAGCTGAACGTGATGGACATGACGGCCTTTACGCTGTGCAAGGAAAATAATTTGCCCATCATCGTGTTCGATATGAACACCGAAGGCAACTTGGAGCGCCTCATGGCCGGCGAAAGCCTGGGTACGCTGGTAACCATGGCGACCAGCGAGGGCAAGCAACCCAGCGCCACCGCAGCACCTAGCCTACTCGACCCCAAGCACAGTGGCTTGCAGCCGCTAGCTGGCAACCAGCCCGAACAAGCCTAGCGGTTTGGTTACGGGAGGGCCGGAAATATAGGTTGGGTAAAAGCTTGTGGCAAATCAATTTTGCAGCTCCGCAAGCAGTATTTTTCCCCTTCGCTAACCTTCGTTCGGCTCACAACTCATACTGATAACTCCTAATTTTTTCAATAAAGTGGACGAGGAAATTCAATTTTACCTCAGCGATGCTGAGGAATCGATGGGCAAGGCGGTTGCCCACGTAGGTGTGGAAATGGGTCGTATCCGGGCCGGTAAGGCTTCGCCCGCCATGCTCGATGGCCT